>ERZ772884.1627-NODE-1627-length-14198-cov-8.861981_pt1 | contig 14198 bp, 17 predicted proteins | sample MGYA00580574_ERZ772884 | MGnify/ENA primary metagenome ERZ772884 (study PRJEB29015, sample SAMEA2737690) | human gut metagenome | biome: human gut; feature: human-associated habitat; material: faeces | place: China | collected 2012 ... | reverse complement strand
ATTTTCGATGATTTCATCAACATGGTGCCGATGGGGCAGAAGCTGTTTGGCTCACTGAACCCGGTCCACACCGGTGGCCCAATGCAGGTAAGCATCGCGTTCGCGGAGAAACACACCGACGGCTATCCGTGGAAAATCGACGGTACGGTGCGCCAGGAGGTCTTCTCCCTGCGCGGCGGACTGTGGTTCGGCACGTATCACCTGTTGAACTACCCGGCGAACTACGATGAGCCGCTGTACCGCTTTGCCGACTTTAACGCAGGCTGGTATGCCAGCCGTAATGCGGCATTCCAGAGTGCGGTCAGCCGCGCAAGCGGCGTTAAGCTGGCGCTGGACGGCGATCTTATCGCCTACGGCAGCAGCGAGGCGGGAAGCACCGAGCGGGCGATCCGGAAATTATCGACAACGCTTGATATGAGCAACAGCGACATTCGCCGTCAGCTTGAGAAAGGCGACAGCCTGGCCTTTGAGAAAACGGATCTCTACAAGAAGGTGTTTGCGCTTGCAGAGCAGAAAAGCGGGAAAACGTTACCGAGGGCTATCCTGCCGGGTATTCAGCTGGAAAGCCCGAAGATCACGCGTAACCTGACCACCGCGTGGTTCGCGAAACGCGTGGACGATCGCCGGGCTCGCTGTATGGGGCTTTAACGGCGGCGGCGAAAGCGCAGCACTAATGCCACAACGCCCAGAATCATACATCCCGCGAGGAAGGGAATCAGGCCGAACAGGGTGCTGACGCCAAAGCCAATCTCAACTCGCGGGCGTCCGTTATCCTGTACCTGCATGAGATGTTCATAAACGCCAGGCGCATGGACCAGCATATTGAGCAGCTGCGAGCCAGCCCAGAAGCAGAACAGAACAAACAGGGCATACGCGATATTACCCGCCGTGGAGGTTTTTGGTTTTCCGCCAAAAATCGGTTTCGACAATGTAAAGTCAGCCATGATGACCTCCGGATAAATCGCTCTGTTAATACGCTTCGTACAGGGTGAGTTTGACAGGTCATCGCATTTGTCAATATCAGAATCGTGGTAATTTACGCGCCGGAATCCTCCTGGATTGTTGATTTCTGCAGCACGTCACAATTTATTAACTTAAGTGAAATTGCGTCGCGTTTCAGAATTTCCGTATCTGCCACAGACCTGGCCGTAAAACTGTGAGAGGATGTCTTTTTTTCCTGCCGGAGTTGTTATGAAGCTCACGTCCAAACTACGCCGTGACTGGCACTACTACGCCTTCGCTATCGGGCTGATCTTTATTCTTAACGGTGTCGTGGGCCTGTTGGGGTTTGAGGCAAAAGGCTGGCAAACCTATGCCGTTGGGCTGGTGACCTGGGTCATCAGTTTCTGGCTGGCGGGGTTGATTATCCGCCGCCGTTCTGAAGAGACGACAGCGGATGAGGCAGCGTCGGCGAAGCGCGCCGATTAACCGTTTACGGAACTTTTAAGCGCGCTGTCGGCAGCGTGACGCTCCAGCGCCAGTTCGATCAGGCGGGTGATCAGTTCCGGGTAGCTGAGGCCGCTCGCCTGCCACAGCTTCGGATACATGCTGATGTTAGTGAACCCCGGCAGCGTGTTGATTTCATTGATCACCACCTCGTTTTCCGGCGTCAGGAACACATCCACGCGCGCCATGCCGCAGCAGCCGAGCGTCTGATAAGCGCGAATGGCGATCGCCCGGATCTTATCATTAACCGCCGGATCGAGATCCGCAGGCACGACAACCTGCGCGCCTTTATCATCAATGTATTTGGTGTCGTACGAGTAGAAGTCGCTGTTTAAGACCACTTCGCCGCAGGTGCTCGCCTGTGGAAAATCGTTGCCCAGCACGGCGCACTCAATTTCACGGCCTTTGATGCCCTGCTCAACCACCACTTTATGGTCGAACTCAAACGCCAGGCGGACGGCCTGGGTGAACTCAGCTTCGCTGGTCACTTTGCTGACGCCCACGGAGGAGCCCTGGTTCGCCGGCTTCACAAACAGCGGCAGACCCAATTCAGCGCTAATCTGCGCGAAGCTGTGCTTGTCGCGGTTGGCGCGGGTGAGCGTGACGAACGGCGCGATATTCAGCCCGGCGTCGCGCAGCAGGCGTTTGGTGACGTCTTTGTCCATGCACGCGGCGGAGCCGAGTACGTCCGAGCCGACGAACGGCAGGTTGGCCATGCGCAGCATCCCCTGCAGGGAACCATCTTCCCCCAGCGTGCCGTGAACGATAGGGAAGACCACGTCGATCTGAGCGAGTGCCTGTGCATTGCCGGCATCGATAAGCTGCCCCTTCGCGACGCCGGGTACGGTGGCGACGCTAATTTCTGAAGGATTCAGGGCGATATGGGCCGGATCGTGAGCATTCAGCAGATACTGGCTGGCATCGTTAACGTGCCACTGGCCCTGTTTATCAATGCCCAGCAGCACCACGTCGAAACGGCTTTTATCGATCGCATCAACGATATTTTTAGCCGATTGCAATGACACTTCGTGTTCCGCTGATTTTCCCCCAAAGACAATACCTACGCGCTGCTTAGCCATCTCACTCTCTTCCAGTCTGACGAAAAGCCAATAACATACCACGATGCCCGGCGGGTTTCGCGACCTTCTGCCATAATGTTTGGGGGAATGTTCAGGGGGGCGAGTGAAAGGAAAAACGCTGCTGACCGTTTTGATTCTTATCGCCGTCGCAACGGTGGGTTACCGCTGGTTGCCGCCTTACTACAACCCTTTCATACCGCTGACGCTTGACGATCCGCCAGGCCGAATCACCCAGTATAAGCTTCGGCGCTTAACGCCCGAGGCATGCGCAAGCCTGCTTGCGCAGGCTAATCAACGCGATCTCATCCGCACCCAGCCGGTCGCTGACAGCGCCGGGGAATGCCCGCTGAGCAACGTCGTGCGCGTGCGCAACTTCGGCCCGGTCGGCCTGAACGGCAGTTTTCTTGCCAGCTGTCCGCTGGCGCTCAGTTCAGCCCTCTTTATCAGCCAGCAGGCCCGGCCGCTGACAAAACGCTATACGGGCAGCGACCTCGCGCGTATCGACCACCTCGGCAGCTTTGCCTGCCGCAATATTTATCACCGCCCTGACGCGCGCCGCAGCGAGCATGCCACGGCGGAGGCGCTGGATATTGCCGCTTTTCGTCTGGCGAACGGCGAACGCGTCACGGTGCTGAACGGCTGGAAGGCGGCCACGACGCAGCCCTGGCTGAAGGCGATGCTGGCGGCAAGCTGCGGGTACTACGGGAACGGTCTGGGGCCAGAGTACAACGCGGCGCATGCCAACCATTTTCATCTCGGAATGCGCGGTTTTGGCCTGTGCCGGTGAAGCATAATATTCCGCCAGAAAATGGATGAATTGTGACTTATTTCACAAATATGATGACTGGGAAGATAAAACACCAAAGTCGGTCAGGCCGCATCTCTGGTGCGACGTTAACACGCGTAACTTGCTAATCTGACGGCGAATTCGCCTAAAAATGAAGACTATTCTGTATGGAATCCTGGAAAGTTAATCTCATCTCGGTCTGGTTCGGTTGCTTCTTCACCGGGCTGGCCATCAGCCAGATTTTGCCGTTCCTGCCGCTGTACGTCTCGCAGCTGGGGGTCACCTCGCACGAAGCGCTCTCCATGTGGTCCGGCCTGACGTTCAGCGTCACCTTTCTGGTTTCCGCGATTGTGTCACCCATGTGGGGCAGCCTGGCCGATCGAAAAGGCAGAAAACTGATGCTGCTGCGCGCCTCGCTCGGGATGGCAATAGCCATTCTGCTGCAGGCCTTCGCCACCAACGTCTGGCAGCTGTTCTTTCTGCGGGCGGTGATGGGGCTGACGTCCGGGTATATTCCAAACGCCATAGCGCTGGTCGCCTCTCAGGTGCCGCGCGAGCGGAGCGGCTGGGCGCTGAGCACGCTCTCCACGGCGCAGATCAGCGGCGTCATCGGTGGCCCGCTGCTGGGGGGCTTTCTGGCGGACCACGTCGGACTGCGCGCGGTATTTATCATCACTGCGGTTCTGCTGGTGGTCAGTTTTCTGGTCACGCTCTTTCTGATTAAAGAGGGAGGCCGCCCGGTTATCAGTAAATCTGAACGCCTGAGCGGCAAGGCCGTTTTCGCCTCGCTGCCTTATCCGGGGCTGATGATCAGCCTGTTTGTCACCACCATGGTGATCCAGCTCTGTAACGGTTCGGTGGGGCCGATACTGGCGCTGTTTATCAAGTCAATGGAGCCGGAGAGCACGAACATCGCTTTTTTAAGCGGCATGATTGCCGCCGTGCCGGGCGTATCCGCCCTGATTTCCGCGCCGCGTCTCGGAAAACTGGGTGACAGGATCGGTACGGCGCGCATCCTGATGGCGACGCTGATCTTTGCGGTGGTGCTCTTCTTTGCGATGTCGTTCGTCACCTCTCCGCTTCAGCTTGGCGTACTGCGATTTCTGCTCGGCTTTGCCGATGGTGCCATGTTGCCTGCGGTACAGACCCTGCTGGTCAAATATTCCAGCGACCAGGTGACGGGGCGTATTTTTGGATATAACCAGTCATTTATGTATCTGGGGAATGTTGCCGGTCCGCTTATTGGCGCCTCCGTTTCCGCGATGGCCGGTTTTCGTTGGGTATTTGCGGCGACGGCGATGGTCGTTTTAATCAATATTATCCAGCTGGCTATTGCGCTGCGACGCCGCAGACAAATGGCGGAGGCGAAATCGGCGAGATAACGCTTTCGCAGATGTATTATATATTCTTATGGTAGCCGCATTTTTATATAACAAAATGCGGCGTCTTTTTATAGAAAAACGTTTCGCTCACGGCGAGGTCTCTTTATTTCCGTTTCTGTATCACTTTTGCATACCATAATTAATTTCTTCTCTTTGCATTATGGATTCAGAGTGATAACGTCAGATAAAACTGAAAAGGAACTGGCACGATGAAAAACCTCATTGCTGAATTGCTGGTCAAGCTGGCACAAAAGGAAGAAGAGTCAAAAGAGCTGGTGGCCCAGGTCGAAGCGCTTGAAATTGTGGTCACCGCGCTGCTGCGACAAATGGCGAAAACCGATCAGCAGGCGTTGATTGAGAGCGTGGAAGGCGCGCTGGAGAGCGTCAGGCCTGAATCGCAGGTACCGGTTGAAGATGCTGAGATGCTCCACCAGTACGTAAAGAAGCTGTTAAGGCATCCTCGCAGCTAAACCGTCACAGGACGTAACGACGTGTCATAGAATTGTCATGCAGGATGCCTATAGTCGCTCTGTTTTTATTTTTATGTATTTTTACATGGAGAAAATAAATTGAAACAGAGCGCACTTTTCATCGCATTACTTCCTCTGTTAATTACCCCTGCCATTTATGCTGACACGACGCAAACCAGCGTCCTGGATAATCGTGCGGCAAAAGGGGATATCACCCAGCCCGGCGGCGCGCGCCGATTGTCGGAAGATCAAACCGCCGCCATTCGCGCTTCGCTTAATGAAAAACCGGCGAAAAATATTATTCTGCTGATTGGCGATGGAATGGGTGATTCCGAAATCACGGCGGCGCGAAATTATGCCGAGGGGGCGGGCGGCTTTTTTAAAGGTATCGACGCATTACCGCTGACCGGACAATATACCCACTACGCGCTGGATAAAAAAACCGGTAAACCGGATTACGTAACGGACTCTGCGGCCTCGGCCACGGCGTGGTCCACCGGCGTGAAAACCTATAATGGCGCGCTGGGCGTGGATATTCACGAAAAAGATCGTCAAACCCTTCTGGAGATGGCAAAAGCGGCGGGCCTGGCGACCGGGAACGTCTCCACCGCTGAACTTCAGGATGCGACGCCTGCGGCGCTGGTGGCACACGTGACCTCGCGTAAATGCTACGGCCCGTCAGTGACCAGCGAAAAATGCCCAACGAACGCGCTGGAAAAAGGTGGCAAAGGCTCGATTACGGAACAGCTGCTGAATGCGCGTCCTGACGTGACGCTGGGCGGCGGCGCGAAAACCTTCGCGGAAACCGCGACGGCGGGCGAGTGGCAGGGCAAAACGCTGCGCGAGCAGGCGCAGGCGCGCGGCTATCAGCTGGTGAGTGACGCAAATTCGCTGGCGGCGATAACCGAGGCGAACCAGGACAAACCGCTGCTGGGGCTGTTCTCTGACGGCAACATGCCCGTGCGCTGGGAAGGTCCAAAAGCCTCATATCACGGTAATATCGATAAGCCAGCGGTGACCTGTACGCCTAACCCTAAACGCACGGACAGCGTACCGACGCTGGCGGCGATGACCGATAAAGCGATCGATCTGCTGAGCAAGAGCGAAAAAGGGTTCTTCCTGCAGGTTGAGGGGGCGTCGATCGATAAGCAGGATCATGCGGCAAATCCGTGCGGTCAGATTGGCGAAACCGTCGATCTGGACGAAGCGGTGCAGAAGGCGCTCGCGTTCGCGAAAAAAGACGGTAACACCCTGGTGATCGTCACTGCGGATCACGCGCACGCCAGCCAGATCGTTCCGCCAGATACCAAAGCCCCTGGCCTGACGCAGGCGCTCAACACCAAAGATGGCGCCGTCATGGTGATGAGCTACGGCAACTCTGAAGAAGAGTCCATGGAGCACACCGGCACCCAGCTGCGCATTGCCGCCTACGGCCCGCACGCGGCCAACGTGGTAGGCCTGACCGATCAAACGGATCTGTTCTACACCATGAAGGCGGCGCTGGGTCTGAAATGATAAATTCCCGGCGGAAATCACATCTGCCGGGTGGTTTTTTTCCTGTCACGAACCAGACTTACAGGGAATGTTCACAAAAGGATGGTGCAATGAAAACAACATTACTGGTTACTCTGCTCTCCGGCCTGTTCCTGGTCGCATCGGCGAACGCGGAAGAGAAAACATTAACGCCGCAGCAGCAGCGTATGACCACCTGTAATCAACAGGCGACGTCTCAGAGTCTGAAGGGCGATGCCCGCAAGACCTACATGAGCGACTGCCTCAAAAACGGCGCTTCAAAGCCAGCTGAAAAAAGCCTGACGCCTCAGCAGCAAAAGATGCGCGAGTGTAATGCCAAGGCAACCGAGCAGTCCCTGAAAGGGGATGACCGCAGCAAGTTCATGAGTGCCTGCCTGAAGAAAAAAGTGTAGTTCGAACGGGTGAGCGGCTCCGGCGGCTCACCCGAAATTTCATACTTTCCCCGCAGACCCCCTCTCTATAATTTGGGAAAATGTTTCAGAATATTCCCAAAAATGATGAATGATGAAACGTATTACAACACAAAGCGCATTCGGGAAGAGTGGAATTTAACCCTTTCTCAGGATGACCCTCACCGCGCCGGCATTCAGTTTGCCCGGCGGGTTCGGCTGGCGCGCGCCGTGGGGCTGGCAGCGATGTTTTTCCCGGTTGCAGGAATGCTGGTCACCCATTTTTTACCCGGCGGCTGGTGGCTTTTACTGGTCGGGTGGGCGTTCGTCTGGCCCCATTTCGCCTGGCAGTTATCCTGTCGGGCCGCGTCACCTCATCAGCAGGAAGAGTTCAATCTTAAGATCGATGCCATCATTGCCGGGCTCTGGATCGGCGTGATGGGGATGAGCGCGTTACCCTCGGCAGCGCTGGTGATGATGGTCGGGATGAATATGATGGGCTCCGGGGGCTGTCGTCTGTTTATCCCGGGGATCCTGCTGACTCTGCTCTCCGCGCTGGTGACGCTGCCGATTGTTGGGCGCGTGGCCGTCTTCAACCCCGACCTCGTGGAGTGGAGCTTAACGCTTCCCGTACTGGTGCTTTATCCCATGCTGTTTGCCTGGCTCAGCCACCGCACCGCCGTCAGGCTTGCTGAGCACAAGCAGCGGCTGGAAATGATGAGCACCCGCGACGGCATGACCGGGGTCTATAATCGCCGACACTGGGAAATGCTGCTGCGAAATGAATTTGAGCATTGCCGCCGCGATCGCTGCACCGCCACGATTTTACTGATTGATATCGACCACTTTAAAAATATCAACGATACCTGGGGGCACGCCGTGGGCGACGAGGCGATCATTGCCATCACGCGCCAGCTTCAGATGTCGGTGCGGTCAGGTGATGCCATCGGCCGGTTTGGCGGGGATGAGTTTGCGGTGATTATGTCGCAGACCGCAGCGGAAAGCGCCATCGCCGTCATGTCCCGGGTGCATGAGCGGCTGGAAACGCTGTCGCTACCGTGCGCGCCAAAAGAGGCGCTGCGCATCAGCGTGGGCGTTGCCCCCTGGGGGCCGCAGTTTGCACATTATCGGGAATGGCTAAAGGCGGCTGACGTGGCGCTGTACAGGGCGAAAAATGCCGGGCGCAGCCGCACCGAAGTGGCCGCCTGACGCCCGACTGAAACGATCAGGATTTACTCAGCTTCTCTGATTTTTCCATGCATTTTGCCATTGCTTCAATGACGGCCGAGCGGAATCCGCGCTCCTCCAGCACCCGCACCGCTTCGATGGTGGTACCGCCCGGGGAGCAAACCATATCTTTCAGTTCACCCGGGTGTTTGCCGGTTTCCAGCACCATTTTGGCGGAGCCCATGACGGCCTGCGCGGCGAACTTATACGCCTGGGCGCGCGGCATTCCGCCAAGCACGGCGGCATCGGCCATCGCTTCCAGGAACATGAAGACATACGCAGGCGCAGAACCACTCACGCCCACCACCGGATGGATCATCGATTCGGCAATCACTTCCGCTTCGCCGAAGCAGCGGAAAATGTTCAGCACATCGGCTACGTCTTCCGGGGTCACCAGCGCGTTAGGCGTGACGGAGGTCATGCCGGCGTTAACCAGCGAGGGGGTATTGGGCATTGCGCGAACAATTTTGCGGTCATGGCCCAGCGCGCGCGCCAGCTGGTCAAGCGTCACGCCCGCGGCAATCGACACCACCAGCGTCTCTTTATTCAGGCTGGAGGTGATGTCGCTCAGCACTTTGATCATGATGTTCGGCTTGACGGCGCCAAAGACGATATCGGCGACCTGGGCCACTTCCTGCGCGCTTTCGGCGGCGTTAATCCCGTATTGATCGCGCAGCGCGGCGACCTTGTCCGGTGACGGGGTATAGACCCAAATCTGACCCGGCAGCACCTGCCCGCTGGCGATCAGGCCGCCCAGAATGGCTTTGCCCATGTTACCGCAGCCGATAAACCCGATTTTCTTGTCCATCACGATCCTCCGTCATTATGCGTTGTTTTCTCTGATTGATAGCTTAACAACGAAATGCAGGCGACAATAGTCGGCAGAGTCATTATGGGGAGACAATATGGCGATTTGGGTTGATGCGGACGCGTGTCCGAACGTGATTAAAGAGATTTTATTTCGCGCCGCCGAGCGCGTTCAGATGCCGCTGACGCTGGTGGCGAACCAGAACATTCGCGTGCCGCCTTCGCGCTTCATTCGTTCTTTGCGCGTGCCTGCCGGGTTTGACGTGGCGGACAACGAAATTGTCCGCCTGTGCAGCGCGGAAGATCTGGTGATCACGGCGGATATTCCGCTGGCGGCCGACGTGCTGGAGAAAGGGGCGGCAGCGCTCAATCCGCGCGGTGAGCGATACTCGCCGTCGACCATCCGCGAGAAGCTTACGATGCGCGATTTTATGGATACCATGCGGGCCAGCGGCGTGCAGACCGGTGGGCCGGACAGCCTGTCACAGCGCGATCGCCAGCAGTTTGCTGCCGAGCTGGATAAATGGCTGCTGGAAGTGAAGCGCCGTACAGCGAAATGATAATTATTGTCAATGTGTGGTACAGTGTGGCCTCCACAGGGTTGTCATCCCGTACCGCTTTGCAGTAAAGTAATCGCAACATCTTCTGCAATTATTTCTTTACACTCTTCAGCCTTCCGGCATCAAGGGGAACACCTGGCTATGACCCAACCCATCTTTTTAGTTGGCCCCCGCGGCTGTGGGAAAACCACCGTTGGCCTGGAGCTGGCACGCGTGTGTCATCGCCAGTTTGTGGATACCGACCACTGGCTGCAAACCGAGGCCGGAAAAACCATCGCCGACATTGTTGAGCAGGAAGGCTGGGAGAGCTTTCGCGCACGCGAAACGGCCGCGCTGAAAGCGGTCACGACCCCGTCCGCGGTGATCGCCACCGGCGGTGGCATTGTTCTGGCGGAGTGTAATCGTCACTTTATGCGCGAAAAGGGGATTGTGATTTACCTCAGCGCGCCGGTGTCGGCCCTGGTTGGGCGTCTGGAAGCCTTTCCGGAAGAGGGGCAACGCCCTGCGCTGACCTCCAGGCCGCTGAACGAAGAGGTGAGTGAAGTGCTGGCCGAACGCGATGCGTTATACCGCGAAGCGGCTCACCACGTGGTGGATGCGTCCGCCTCTCCCGAAGACGTTGTGATTCAGATTATTACCGCCCTGCGTTTGGCGTGTGCCAGCTAAGCGGCGTCTATACTTATAGCTCAGACATAAAAAAAGGATGAGCTATGCCAACAAGACCTCCCTATCCGCGTGAAGCGCGCATTGTGACCGTTGAAAAAGGCCAGACAGGTCACACTGTGACCTGGTATCAACTGCGTGCCGATCACCCCAAACCCGACTCGCTGATCAGTGAACACGAGACGGAACAGGAAGCGCTGGATGCGAAGCGGCGCTATGAAGATCCCGACATAACCTGAGCGGTTTCCTAAACGCTCCAGGATCGTGCCTGAATCACACTTTTTACTCATCGTAAAAGTTAAGCAGGAGTTAATATTTAGTTAATACAAGTAACTCTGGTATCGGCAGGCGATCTTTACATTTCGGTGTCGGGATCACCTGCTACGCTTGGTGCTGTTTTGTTGAAAAAACGAACTGTGCAGCGTAGTGAGCCTGTACCTGTGTGCACGATGTTGGAGTAATGGAAGGCGATAAAGATGAAGGCAACGTTGGCGATCCTCACCATTGGTGTGGTCCCTGTAAGCGAAGTGTTACCGCTCTTAACCGAGCATGTATCTGAACAACAGATTACGCATCTCAGCCTGCTGGGCAAGATGAGTCGGGAAGAGGTCATGGAAGACTACGCTGTCGAGGCGGGGGAGGATCCCCTGGCGACGTTATTAAGTGACGGTAAACTGGCGCATGTTTCCCGCCAGAAGATCGAGCGCTCGCTGCAGGGCGTAATAGAAGTGCTCGATAATCAGGGATATGACGTTATTTTGCTGATGAGCACCGCCCCCATAAAGGGACTTACGGCGCGCAATGCGATTTTGCTGGAACCGATGCGCATCATTCCGCCGCTGGTGGCCTCCATCGTGGATGGTCATCAAGTGGGGGTGATTGTCCCCATCGAGGAGCTCATGGATAACCAGGAGGCAAAATGGCACGTGCTGGAAAAAGTGCCCTTGTACGCGCTGGCCAATCCGTTCTGGGACAGCGAGGCCAAACTCATTGCGGCCGGGAAGGAACTGCTGGAAAGAGGGGCCGATGTCCTTATTCTGGACTGCCTGGGGTTCCACCAGCATCATCGTGATTTACTGCAAAAAGCGCTGGATGTGCCGGTGCTGTTATCCAACGTTCTGATGGCTCGCCTGGCCTCGGAACTGCTCATGTAATGATTTTGCGTGACAGGTGATGAGCATGGCCCCTATAGTGAATTTTTATCTAAAAATATAAGGGCCAGTTCATGCTTCAGAGTAACGAATACTTTTCCGGTAAAGTGAAATCCATTGGTTTTACCAGCAGCAGCACTGGCCGCGCCAGCGTTGGCGTCATGGCGGAAGGGGAATACACCTTCGGCACGGCGGAAGCGGAAGAGATGACGGTCGTCAGCGGGGCGCTGAACGTCTTACTGCCGGGTGAAACGGAATGGAAAGTTTACGCAGCCGGACAGGTTTTCAACGTCCCTGGCCACAGTGAGTTCCATCTGCAGGTGGCTGAACCTACCTCTTATCTGTGCCGCTACCTGAAATAAAAAATTAGCCGGGTGGCGCTAACGCTTACCCGGCCTACGGTTTGCCCGTTATCTCTGCGCTTCGCCGCCGAGACCTTCCACCAGATTCTGAATCAACGCGGCCAGCTCGCCGGTCATCAGGATGAAGTCCGCGTCAAAACGCTGGGCGTAATCTTCCCTGTCGATATCTTCGTTCTGATCGCGCAGCTCGTCGCAGAACTTCAGACGCTTCACGGAGCCGTCGTCGCACATCACAAACTGAATACGCTGCTGCCAGTCGAGCGCCAGCTTGGTGACCACTTTACCCGCTTCGATGTGGACGGCGATTTCGTCGCTCACCAGATCCTGCTTCTTCGCGCGGATCACGCCGCCATCTTCCAGCAGGGCTTTCAGCTCGGCTTCATCAAGGATCTGGAAACCCTGAGCCGCAGCACCGCTGCGTACCCATTCGGTCAGCGTCAGCTCGATCGGCGTTTCCAGCGCCAGCGGAACGACCGGTAAAGATCCGATGCTTTTTCGCAGCAGGGCCAGCGTATCTTCTGCTTTCTTGGCGCTGGCGCAGTCCACCATGATCAGCCCGTTAACGGTGTCGATCCACATCATGGTCTGGCTGAAGCGGCTGAAGGCGCGCGGCAGCAGGGAGTGCAGTACTTCATCTTTCAGCGAATCTTTTTCGGTCTTTTTCAGCTTGCGGCCCTGTTCGGCTTCCAGCTTGAGAATTTTCGCTTCGAGTGCCTGCTTAACCACCGGCGTCGGCAGTATTTTCTCTTCTTTACGGGCGCAGACGATGATTTGACCCGTGCTGCTGGCGTGGGTCAGTGCATCGCTTTGTGAACCCATTGGCGGAACCCAGCCGGTTTTCGCCATATCCTGGCTACCGCAAGGGGAAAAGGTATAAGCGGCTAACTGTTTTTCCATCTCTTCTGCACGCAGCGAAACGTCGCGGCTGAGACGGTAAACCATCAAATTTTTGAACCACAGCATGATAATTTCCACGGCCTTGTCGTTAAATCAGCGGGCATGATAACGAATTGTCGCATCGCTTGCATTGCTAATCGGGAAGCGTGCTTCTACTCTGTTGATAATCAAAATAATGAGGAGAGTCTTGTGCGTATTGGGATCGATTTGGGCGGCACCAAAACAGAAGTCATCGCACTGAGCGAGCAGGGGGAGCAGCTGTTTCGCCATCGTCTGCCAACGCCGCGCGATGATTATCACCAGACTATCGAGACGATTGCCAGGCTGGTCGAGATGGCCGAGCAGGCGACAGGGCAAACCGGCAGCGTCGGGATGGGGATACCGGGGTCGATCTCGCCGTATACCGGCGTGGTTAAAAATGCCAACTCCACCTGGCTCAACGGTCAGCCGTTTGATAAAGATTTAAGCGCGCGCCTGAAGCGGGAAGTGCGTCTGGCCAACGACGCCAACTGCCTGGCGGTCTCTGAGGCCATCGACGGCGCGGCGGCCGGTGCCCAGACCGTGTTTGCCGTGATCGTCGGCACCGGCTGCGGTGCGGGCGTAGCGTTCGGCGGGCGCGCCCATATCGGCGGTAACGGCACCGCGGGCGAGTGGGGGCACAACCCGCTGCCGTGGATGGATGAAGACGAACTCAAATACCGCACCGAAGTGCCGTGCTACTGCGGAAAACAGGGCTGTATTGAGACCTTTATCTCCGGTACCGGTTTTGCGACCGATTACCACCGCCTGAGCGGCCAGCCGCTCAAGGGAAATGAGATCATGCGTCTGGTCGAAGCGCAGGATCCGGTGGCGGAGCTGGCCCTGAGCCGCTATGAAATGCGGCTGGCGAAATCCCTGGCGCACGTGGTGAATATTCTCGACCCAGACGTAATTGTGCTGGGCGGCGGCATGAGCAACGTCGACCGGCTGTACGCCACGGTGCCGAACCTGGTGAAGCAGTGGGTCTTCGGCGGCGAGTGTGAAACGCCGATCCGCAAAGCCGTCCACGGGGACTCCAGCGGCGTGCGCGGCGCGGCGTGGCTGTGGCCAGAATAAACGGCTCTGTAAGCCCGGTAAGCGAAGCGCCACCGGGCGAATTCAGGCAGCCACAATAAAAAAGCCGGGTGGCGGCTACGCCTTACCCGGCCTACATGTGGAGTGGACCTTTACTGCACGGCAAATTCTTTATCCAGCTTGCTGTACCCCAGCCCGTTAATCTTCTTCACTTTGATCTGCACCGGAATACGCTCTTTCATCGCCTCAACGTGGCTGATCACGCCGATGGTTTTCCCGGTGGCGTTCAGCGCGTCGAGCGCATCCAGCGCCGTATCCAGCGTCTCACTGTCGAGCGTGCCGAACCCTTCATCCAGGAACAGGGAATCGATCCGCGTTTTATGACTCACCAG
>ERZ772884.1618-NODE-1618-length-14225-cov-3.634862_pt1 | contig 14225 bp, 10 predicted proteins | sample MGYA00580574_ERZ772884 | MGnify/ENA primary metagenome ERZ772884 (study PRJEB29015, sample SAMEA2737690) | human gut metagenome | biome: human gut; feature: human-associated habitat; material: faeces | place: China | collected 2012 ... | reverse complement strand
CGTTGCTTACAAGGGTGTCAATAGCTACACGCATGATGGCAGAGAGGTGTTCTGTCTGTCTCCGAATGGCTCGCGCATAACATCTACGTCGTTCGAGTGGGTCTCGTCATCTGGCCAGACTATACACATGGTGAACTACCGCGGCGAATGGCAGCGTGGCACTACTTACGACTATTACGACCAGGTGAACCACAACAACGCTGTGTGGCTCTGCACTAACGAGAGCGGTACTGCAGCTGAGCCGGTGAACGGCTCGGCGGACTGGCTGAAGCAAATCGAAGGTGAGAAGGGCGAGAAGGGAGATCCTGGCGAGGATGGCTTGGCGTACCAAATAGTGATAACGAGCAGTTCGGGCACGGTGATGATTAACGGCACCGGGCAGTTGACTCTCGAAGCTAAGCTGTTACGCAACGGCGAGGACATAAGCGACACCATAAGCGATAGCGCGTGGTCGTGGCGAAGACAATCGGCAGATACGGCAGATGATGCAACGTGGAATACTCTGCATGAGGGCATCGGCAGAATCTGCATTGTGAGTAGTGATGATGTCGTAAGGCAGGCGCAGTTTGAATGTGAGGTTTTAATTTAGATTTCATTTTTAACGATTTATATAGATATTATTAATTTAAACAAACAAGAAATTATGGCAAAAGTATTAGCGAATGGTCAAATCACAATCGTTGACCTTAACGACGGTAAAGCTGTTCAGTGTTTCACGCAAGCTTCGCAGGGTCAGACTCAGATCTTCACGCCCGATACTGGTGTGTACACTCCAAACTACTCGACAAGTGCACCTAACGTCATCACAGCTCGTGTGTATGTGACGGGTAGCTCGACCGACCAAGCTCCGACAGCAGCTTGTACCAATTGGAAGTGGACTGTAGATGGCGCAGCAGCGACACCGGTGCAGGGCAAGTCGTATCAGCTCAACATCGTCAGCAACATTGCGAAGAATGGCAGCGTGAAGAATATCGAGTGGGCATGTACATATACCGACCCCGAGACCAAAGCTACCACGGAGTGCAGAGGTTATCTGACTATCAGCCTTGCGAAGTCGGGTGGTGCTTTACAGACGGTGCAGATAGAGACTCCTGACGGCAACACCTTCGACTCTACAAATAGTTCCAAGCCATTGCGTGCTGTGGCTAAATTCTTCCGAGGCAGCGTGCAAGACACTACAATGACAAGCATGACGTGGGAGGTGCTCAATATTAGTGCTGGCACCTGGAGTGCAGTAGCTGCTGGCAACGTCACTACATCGGGTGGTGTGAGCACGCTGAATGTGAATGCCGATGATGTGCTGAACTTCCAGACATTCCGCTGCACGGTGAAGGATGGTGCTGATACTGCTAACGCCATCATCACTTTCTTCGATGCCAGCGACCCTTATGTCGTAGAGGTTTACTCACTCACTGGCGACAAAATTGTCAATGGTGCTCAGTCTACAGAACTGTTCGCACGTCTATGGAAAGATGGTCAGGTGGTCGAAGACGGCACAGCTGTTAAGGCTGACAGCACTCACGCCTGCAAATATCAGTATAAGTGGACTAAGTACAACTCGAACGGCGTAGCAACAAACTGGAGCGGCACATCAAGTCCAGTGAATGCTTCTACAAAGCCGTATGTCACGGTGGCGAACGCTGATGTGGCAGTGAGAGGTACATTTACTTGTGAGGTGTCTAAATAGGGCACCTCACCCTATTTTCTAAAAACAAAAAGATATGGCAACAATACTTGCACGTGGCTGGATAACCATTGTGGCTGTGAAAGATGGCGACAAGGGCGACAAAGGTGATAAGGGTGACAAAGGTGACAAAGGTGATAAGGGAACAGCTGGCACTGATGCTTACACTGTTGAGCTGCAAGGTGCACCTATCACCATCTCTACTTCTGATGACGGAGTACCATCCGGCACAACATCGGGCGGCATCAACACCTATGGTTATGCTACAGTAGTGTGCCGCAAGGGTGGTGCCGTCGTGAGCGCAAGTTCTATTACTATCAAAACGCCTGTTAACTGCACGGCAAGTGTGTCGGGCACATCGGTTCGTATCAACTCCATACGCACATACAGCACCGGTAGCAATACTATGTACTACACCGATGGCTATGTCGATGTGTCGGTGGTGGTGGGTGGCAAGACGTTCGTCGTGCGCCTGACGTGGCACTTAGACTACACCAAGTATTTCGGTGGACTAAAGGCAGATGCGAAGAAGATGCAGTCAAACTACACAGAACTGACGAATAAGGTAGACGGTATGCCACTGCAAACAAACTCTGCACTACAACAATACTCTTCCGAGATCCTGCAGTCGGCACGCGAGATATCTCTGAAGGTGGGCCACACTCTTGCTGAGCGACGCAATCTGCTCGTTGGCTCGTTGTTCCGCAAGCAAGGCGAGGGCTGCGATCTTCTGAGGTCTAAGATATACTGCACGTCGGCGCATGATGGTGCTAATGTGATATTCGCGCCCGATGCCAAGGTAGGCGGTGCACGATGGGGTGAAGCATTGAACTCTCGCAACATACACGTCACTAAGGGCAAGACGTACACGCTGACTTTCTGGGCACGCACGAAGTCTGCCAAAGTAGAAATTACGGGAGAGGTGGTGTGGCACAGCTCGGCAACCAATACGTCGCGACCAAGTGGATATACCGGTCCGAAGGGTAGTGCGAATTTAGGAGGAGCAACGATAACGCCAAGCAACGGATGGTATCTCTACCAGAAAACCTTTACAGTGGCAGCGAACGCCCCGTATGAGTGGATTTCCGTGGCGTGTGTAAAAATCGATAGCTCTACTGCGAGTCAGCAGGTGTACATCGCCCACCCTATCCTCATAGAGGGTACGGCGGAGGACTTTGTAGGTTGGAGTGCTTCGCCCAATGATTACAACTACATCGGAGGCAACCTGCTCGACAACACGCGCACGTTCGCCAAAACCGGCAATCTGATGCGCTTGGATGCCTCAGTGGTCACTAACGAGTCGTACAACAATGGATGCTCGGTAATATATGCCAACGCTGCTTCCAAATACATTGAGATGGCGCAGTGGAACGTTAGCTCTATCATCAAGAAAGGTGAGGACTATATGTTCTCGTTTATGGCAAAAGGTAGTGGCAGCATCGACGCATACATGTGGAGTGGTACTAATCTAAGCATATTCGCCGAGGATAGCGAGCGCGATACAACAACGAGCAACGCCGACAGCGGACGTCGCTTCTATATCACAAGCGAGTGGAAGCGCTTTTGGGTACACTGGCGTTCGGATGGCACTGGCATACCTAACTACGTCCTTATCCGTTGTCTGCAAGGCAGTAAGGCGTGGGTGACGATGCCGAAGTTAGAGGTGGGTGCAACTCCTACCGACTGGATAGATTCGGCAAACGGCTATGTCGAGGACAGTGGCATTGTAGCCAAGCTACTGCGCACTGGCTTCGACATCGAGAACGGCAAGATAACGGCAACTGCGGACAAATTTGAGGTGCGCAACAACAGCGGTGAGGTGACGGCGCGTGTGAACGAGAAAGGTGTGTTAGAGGTTAATTCGGGCCTGTTTAGCGGATTTGTGTGCAAGAAAAGAACCATTATTACGCCTAACACGATAAATAAATATTTGACGAAGGAAAGCGGCATCTATTACCATCTCAATTTTGCCGAAGTTGGCAGCTTTATTGAATTCGCTGGTGATTACAATGGCATAGTCTCAGGTGCTGAATTTATAAATATAAATCTCCCATTTTATGAACCCAATGGTTATAACGCTAAATACAGTGTAACCTTCGAAGAAGCTGCGGCATATTTAGGGCAAACGGTTGTCGTTATCAATCGCACGTACCCAAAGCGTACTATCAAACTGTTTAATGCTCGCTTAACTCAGGAAGGGTATACAGCTTATTACGAAGATATTTATCCTAACGAGAAAGCTGTGCTTACTTGCGAACTCCTATATGACGAAGGGTCAAAGAAATATATAATCGTTTGGAGAGGCTATCTTATTAAAAGTTATCAATAATAACAAAACAATAAATATCATGGAAGTAAAAGTAAGACGAATAGCAAAAAAGGAGACGTACACCATCGGCAAGATGTACGTCGACGGCGCATACGTCTGCGACACTCTTGAAGATAAGGACAGAGGACTAACCTCTAATATGTCGGTAGCGCAGATATGCGGAGTGAAGATTAAAGGCGAAACCGCCATACCTGCTGGCAGATACCTCGTCGATATGAAGACGGTGTCGCCGAGGTTCGGAGGTCGGGCGCAGTATAAGTTCTGCAAAGGCAGACTGCCGCGACTGTGCAATACGCCCGGCTACCAAGGTGTGCTGATACACTGTGGCAACACCGCGAAGGACACGGATGGCTGCATCCTCGTCGGAGAAAACAAGGCGGTCGGACAGGTACTGAACTCAACGGCGACGTTCCGTAAAGTGTACGCCATGCTGAAGGCTGCGGATGAGCGGTGTGAGCAGATTTGGATAACAATAGAGTAAGGAGGTGCAGATGGATATGGTTTTACAGATACTGTCGCTGCTTGTTAGCGGTGGCATCGTGGGGCAGCTGCTCTACTACAACTCGCGGAAGCGCAAAGAGGCAGCGGAAGCACAAAAGGAGGAGGACGCTAATGCCCTCGCTTACGCCCAGGAGTGGCGCAACCTCTACACCCACGAACACGAGGAGCACATGGAGGAGCGCACAAGACTCAACAACAAAATCGACTCACTCTATGACGACATTGGCAAGCAGCGTGATCTCATCCAAGAGCTGCGTGCGGAGAAGCACGACTTGCTCCTTCGCACGCACGAGCTGCAGTGGAACGAGTGTACCGTGAACGGATGTATGAAGCGCAAACCGCCAAGAGATTACGGCAGGGCGGAGACCGACTAATAACCCTTTTATAACATTATGAATACATTAGATAAATTGTTAGAAATATTGTGCGGTGCGCTATTAGGTTTGTTAGCCGGTGCATTAGGTTTGTTAGCCTGCGTAATGCTGACACTATTGTGTGGATGCTCTACACCGCAGCCTGTGGTTGTAGAGCGAGTGGTCGTTAAGACTGATACACTCTATAAGGCGAGGACGAGTGCCGATACGTTTCGGCTGCACGACTCGGTGTATGTTGAACACTACACTCGTGGCGACACAGTGTATAGGCTAAAGAGCGTGTGGCGATGGCGTGACCGCATAAGCGTGAAGACCGACACTATATATAAAGCAATGCTCCAGACCGACACAACACGTCTTCCCATACCAGTGGAGCGCAAGCTATCGACGTGGGAGCGCACGCAGATGCGCGTCGGGCAGTTTACTATCGGCGCGGTGGTGCTTGTAGTTCTGTCGCTACTATTGTGGCTGATACATCGCCGACGATGATGCTCCACCGCGCATACCAAAATATTTTGGCTCCAGACTTTGCAGTCTCAAATATTTTGCGTATATTTGCGGTATAACCAATTAAATCGTCTACAATATGTTAGCAATACTTATTTTCAGCTGGATAGTATCAGTCCTTTTTGTAGTCTTTGCAGAAAGAAATAACGGCTATTCTTCATCGTTAACTCACGACCAAAAAATTGCAAGACTTAGAGAAAAAAGACGCAGAATAGAACAAAAAATGGCTGATAGGGCTGCAAAGCAAAAAGAAAAGGACCGCATATGGAGGGAGCTTATGGGCTTTGCAAAAGAAGAAAAAAAAGAAACTGATAAAGACAAACTATAATATCGTATTTTTTCAGGGCTTATATAAATGCTACTTTTGGTTCACAAACTAAAAGTAGCATTTTTTATGGCAACAACTCAAACATTCGAGACCATCGTCACGCTTAATGCACAACAAGCAAAGGACGAGATGGCAGCACTAAAGAAAAACCTCGACGATCTAAAGCAGAAGAAAGCCGAGGCTCTCAAAGATTCCGGCACGTCCGTAAATGATATCAAGCAGATAAATAAAGAGATACGAAAAGCAGAAGATCATGTAAATGCGTACAGATCGAGGGTTAGCGATACAATAAATACGCTTCAAAATCTTTCGACGGCTTCTATCGGCGAGATCGAAAAGGTATCACGTGTGCTCAAGCAGCAGATGAAGTCGGCAACAAATCCTGAGGACTACAAGCGACTTGAAGAACACCTTGAGAGATGCAAGGCACGCATTAACGAACTAAAGCAGCCTATATCGGCTACTCTCAGCCAATACAATACGGCTATAGCTGAAGCAACACGGCGAGCTGAGAATTTTGAGCAGGAGAACGCTCTGATAGACCGTACTCTAAAAAACATCAGCGGTTCGACTGCGCTTGAATTGGAGACATCGCTTAAACTCGTAAACGAGCAACTCGCCAATACGCATCGAGGCACCGAAGAGTATCACGAGCTGACAGAAAAGGCGAAATTGCTGAAAAAAGAAATAGCAGCCGTCGGTGCTGAGCAAGATTTGACAAAAAGCAAGTGGTCGAAATTCGTCAATATCTTTAACACCAATTGGGGTGCCATCACTCAAGGCCTTGCAGCTGTCACTGGCTTATCTGCGACTGTACGCGACTGCACCAATAAATACGCCGCGATGAACCAGGAGATGTTCAACGTCACTAAGTATACGGGGCAAGCCATCGGGGAGGTTGAAGAGATGAACGAGAGTTTTAAGAAGATGAACACCCGTACAGCGCGCGGTGAACTGAACAGACTTGCTCAAGATGCAGGTAGGCTTAGCATCACCAATAGAGAAATGGTAGAGGAGTTTGTCGATGGTGGTGACAAAATCAATGTAGCACTTGGCGACGACCTCGGCGATGACGCTGTTGAAAAAATTGGCAAGTTGGCGCAGATGTTTGGCGAGGACAAGACGAAGGGCTTGCGTGGTGCTATGCTTGCCACGGGTTCTGCTGTCAACGATCTTGCGCAGTCGTCTTCAGCTAATGCCGGTTACATCGTTGACTTCACTGCCGACTTGTCTGGTGTTGCCCGTCAGGCAGGCATGACACAAGCGCAAATCATGGGTCTTGCTTCGGCACTCGACCAAAATATGCAAGACGAAGCGACATCTTCTACCGTCTTCTCACAACTTATCACTAAGATGTTCCAGGAGCCGATGAAGTTTGCAAAGTTGGCTGGTGTAGAGGTGAGCACATTCACGACCATGCTGAAGACAGATGCGAATGGCGCATTATTAGAGTTCCTGCAGGCAATGTCTAATCGCGGCGGTTTTGACCAATTAGCACCAATGTTCTCTCAAATGGGACTTGAGGGTACACGTGCTGTGGGCGTTCTATCATCTGTGGCTTCTAATCTCGATCAAGTGCGAGAGGCGCAGGCTACAGCTGCGCAGTCATACAAAGATGGTACAAGCGTTCTCAATGAGTTCAATGTGCAGAACAACACAGTGCAGGCAGGTCTCGAAAAAGCGAAAAAACAATTTGATGACATGTGCATCGAACTCGGCGAAAAACTGATGCCAATTGCTAAATATAGCGTATCTCTGACTTCAATGGGCATAAAAACCTTGTACGTTCTTGTCGAATTTGTATCAAAACACATCGTAGTATTGGCTACGCTCGCAACCACCATGCTGGTCTATAACAACGTCCTCACTGCTACGATGATAAAGGAGAAAGCATGGATGGTGATTCGAAACACAAGCAATGCCCTAAATGTTGCATTAACAGCTTCTACAAACCTTTTTAAATCAGCTCTTTTGGCACTTGAGCTAACGTATAAGAGATTAAGATATGGTGTAGAAGCGTACAGACTGGCTATGGAGAAGGCAAAACTTGCGAGTATCACCAACCCATGGGCTGCCCTTGCTACGGTTCTTACCGTTGTTGGTGTTGCTGTGTATTCAGCGGTTAAAGCTTGGCAAGCGCACAAAAAGGCTGTACATGACAACCTACAAAGCGTTAAAGAAGCCAACGCAATAAAAAAGCAGCAGGAAGCCATTAACAAGCGAGTAGCAGAGAGCTACATCGACGAGAAGACTCGCGTGCAGCAGCTGACGAAGATCATCCGTTCAAACGCTTTCTCGATAGGTGAACGACGGAGTGCTATTGCCGAACTGCAAAAGATAATTCCGGACTATCATGCTTCAATCTCCAAAGAAGGCAAACTTTTTAATGAGAATACAAATGCCATAAAAGACTACATAAAAAAGCTTGACCAGGCTGCTATGGCAGAAGCCATCTACGAGCAGAAGAAAGAAATAGCAAAGAAAAGGCTTGAGCTAAAACAGACGGAGAGACGCAAGGTGAATAATATTAAGCATGTTAATGCAGAGATAGAAGCTCACCCCGAAGCATATCGGTCACGAAAAGAATTCTCATCATTCGGTTTTGGTAGTGGACAAGTGACTGAAGGTAATAGACAACTTGCAAACAAACTTATCGAGCGTGCCGCACATGAAAAGGCCCTCAAGGCGGCACAAAGCGATTTACGTATCTTGGATGCCCGAGAACGCGAACTTACCAAGCTCATAAATTCCGATGAGGGCTTACGCAAAGCGTTCGCCGATCTAACCATAAATGGCGGTAGCAATGGCAGCAATGGCGGCAATGGCGGTGGTAATGGCGGTGGTAATGGCGGTAATGGCGGTAATGGCGGTGGCAACAGCAATACCACTAAGACAGACCCAAAGAAAGAGAAGTACGACAAAGAGAGCTCTGCACTCAAGCATACGCTTGACACCGATGAACTGGCTCTCAAGCAGCAGCTCGAACGTAAAGAGATAGACGAAGACGAGTATGCTAAGCGAATGTATGAGAAGAAACAGCAGTATTATGTTAAACTTGTAGACCTCCAAACAAAGTACGACCAGGACACTACACAAACACAGCAATCGATGGTAGATGCAGCTATCGCCGAGAGCAAACGACTGGCTGATGTTCAGGAGCGACAGATGACCGAGAGCCTTGACGCAAAGACGCGTGCATACAACGCAGAACAAATGTCTCTTCTCCAGCAACGCACACAAGGGTTGTTGACCGAAGAGGAATATAACGAGAAGCTAAAAGAGGCAGAGAGACAATATCACCAAGACCGTCTCGCCATCATTCAGGAGCACGGAGGTGATGAATACGACGAACAGAAGTGGTTACTCGACAAAGAACTGGAGTCCGTACGCCAAAATGAAGAGGATAAGAATAACGCACAAATGGAGGTGCTCGAGGCGCAATATGACAACGCCGACAGTGCAAGTGGCCAAATGGCAGCTGTGCAAACCATGTACGAGCAACAGCTCATTACCTACGAGCAGTTCCAGGAGCGCATGACGGAGATAGCGCGAAACAAAGAAGAGGCACGCAAGGCTATCATGCAGCAGGCGTTCAATACGGTAAACACCATGTTGTCGGCTGCATCGTCATACTCGCAAGCGTGCTCAGATCTCGAAACGGCTCGCATCAATGCCAACTACGATAAACAGATAGAAGCTGCAGGCAACAACTCTGCAAAGAGAAAAAAACTTGAAGAGAAACGTGACAAAGAACTTGCTGCGGCCAAGAAAAAGGCTAACAAGCGAGCTATGGTTATACAGTTAGCTCAGGCTGTTGCATCAACAGCGATGGCTGCTATCAATGCCTATAGCTCCGCTGCGCAAGTTCCTTTCGTTGGTTATATTCTCGCCCCTATAGCTGCAGCTACAGCTGTTGCTGCAGGTATGCTACAAATCGCCACTATCAAAAAGCAGCAGCAAGCGCAGGAGGCTGGCTACTACGAGGGTGGCTTTACGGGCGGTTCAAGCTATCGACGCAAGGCTGGCATCGTGCACGAGGGCGAGTTCGTGGCTAACCACAATGCGGTGAACAACCCGCAGGTTCTGCCAGCTCTGCAGCTCATCGACGAGGCGCAGCGCAACAATACGGTTGGTTCGCTTACTGCAGCTGACATCTCGCGCTCGCTCGGTCAGGGCGGTGCTACGGTGGTGTCTGCGCCATCGGTGACGGTCAACACCGACAACTCAGAGCTGAATGCTACCCTCGGCGAAGCTCGCGATGTTATCGACCAACTATCGCTGGTGCTCGCGCAGGGCATACATGCCAAGTGCTACATCGATGGCGATGATGGCATTGCCAAGAACCTCGACCACTATAAAAAATTAAATTCACGCACATAACATAAAATATAACATGATATACTGCACTTTAGACGGCAAGGTCGCCTATCCATCATCCTCTGAGAAGATAAAAATCACGTTGAACAACCCATACGTCCAAGACTCCGGCACGTACACGTACGACATATCATTCCCGATGTCGATACACCAGAATGCTGTTGTCTTCAATAATATCCACCGCCTCGATGTCAGAAAACGCATATCGTCATTCGAGACCTGCGAACTCTACGCTGACAACAAACTTATAATATCCGGTAAAGGCACCGTCACGTCTGTCAACAATACTACCGTAAAGCTGCAAATCGTTGGCGGTGCTTCACGCATCAAGTTTAACTCGAAGTTCGAGAAGCATTTTATAGACGAGATTGACTATCCATCACTCTACATTACAAAGGGCATAAATCGCTCGCACTATGATAAAGTGGGCATTAATAAAGTTCCCGTGAAAAGGGGATTCGGTACTTTGATGATAGATCTTACCGACTATAATATGGTTGGTACTCCTGGCGTAGTCGCTTTTAATCCAATATTCGACGAGAAGACTGGCTATACATCAAATAATATCCTCAAATTCAAAGTGAACAAAATCACTATAAATAACATTACGTACAAGAATAAGAGTATGGCACTTATGACATACTTAGCCGTGCAGCCTTACTTGTTTTACGTATTGAAACAAGTGCTCCAATACGAGGGCTATACACTCATACGCAATGATTTTGACTGCGAGCCATGGAATCGACTTATAGTCGCTTCAGCTCGTCGTACGGCTCTTATTAAACGTTCCCTGCCGCATTGGTCAGTTTACACCTTTATCGAGGAGGTGCAAAAATTGCTAAATGCCAGGTTTATTTTCGACGAAGTGAAGAAAACCGTTAGCATTCTGCCTTTCGATGAGGTGAATTCGAACTCTGCCATCACTTATGAGTGTCTCGACGAGTTTTCTTCAGAATATGACGAAGATGGGGTGAAATACATTTCGACATCGAATATTGAGTACGAATTTGACCAATCTGCAGCACGAGACTGGCGGGACTGCATACCTATTTCTGTTTTCAGGGAGTTTACTACAAAAGAATACCCTTCGGTTGACGATATGCTTACTACAGCTAATAAGATGATGACCAAAGAGCGCCGAACTACCATTTTTAAAGTCGGATGTGACTATTATGTTTGGGCTATTCTCTCAGATAAAACGGGGTCATTAGAACCCTTAGGAAAACCAGGTTCCTCAATAAATACAGAGCAATGCGTACTCTGCGGTTTATTTAGTCCAGTCATTCGTGATACAGAGAGTGATGATAGTGTAGCATTAAAAATAAGTCCTGCAGCTATCGTTGAGGGTAAGGTTGACGCAAGACCCTCCCCCTATTCTCAGATAAGTGGCATTCACGTGTGCTTAGCTTCCGTACCGAACACCAATGACTTTTCTCTCGACAAAACTTCATCTTCTGACGACGACACTTACATTTCCGTACAAGATGCAATGGAGGGCAGCGATATAGAGAGCAACGACGCAGAGCCTGATGAAGGTCAGCTCCCCGTGATGTTCCAGGGTGTGAACGTGGTAAATATTGTTAAACGACAGACATGCTCGTATTCGTCAAGACTTGAAAACGAGGATACCCTTGCAAGGTTTCCAACGACACTCACTGACTATCGACGTTTCCCAGACTGGGTCGGCAGCGGTGAAACAGCTTCCCTTTCCCTCAACATATTGCCTCGACGAGGCTATCGCGACGAGGAAGGCAAGTGGCATTTCGGTAGCTGGGGAGCAGGGCCTGCAGTGGGCTATGATACAAAAATAAATATCGACACCCATAACCTCCACAATATCAAGTTCATCACTGATGAAATCCCCGACCCCTCAAAGATCTACATCTTCCGAAACCAAAAGTTTATCTGCCAAAAGATAGAAGTAGAGGTGGCTGATGGTAGCGTGAACCGCGTGAAGACCGGCTACTTCTACAAGTGTTTATAAGTCGCCAACAAAGTGCTTTGTACTCTCGTGCGCCACCTTCGGACTCTTCAGATACCTATTGGTAACAGATATGTCCGAGTGTCGTGCTTGGTCGCGAGCTACGACAATGCCTTCGGCGTTGGCGAGGTCGCGAATTCCGGAGTCCTTCAAGCTATAGAACTGATACGTGTCGGGGAAGCAGAGAGCTTTCCGGACACGTACCCATTCTTGCCTAAAGCGGTTCACCGCTATCTGCTCACTGCCCGGACGTATGTGCTTGCCAAAGAGATAGTCTTGCGATGGGTGGCTGAACACGCCCTGCTCAATCATCACCTTCAGTAATGTGTCGTTGAGTGCTACCGCCTGCTCCTTACCGTTCTTCGCTACCTCTGCAGGTATCGTTATGCACTGCTCCTTTATTGATATGTCGCCTATCTTGATGTGACGCAGCTCTTCTGGTCTGATAAAGGTGTAATACTCCATCAGGCAGGCGAGGTAGAACGCCGGACGCTTCTCCTTTGTGTACTCCTTCAATCTCCGCAGATCCTCGGGCTTGATGCTGTCGCGAAACTTCTCGGTCTCCTTCATCATCTTGATACTCTCAACGAAGTTCTCAGTGATGTACTGCCTATCCACAAGCCACGTGGCGAAGGTTGACAGCCATGTGCGATAGTTGTTGCGAGTCGTGGCAGACCGCTCCTTGTCGAACACAATGTAGTCAAGAAAATCAATGACAAGGAGTCGGTCAAACTGGTGTACGTACTTTATACAGGTCTTTGCCTCGTCGATGTAGGAGAGCAATACCGCCAAACGGCTGCGATAATCAGTAGCCGTCTTCGACTTTATCATACTCTTCTTCTCAGCCACCTTCAGATAATCGGTGTAGCGCTTCACCACGGCTTCCCATGTTGTGTAGCTACGTGCCTTATCATTATTGACAAATGGGTTCCAGCCGGCTGTGAGCTGCTGTGTGAGGTTGGTGATGAGCACGGTGGCGATGTGCTTACGCTCCTTTAGCTTGTAGCCATCGAGCATATATTTCTTGCGACGGAGCCCGTCAATAATGGGGTCATAAGCATAAAAGTCTACATACCAGTGTTTGCCAGTATGTAACCGCGGAAGAGTATATCCTACTATATCTCTTACAGATAAAAGTTTTTTCGCAGAAGTGTACATTTTTTTACATTGTTCGCCAGATGGCAACCAATGCTATTGAACAATCAGCGTCCGAGCTACCGTCCGAGTCTCCGCAACGCCCATAAACGAATTATGGCCGAAGTCCCTTTGTATAAAGGAATTTCGACCATTTGTAGTTGCGGAGGCAGGACTCGAACATGCGACCTCCAGGTTATGAGCCTGGCGAGCTACCAACTGCTCCACTCCGCGATATTAACCATCGCAATCAGATTAACAATAGAAATATTTCTGAATTGCGAGTGCAAAGGTATGACTTTTTATTGAAACCTCCAAATGTTTTTGCGATTATTTTTCGAAAATGATGCAAAAAGGCTAAAAAACAATACTGAAAGGCTATAAAGCGATGGCTGAAAAGCTAAAAAGCGATGCAGGAAAGGCTAAAAAGCGATGGCGGAAAGGCTTGAAAATTATATTTCGAGAATCTTCTTGTGGCGCAGTTCGTTCAGTTGATGCAGCAGTTTTATGCGTTCTTCGGTGAGCCGTCCTGCCTTGAACAGCTTTTTGTTATACTTCCACCAGTTGAGCAATGCGCGGTTTTCTGTACGTTTCTTGTCGGGGAGCTGGTGGTGCTCCTCAAGATAAATACGGAGTTCATTGTAATGAGCTAACCATTTTACATCGTGTTTCGTTCTCATAATAATCAATGCTTGATGTCAAAACTCAGAGATTGGAAGTTCAGACAGGTTTAGTTTTTTTATTTAATAATGTGAAAGACTGACTGAAACAGTCAAGGTGCAAACAGAGAATTAGTGATTGTAAAAGTACAAGAAAGGTGTGAATAATGCAAAACAATTACACAAAAAAATCGTGATGTAAGTAATTTCGAGTAACTTTGCATAGAATTGGTGGGGTAAGACTGCACCATGCCAATTAAAAGCACAAGAAACTTGCAATAATTCGATAAACCACAATGACAAATCAATATAAAGACAAACCATACAACGACTATGGACAGTGGATACGTC
>ERZ772884.1616-NODE-1616-length-14279-cov-3.033183_pt1 | contig 14279 bp, 9 predicted proteins | sample MGYA00580574_ERZ772884 | MGnify/ENA primary metagenome ERZ772884 (study PRJEB29015, sample SAMEA2737690) | human gut metagenome | biome: human gut; feature: human-associated habitat; material: faeces | place: China | collected 2012 ... | reverse complement strand
TGTGTAGAATTAGTTGAATTTGATGTATTTACATTATTTTTATTATTTATATTAAAATATTTTTTCACACCTAACACTATCCCATCTACTAATTTATTTTGATATTCAGCAGTATTTAATTTGTATGCTTCTGATGGATTTGATATAAAACCACATTCTAAAAGAATAGATGTTTTTTTATTATCTCTTAACACTTGGAAGTTTGCTTCTCTTATATTTCTATCATTTGCATTTGTAGAATTTATAATACTTTTATGTATAGCATTAGCTAGCTTTTTATTTTTATCTCCAAGATAATAAGTTTCGATACCATTTGCACTTGTAGTAGAAGCTGCATTTTGGTGTATTGAAATAAATATATTTGCATCTGAATTATTTGATTTAATTGTTCGATCTGATAATGATAGGTATGTATCGTTATTTCTGCTCATTTCAACTTCAAAACCTTCATTTATTAATTTATTTTTTAGTTTTTGTGCAATTTGTAAATTAAGAACATCTTCTAAATATCCATTATGAGAACTTCCATTGTCTTTACCACCATGGCCAGCATCTATAAATACTTTATAGCTTTCTGCATTTGATATTGTAAAACTTGATGCTAACATTGCTGTCAGTATAGATGTTAGTGCAACTTTTTTTAATTTTTTATTTGTCAAAATATCCCTCCTGTATGTGTAAAATATTCCATAATATATTATATTAAATCAATAAATTTAGATATAATTTTAGAAAAAATGTAAAACTATATCTAAATAAATTAATAAAAAGTTATTGAAAAAATAAAATAAATAATGTAACATACCTATATGGGGTATATGTGAGATATAAAAATAATGAAAGGAGATACCTTATGCTAAATAATAAAGAAACGTATAAAATAGGTGGCATGACATGTGCATCTTGTGCAAAGGCAGTAGAAAGAGTAACAAAAAAATTAGATGGAGTAGAAAGTTCAAGTGTAAATATAGCAACTGAAAAGCTTAATATAGAGTATGATAAGCAAAAAGTAAGTTTTGATGATATAAAGTTAGCAATAGAAAAAGCTGGATATAAAGTTATAAAAGAAAATAATACTAAAAGCTTAGAATTAAAAATAGGAGGCATGACATGTGCAGCCTGTGCTAAAGCAGTAGAAAGAGTAACAAAAAAATTAGATGGAGTAGAAAAATCAAATGTAAATATTGCAACAGAAAAAGCAAGTATAGAATATGATTCATCTAAGGTTAAAGTAAGTGATATAAAGTCGGTAATAGAGAAAGCTGGGTATTCAATAATTGAAGAAAATAAAAAGACTTTAGAGTTAAAGATTGGTGGAATGACATGTGCAGCATGTGCTAAAGCAGTAGAAAGAGTTACGAAAAAATTAGATGGAGTAGAAAACTCAAGTGTAAATATTGCAACAGAAAAAGCAAATATAGAGTATGATTCATCTAAGATTAAAATATCACAGATAAAATCAGCAATAGAAAAAGCAGGATATTCAATAATTGAAGAAAAAAAAGAATCACTAGTAGATGAAGATAAATTAAGAAAAGAAAAAGAGATGAAAACTTTATTTACTAAATTTATAATAGCAGTAGGATTTTCAGTTCCACTATTTTATATAGCTATGGGTCCTATGATATCAAAGCCTTTTGGTCCTTGGCCAGTCCCAAGTATTATAGACCCAATGATAAATCCATTAAATTATGCACTTATACAAATGATATTAGTAATACCAGTAATGATAGCTGGTTATAAGTTTTATGTCAATGGATTTAAATCGCTTATAAATAGAAATCCAAATATGGATACACTAGTTGCAATCGGAACATCAGCAGCATTTTTATACAGTGCGTATACAACATTTAAAATAGCAACTACTACTATGGAAGTAAATCATGGGCATCACCAATTATACTTTGAAAGTGCAGGTATAATAATTGCTTTAATATTACTTGGGAAATATTTAGAATCAAGATCTAAAGGTAAAACAGGAGAAGCTATCAAAAAACTTATGGGGCTTCAGCCTAAAACTGCCTTAATAGTAAAAGGTAATCAAGAAATAGAAATACCAATAGATGAAGTTGAAGTAGGAGATATAATAATAGTAAAACCAGGTAGTAAAATACCAGTTGATGGTGTTGTCGTAGAAGGCCATACATCAGTTGATGAATCAATGCTTACTGGAGAGAGTATACCTGTTGAAAAAAATGTTGGAGATAATGTAACTGGAGCAAGTATAAATAAAAATGGTGTTATTAAGTTTAGAGCAGAAAAAGTAGGTTCAGATACTGTACTTGCTCAAATCATAAAACTTGTTGAAGATGCACAAGGTAAAAAAGCTCCAATAGCAGCACTTGCAGATACTGTATCTGGATACTTTGTACCAACAGTTATAATAATAGCTTTAGTATCAGCAACACTTTGGTTTATAGTTGGAAATAAGGATTTAGAATTTGTTCTTACAATATTTATATCAGTACTTGTAATAGCATGTCCTTGTGCACTTGGACTTGCTACACCAACAGCAATAATGGTTGGGACTGGTAAAGGTGCAGAAAATGGGATACTTATAAAAAGTGGAGAGGCTTTAGAACTTGCACATAAAGTAGATACTGTAATATTTGATAAGACAGGTACAATAACAGAAGGAAAACCAACTGTTACAGATATAATAACTACTAATGATATAGATGAAAGATACTTAATTCAATTAGCAGTAAGTGCTGAAAAAAATTCAGAACATCCGCTTGGAGAAGCTATAGTAAAATACGGAGAAGAAAATAATATTGAATTTAAGAAAGTAGAAGAATTTAAAGCTATACCAGGACATGGTATAGAGGTTACAATAGATAGTAAGGTAATATTACTTGGAAATAAAAAGCTTATGAATGATAAAAATATAGCTTTAGGAAGCTTAGAGGATAAATCTGATGAGTTAGCATATGTTGGAAAAACTCCTATGTATATATCAATAGATAACACCTTAGGTGGAATAATAGCAGTAGCAGATACTGTTAAAGAAAATAGTAAAAAATCTATAGAAAAGCTTCATGAAATGGGAATAAAAGTAGCTATGGTTACAGGTGATAATAAAAAAACTGCAGATGCTATAGCAAAGGAAGTTGGAATAGATATAGTAGTATCAGAGGTTTTACCAAAAGATAAATCTAATGAAGTTAAAAAGCTTCAAGAACAAGGCAAATTTGTTGCAATGGTTGGAGATGGTATAAATGATGCACCAGCACTAGCTCAAGCTGATATTGGTATAGCTATAGGAAGTGGTACAGATGTTGCAATGGAATCAGCAGACATTGTATTAATGAAGAGTGATTTAATGGATGTACCAACTTCTATAAAGTTAAGTAATGAAACTATAAAAAATATTAAGCAAAACTTATTCTGGGCATTTGGATATAATACTATAGGAATACCGATAGCAGCAGGACTTTTATATATATTTGGTGGGCCTCTTTTAAACCCAATGTTTGCAGCAGCTGCTATGAGTTTAAGTTCTGTTTCAGTTGTTACTAATGCACTTAGACTTAAAAACTTTAAAGGTTATAGACAATAAAAGCTAAATACAAATTTTAATAATTAAGAGAAAAATAGGTATTATTATATGTTCACGATAATACCTATTTTTTACGTCCAAGGAAAAAACATTAAACTTTGTTTCACAAGCTATAATGAAAATGATTGTTTTTTAATGGCTTCGCCTATAATCAATATAAAGCGAGTAATAAACCTTGAATATAATGTAGTAATACGATTCTTACAAGGAAACTAGGAATAGTAGCTGATAAGAACAAGATATTGTGCAAATAGCACGTGTAGGAATTTTTTTAGGACAGTTACTATAAATTCGCTTTATATCTTGTTATGGAGGTAACTATGGATGCAATCGTAGAAAGATGTGCTGGGTTAGATGTTCATTTGGATACAGTGGTAGCATGTGTTTTATATGGTAAATTAGATATAAAACCTAAAAAAGAAGTAAAGACATTTTCTACAACTACTAAAGGATTGTTAGAATTATTGGATTTCATAAATCAGAAAGAATGTACTCATGTAGCTATGGAAAGTACAGGAATCTATTGGAAGCCTGTATGGAATATACTTGAAAGCGGAGCTTTTGACTTAATAGTAGCAAATGCTAAAAAAATAAAAAATGTACCGGGAAGAAAAACAGATGTCAAAGATGCAGAATGGATAGCTAGCTTATTAAGAGGCGGTTTAATAGAAAAAAGCTTTGTACCACCAGAGAGAATTCGAGATTTAAGGGATTTAACTAGGTTAAGAAAAGAATTGCTAGGTGAAGTTAATAGAAATAAAAATAGAATCCATAAGGTGTTACAAGATGCAAATATAAAAATATCAAGTGTACTTTCAGATGTATTTGGAGAAACTGGAAAATCTATTTTAAATCAAATAATAGGTAATCAATGTATCACAGAAGAATTTATTTATTCACTGTATGAAGGAAGAGGAAAATCAAAGTTAAAATCTACCCTAATGGAAATGTATGAAGCGCTTAATGGTAAAATCAGAGGGCATCATGTGATATTATTGGGAATGCACAATAGTAATATTGTATTTTTAGAAAAACAAATTAATGAATTAGAAAAAGAAATTGATATATTACTTCAAAAAGAAAGAGATAGTTTAGAGTTATTAGAAACAATACCTGGTATTAGTAAAATATCTGCCTCAAGTATAATAGCTGAAATAGGAACTAGTATGGATGTATTTAAAACTGAGAAACATATAAGTTCCTGGGCTGGTTTATGTCCAAAAAACAATGAGAGTGCAGGTAAAAAGAAAAGAAGTGGTACAAAGTCAGGTAACAATTGGCTCAGGTCTATGTTGTGTGAGTGTGCATGGTCAGCCACCAAGAAAAAAGATAGCAGATTTAAAAATAAGTACTGGAGCATGGTTCCCCGAATGGGAAGGAAGAAAGCACTAATAGCGATAGCTAATATGATGTTAAGACTGATATATCACTTATTAAAAACTAAAAGTACATATAAAGAGTTAGAAATCCAATATTTTATAGATAAAGATAAAAGAAGAGAAGATAGGATTATAAAAGAACTAAAATCCAAAGGTTATCTTGTAGAAAAAGATAGTTTACAAATGGCATAAAATGTAAAAATAACACTAAATTAAGCCTATAAAAGATAGGTTTACTTTAGTGTTGCAAAAAATAGCCTACGGCTAGAATCATTTTCGTAGGAAAATATAATAAAAAATTTTTTGTAGATAACTTATAAATATAAATAATATCAATAGTTTCAGAAACGTAAAAAATGACATTTTGAGCAACGGATGTGACCGAAATGCTTCGCCAACACGTTGCTCAAAGTGGTAGCGAGTGTCATATCGTTGGCGATATGAGCGTAGCGAATTTTTTATTAAAATAAATTCTATAAACAATGAAAGAGAGACTTAAATATGAGCAAAAAAGCATTTATAGGAAGAAAATTAAGAGAAGCTAGAATGTATAGAGGTAAAACAATAGATGTATTAGCTAAAGAAACTAATATAAATAAAAAAGATATAATTGCATTTGAAGAAGATAAATATAAACCAACATTAGAAAATGAAATGAAGCTATCAAATGCACTAGGATTTCCAAGAGAATTCTTTAAATATGCAGACAATATAAAAATGACTATAGATTCTACACATATAAGACCAGAATGTACAATACCAAAAGTAGAGCAAATAGCTTTTAAAGAAAAATTAGCTATGACTCATAGGATATTAACATTTTTAGAAGGGTATATCCAATTCCCACAAATGAATATACCAACTGATTTAAATAAAAATGAAGATATAGAAGAGTTAGCAACTAAGGTAAGAAGATACTGGAATTTAGGGGATGGCATTATAGGTAACATGTTAACCTTACTTGAGATAAATGGAATAATAGTATCTGATGCTAATATAAACAAAAAAGGAGCCTTATCATTTAGTCAAAAACAAACTGTAAATGGAAATAGTAGATACTTTGTATCTTTAGGTAATGATAAAAAATCAGCATGTACAAGAAATTATGATTTAGCATATGAATTAGCATATATAGTAGCAACAGAAGCAAACATACAATCAAAAAAATTCTCTAAGGACGAATTTGCTTGTGCATTTTTAATGCCTAAAGAAACTTTCACACAAGATTTAAAAATGGTAAATGACTTAGAAGATTATGTTGAATTAAAGAAAAAGTGGATAGTTCCAATATCAGCTATAATATTAAGAGCATATCAATTAGGTGAAATAAGTTACAAAAAATATATGTACTTAATGAATGAAATGGATAAAAAGGGATGGTTAAAGAAAGAACCACTAGAAGAAAATATAAAAGCTACAAGTCCGATGCTATTAAAAAAATCTATAGATGTATTAATAGATAATAATATAATGAGTAAGGCTAGTTTAGTAATGAATTTATCAAATTGGGGATTACACTTAAATCAAGATGAAGTAGAAGTATTATTAGGATTTAAAGAAGGAAAGTTAACTACAGAAAGAAATACTATAAATAACAAAAAATCAAAGGTTACAAAAGTTAACTTTAAATCTAAAAAAAGATAATTAAACACTTATATAGTAGTAAGAGTTTTTTATGAATAAAAAAATTATAGGCATAAGTTTATTTATATTAATAATAACTTCATCTATATTTGGTTGCAGTAAATTTCAAGAAAATAATGATACTAATTTAAATAGTATAGATAAAGATAGCATAAATCCTATATCAAAAGATACAGCTATAAATATATTAAAGGCAGAGTATGGAGATAATATATTAGTTGAAGATAAGGATATAAAATTAATAGGAGATTTATATTTCATAGATGTTTATGTTGAAGTAGTAGATAGTGATGATGGAAGTCATGAAACACATACACATAGACAAAGCCTAGGAAATATAAAGATAGATAAATATACTGGAGAGATTATAACAGAATAGATATAAATTATATAAAAATAAATGAGCTATTTGCAAATTAAATTTGCAGATAGCTCATTGTTATGTTTAACGAGAAACGTATATATTAATATTGATTCATACCTTTTAATATAGCAACTAAATAATCCCAAGTACGTTTAGTAGAAGATATATTTAAATGCTCATTAGGCGTATGAACTTCAAACATATCAGGTCCAAGAGATATAGCTTGTGCATGAGGCATTTTATCTAATAATAATCCACATTCAAGACCAGCATGTATAGCCATTATAATTGGCTTTTTACCAGTTAATTTTTCGTAAGTTTCAACACATATTTTTTCTAATTTAGAACCTTTAGCATACTCCCAAGCTGGATAATCACTATCTAAAATTAATTTTCCGTTTAAGTTTGTAGCAAGTAGATCCATTTTATTAGTTATATCATCTTTTAATGTTTTTACAGAACTTCTAACAGCGCACTCAAATGTAACTGAATTTTCAGTGGTATGAACAACACCTAAGTTTGTTGAACTTTCAACAAGACCTTCTATATCCATACTCATAGTTTGTATTCCATTAGGTATTAAGTTTAGTAAACTAATTACATTTGTTTTTGTTTTATCATCAAATACTTTATCAACAGTAGTTTCAGTACATTCTATATTTATGCCTGGGTCAGAAGTACTGAATTCATGTTTAAATGTATTCATTATTTCGTTTATACAATTTTTAGTTTTTTCAACATCATTTTTATCTACAACTATTATAGCTTCACACTCACGAGGTATTGCATTGTTTTTAGAACCACCTTGAATTTTAGCTAAGTCGTAATCAATACATAATAAATTTAAAAGTCTTCCCATTAATATATTAGAATTGGCTCTTTGTTTTATTATATCAATTCCAGAGTGTCCACCAAGTAATCCTTTTATTTCTACTAATAAAGGTTGTTTATTAGAATCAATATTAGTATACTCAGCATTTAGTTCAGATAATGCAGTAACTCCACCAGCACAACTAACTAGTAAATATCCTTCTTCTTCAGAGTCAAGATTTATTATGTATTGACCTTTTAATAGAGAGCCATCGAAAGCCATAGCGCCACTCATTCCAGCTTCTTCATCAGTCGTTATTAAAACTTCTATAGCAGGGTGTTCTAAGTTATTAGATGCAAGTACTGCCATTCCCATAGCTACAGCTATACCATTGTCAGCACCTAGAGTAGTTCCAGTTGCATATATCATATCATATTCAACTCTTAATTTTATAGGATCAGTAACAAAGTTATGGTCGGTATCTTTATTCTTTTCACAAACCATATCCATATGTCCTTGAAGTATTACACCAGGACAATTTTCATACCCTTTTGTAGCAGGTTTTCTTATTATTATATTAAGAGTATCATCTTGTATAGTTTCAAGGCCTAAATCCTCACCAAACTTTTTTAGATAATCACTTATAGCTTTTTCATTTCCAGAACCACGAGGTATTTGAGATATTTCTTCAAAATATTTGAAAACAAGTTCAGGTTGTAATCCATTTAAAACATTTTCCATAAAAACAACTCCTTTTAGATTAAGTTAAGATAGATATTTAAAAAATAGTAAATAATATTTTTATATCACAAATAAAGTATCATTATGTATAATATAAAATAGCCATATAAATAGTATAATACAAAATGTGTAAAATACACATAGTAAAATAGAAATAAAAAAATGAAAATTTAAGGAGGCATTATGAACCAAAAATCGCTGAGAGTTTTAGAATTCAATAAAATAATTGAATTATTGAAAAGTAAAGCTTCATCTTCGTTAGGTTTAAAATATATAGAAGAGTTAGTTCCAAGTTCAGATTTTGAAGAAGTTAAGTATATGCAGCAAGAAACAAGTGAAACGCAATCAATACTTACTAAAAGAGGATATGTTGGATTACAAGGAATACATGATATAGAAGATAAAGTAAAAAGAGCTGGGGTAGGAGCAAGCCTTGATCCAGGAAGTTTAATAATGATAGCAGATACTTTAAGAGCTGCTAGAACATTAAGAAATAGTCTATCAGGTAGTGATGAAGAAGATTTTAATTATCCAATAATACAATCTTTATCAAATGGATTATATGCATATAGAGAGATAGAAGATGCAATATATAATGCAATAATAAGTGAATTAGAAATATCAGATAATGCATCATCAACACTTAGAGATATTAGAAGAAGAATAGTTCAAAAGAATCAATCTATAAGATCTAAATTGAACTCTATAATATCATCAACTACATATCAAAAATATTTACAGGATGCAATAATATCAGTAAGAGGAGATAGATTTGTCGTTCCTGTAAAAGCTGAATATAGATCTCAAGTTGCAGGGATAGTTCATGATCAATCCTCATCAGGAGCTACATTATTCATAGAACCTATGAGTATAGTTGATATGAACAATGAACTTAGACAATTAAGGCTTAGTGAACAAGAAGAAATAGAAAGAATACTTCAAGAATTATCAGCTATGGTTGGTGAAGTAAGTGAAGATTTAATATCAAATCAAGAGATACTAGGTAGACTTGACTTTGCTTTTGCAAAAGGTAAGTTATCAATGAAAATGAGAGGTGTAGAACCTACATTAAATAAAGATAAGTTTATAAATATAAAAAATGGTAGACACCCATTATTAGATAGAAAAACTGTAGTACCTAATAGTGTGTATTTAGGAAGAGATTTTCATACTTTAGTTATAACTGGGCCAAATACAGGTGGTAAAACTGTAACAATAAAAACTGTTGGATTATTTGCTCTTATGACTCAAAGTGGGCTTCATATATCAGCAGACTATGGAAGTAGCATGTGTGTATATGACAACATATTTGCAGATATAGGTGATGAACAAAGTATAGAACAGAGTTTATCAACATTCTCATCTCATATGACAAATATTGTGTCTATATTAAAAGATGTAACTGAAAATTCTTTAGTTATATTTGATGAATTAGGTGCAGGTACAGATCCTATAGAAGGTGCAGCACTTGCTATAGCAATACTTGAAGATGTAGCTATGGCTGGAGCTAGATGTATAGCTACAACTCACTACACTGAAATAAAAAATTATGCACTTACTAAAGATGGTGTAGAAAATGCTGCAGTTGAGTTTGATTTAGATACATTAAGTCCTACTTATAAATTATTAATAGGTGTTCCAGGTAAATCAAATGCCTTTGAAATATCTAAAAAATTAGGACTTAGTGATTATATAATAACTAGAGCTAAAGAATTTATAGATACGGATAATATAGAATTAGAAGATATATTACAAAGTGCAGAAAAAAATAGAATAAAAGCTGAAGAAGAAAAAATAAAAGCTGAGAAACTAAGAGAAAGTATAGAAAAACTAAAGATAGAATATGACGAGAAACTTAAAAAGTTTGCAAATCAAAAAGAAAAAATGCTTGAGCAAGCAAGACAAGAAGCATTTAGAATTACTAGACAAGCAAAAGAAGAAGTAGATAATATTATAAAAGAATTAAGAAGATTAGAAGAAGAAAGAGCATCAAAAGAAAAGAACCAACAAATAGAAGCTCTTAGAAAAGAATTAACAAGTACTATGGGAAGTTTACAGCCTACAGTTAAGAGCATGATAGTCCCTAAAGTTGCAAGTAAAGAAATAACTGATTTGAAGGCAGGAGAAGATGTAAGAGTAATAACTTTAAATCAAGAAGGTACTGTTGTTTCTGTTGATAAGAATAAAAAAGAAGCTGTAGTGCAAATTGGTATAATGAAAATGACACTACCATTTAACTCATTACAAAAGGTTAAAAAAGATGTTAAGAAAACTGTAACAAAATCAACTAGAAATATAATAAAATCTAAATCTGGTAACGTAAAGAGTGAAGTAGATTTAAGAGGTATGAATTTAGAAGAAGCAATTATGGAAGTTGAAAAATACCTAGATGATGCATATGTTGCAGGTCTAGAAAATGTAACAATAATACATGGTATAGGTACGGGAGTTTTAAAATCAGGCCTTCAAGATATATTAAGAAGAAACAGACATGTAAAATCACAAAGAGCTGGTCAATACGGTGAAGGTGGTGCAGGTGTAACTATAGTTACACTAAAATAAATTAATACTAATAAGGTGATAGATGTGATACTTGTATCAGCATGTTTACTTGGAATAAATTGTAAATATAATGGTGATAATAATAAAAATGAAAAAGTAGCAGAATATCTTAAAGATAAGCAATTTATAATGGTTTGCCCGGAACAATTAGGAGGACTATCAACACCACGTGATCCATCAGAGATTATAAGGCTAGATGGTAATGCTGTTATAGAAGGAAAAACCAGTGTAATAAACAATAAAAGACTAGATGTAACAAAGAAATTTAAACAAGGTGCTATGGAAACTTTAAAAATAGCTGATTTATATGGATGTAAAAAAGCTATATTAAAAGAGGGTAGCCCTTCATGTGGATCGAGTTTAATATATGATGGAACTTTTACAGGTAAAAAAGTATCTGGAGTAGGAGTAACAACAGCGTTGCTTAGACAAAATGGGATAGAAGTTATTAGCGAAAAGGATATAATGTAGATATATAATAGTAAATAGTGTCAAATACCTTGAAAAAACTTAGAATTTGATTTACCATAAAATAATAACAAAGAGAGAGGAGCAATATAATGCAAGACTTTAAAGTAGCAGTAGCAACATGCTTAAAAGAACATATAGAAGAATTGACTTTAGAAGAAATAACAGCACTTATAGAAGTGCCACCAAATAAAGATATGGGAGATTTTGCATTCCCATGTTTTAAATTAGCGAAAGTATTTAGAAAAGCACCTAACATGATAGCGGCTGAGTTATCAGAAAAAATAGAAGCTAAAGGAGTTATATCTAATGTTACTCCATTAGGTGGTTATATAAACTTCTTTGTTAATAAATCTCAATTAGCAGAAACAGTTATAAAAGATGTATTAACAAAGAAAGAAAAGTACGGTCATAGCGATTTAGGAAAAGATAAAACTATAGTAATAGATTTCTCATCTCCTAATATAGCAAAGCCATTCCATATAGGTCATATAAGAACTACAGTTATAGGGAATGCTTTATACAAAATATATGATTCTCAAGGATACAATACAGTTAGAATAAACCATTTAGGAGACTATGGAACTCAATTTGGTAAGCTTATAGTAGCTTTCAAATTATGGGGTAATAAAGAAGCTGTAGAAGCTAATCCAATACCAGAGTTATTAAAACTATACATACAATTCCATGATGAAGCTGAAAGGCACCCAGAAATGGAAGATGAGGCAAGAGCTTGGTTTACTAAGTTAGAAAATGGAGATAAAGAAGCAAAAGAATTATGGCAATGGTTCAGAGATGAAAGTTTAAAAGAATTTGCTAGAGTTTATGACTTATTAGATATAGAATTTGATTCATACAACGGAGAAAGTTTCTATTCAGATAAAATGGATAGAGTTATAGATATAATAAAAGACAAAGGATTACTTCAAGAATCTCAAGGAACTAATATAGTAGACTTAGAAGAATATAATATGCCACCAGCACTTATAACTAAGAATGATGGATCTACATTATATATGACAAGAGATTTAGCAGCAGCATTATACAGAAAAGAAAATTATGATTTTGAAAAATGTATATATGTAGTTGGTTCACAACAAAGCTTACACTTCCAACAATTATTCAAAGTTTTAGAACTTGTTGGATTTGAATGGGCTAAGGATATGGTACACGTTCCATTTGGTATGGTAGCATTAGAAGAAGGTACTATGTCTACAAGAAAAGGTAGAGTAGTATTCTTAGAAGATGTTTTAAAACAAGCTATAGAAAAGACAAAAGAAACTATGCTTGCTAAAAACCCAAATGCTTTAAATGTTGATGAAATAGCTAAACAAGTTGGGGTTGGAGCAGTAGTATTCCAAGAATTATCTAACAGTAGAATAAAAGATTACACATTCTCATGGTCAAGAACACTAAGCTTTGAAGGAGAAACAGGTCCTTACGTTCAATATACTCATGCTAGATGTTGTGCAGTTTTAAGAAAAGCTGAAGAAGAAGTTACAACAGATATTAACTATGAATTATTAAATGATGTAGATAGTGCGGAAGTTTTAAAAGTTATAGCATCATTCAATAAAACTATACTTAATGCTATGAGAAAGAACGAGCCACATATAATAACAAGATTTGTCCTAGATTTAGCACAAGCATTCAATAAATTCTACCATGATAACTCTATATTAGTAGAAGATGCTGAGTTAAGAAAAGCTAGACTTGCTTTAGTTTGTGCTACTAGACAAGCATTAGAAAATGGTCTTAAATTATTAGGAATGCAAGCACCAGAAAGAATGTAATTTATATAAGTGTACAGGGATGTCGAAAATCGATACTTTACATCTGAAAATGTAATATTGTATAATAATAGCAAGTAATATAGTAGTATACACTCGTTTGTACACTACTATTCCCCTGTATAAACGACAGCTTATAAGCTGTCTCTTTTTTTTGATTCGTATAGGTTATAATATAGTATATTAAACTAATTACTTGATAAAAATAATAATTATAAAATATTACAAGGAAAATAATATTTATGAAAGATAATTTAATAAAAAAAGCGTATATATCAGCATTTGATATAGAGGATAAGTATTTAAAAGATTTAATTGTAATTAACACAAAATGTTTAGTAGATGATAATATACAAAGACGTGTATACATAGATAACAAGAGATTAAGAGATGAATTAATATATTATAAGTTTTATGGAGAAAGACCAAATTATAATAATATACTTAACCTTTTATTACCTGTAATAATTTCTAATACTAATATTAAGAAAAGTGAAGATGAAGTACTTGAATTAATTCAAAAGTATGTTAAATACTTTAAAAAGGAAGAATACTTATTTGAATACATATTATCTTCTGTTTTATACAACTCAATTATTCATAATATAATAGAAGATAACACAATAGAGTATAAAGACTTGCTTCAAAAAATAAAGGAACAAATTATAGGATTTACTATTCCATTAGATAAAGCAAGTACTATAAAGTTTCATATGGCAAGAATAAATGCGATACAACAAATAGATAAGTATATAGATTTAAAAGTACAAGATTATGACGATGAGAAAATTTTAGGTAGTTTATTAAATATATTATATGATATATATATTGAAGATAGAGAAGTTAAAGATTTTGGGAGTAAAAGTATAAAAAAATCTATACTATCTATATTAGGAGATGATGAAAATCACAATATAGACAATATAGACTTTATTTTATCGATGTCAGAATATATAGTTAA
>ERZ772884.1601-NODE-1601-length-14348-cov-14.595326_pt1 | contig 14348 bp, 10 predicted proteins | sample MGYA00580574_ERZ772884 | MGnify/ENA primary metagenome ERZ772884 (study PRJEB29015, sample SAMEA2737690) | human gut metagenome | biome: human gut; feature: human-associated habitat; material: faeces | place: China | collected 2012 ... | reverse complement strand
AGAAGCTGATGGATGACGGCACGTACATGAAGATCCTCAAGCATTGGGGCGTCGAATCCGGCGCCGTCGACAAGGCCGAGATCAACCCGACCGATTTGGGCTGATCGGCGCACTGACGCTGCGGGCGTAGGGGCATCGGACGTATATAGATCGATGCCCCTACGCTTTTTGCCGATTAACGTCGGCGTAGCATTGCGGTTTTATCGTGTGCCTTTGGAATACTGGACGTCTGATTGGCAAATGGACGATTACCGTTCAGTGGATGGGAAGAGAATAGAAGGAGAACCCACTATGTCGTTGAAATTCAAATCGTTTGCCGCTCTCGCGCTGAGCGCGGCCATGATGTTCTCCGTCGCCGCATGCGGCACCACGGATTCCGGTGACGCCAAAAGCGACTCGAAGGCGAAGAACACCACCGTTGGTTACGATGTGAGCACCATCAAGAAGGATGACGAGCTGGCCAAGCTGGCCGCCTCCGCGAAGACCGTCAAGGACGGCGAGCTGTCCGTCGGCATGGAACTGTCCTATGCTCCGGCCGAATTCTACGCCGAAGACGGCAAGACGCCGGTCGGCTACGATGTGGACATGTCCAAGGCCATCGCCCAGACGCTGGGCCTGAAGCCGAAAATCGTCTCCTCCATGTTCGACACCATCGTCCCGTCCATCGGCTCCAAGTACGATCTGGGCATCACCGCCATGACCATCACCGAAGAGCGTCTGCAGTCCGTCGACTTCGTGAGCTACTACCGCGCCGGCTCCACGTGGGCCGTGCAGAAGGGCAACCCGAAGAAGCTCGACACCTCCGACATGTGCGGCGCGAAGATCGCAGTGCAGACCGGCACCGTCCAGGAGGACGAGGCCAACAAGATCGCCAAGGGCTGCAAGGCCGACAAGAAGGCCGAAGTGATGTCCTACAAGCGTCAGGCCGAAGCCGCCACCGCAGTGGCCACCGGTAAGGCCGACGTGTTCTACGCCGATTCGCCGGTCGCCGGCTACGCGATCTCCCAGACCGACGGCCAGCTTGAGGCCCTCGGCGACGTTGAAGGCGTGGCCAAGCAGGGCATCGCCATCAAGAAGGGCGACCAGCAGCTCGACGAGGCCGTGCAGAAGGCCGTGCAGAAGCTGATGGATGACGGCACGTACATGAAGATCCTCAAGCATTGGGGCGTCGAGTCCGGCGCTCTCGACAAGGCTGAGATCAATCCGACCGACCTCAACTGATCTCATCAGATAGATAGAAAAAGGAAACAGCATCATGGCGAAGAAACAAGTCGACGGCGACGGCCTCGATATTCCCAATCGCATTAAAGCCTTGCCTGTCAAGCGTACGGGTCCGATCGTGGCGGCCATCATCGTCGCGCTCTTCGCCGCGATGCTGGTGCAGGCTTTGGTCACCAATCCGCGTTTCGAATGGAATGTGGTCTGGAAATACCTGTTCAACGAGAACGTACTGGAAGGCATCAAGTACACGCTGCTGCTGACCGTCATCTCGATGGTCATCGCCATCATTCTGGCGGTCATTCTGGCGGTCATGCGCAAATCCATCAACCCGGTGCTGCGCGGCGTGAGCTGGTTCTACATCTGGTTCTTCCGTGGAACCCCTGTGTACACGCAGCTGGTCTTCTGGGGTCTGTTCGCGGTGCTGGTGCCACGTATCGGCGTGGGCATCCCGTTCACCTCAATCGAATTCTGGAGCATTGACTCCCAGTCTGTCATCACCGCGTTCAACGCCGCATGGCTGGGCTTGGCCCTGAACGAAGCCGCCTACCTGGCCGAAATCGTGCGCGCCGGCCTCGAGGCCGTCGATCCGGGGCAGACGGAAGCCGCAAAGGCCCTCGGCATGAAGCGCACGCTCATCATGCGTCGCATCGTGCTGCCGCAGGCCATGCGCATCATCATCCCGCCGACCGGCAACGAGTTCATCGGCATGCTGAAGACCACGTCGCTTGTCAACGCCGTGCCGTTCACGCTGGAACTGCAGTTCGCCACCACGGCGATCGCGACCCGTCTGTACAAGCCGATTCCGCTGCTGATCGTGGCCTGCATCTGGTATCTGGTCATCACCTCCATCCTGATGGTCATCCAGTCGCGACTCGAAAAGCACTTCGGCAAGGGCTTCGACGCCCGTCCCGCCGGAGCCCGCGGCAAGCGCACGCCGCTGCCGGGCAAGACCTTCGGCGAACCCAAGGATGACGTCGACAAGCAGAACGAAGCCACGTTCGCGGGAATGACCGCGTGAGGGGAATGACCATGAGCGAAATCACAACCAACGAAATCGTTCCCGCCGTCAAGGCGACCCAGGTGCACAAGGCCTTCGGCAACCTGCACGTGCTCAAAGGCATCGACATGACCGTCATGCCGGGCACCGTCACCGTGATTCTCGGACCGTCCGGTTCCGGCAAATCCACGTTCCTGCGTCTGATCAACCAGCTGGAAACCCTGACCGGCGGCGAGATCGACGTCGACGGCGAGATGATCGGCTACAAGTACGTCGACAAGGGCGGCGAACGTGTGCTGCAGACCCTGAACGACAAGGAAGTGGCCGAACAGCGTTCCAAACTGGGCATGGTGTTCCAGCGCTTCAACCTGTTCCCGCACATGACGGCTCTTGAAAACGTCATGGAGGCTCCGGTCCACGTCAAGCATATGGACAAGAAGGAAGCCCGCGAACTCGCCATTCTGGAGCTGAACCGCGTCGGCATGGGGGAGCGCCTCGACTACTATCCGGCGCAGCTTTCCGGCGGCCAGCAGCAGCGCGTGGCCATCGCACGCGCGCTTGCCATGAAGCCGGAGATCATGCTGTTCGACGAACCGACATCCGCGCTTGATCCGGAACTGGTCGGCGAAGTGCTCAACGTCATGCTCGACCTCGCCAAGGAAGGCATGACCATGGTGGTCGTCACCCATGAGATCGGTTTCGCGCGCGAGGTCGCCGACCAGATCGTCTTCATGGACGGTGGCGTGGTCGTCGAACAGGGCGGACCGGAGATCATCGACCATCCGAAGGAGTCGAGGTTTAAGGACTTCTTGCAGCACGTCCTGTAGCAAGTAAGGCAGTCGTACTGCCGTAAATTCCCAATCCACTGACGTCAAGCGTCCGCAGACGTCCGGTGGGTTGGGTTTTCTTTTTGCTGCCGACGATGGGCGCGTTGCGTGCGCCACTGGTTCGCACGATTTCCCTGGGGGAGTGGGATTTCGCATATATGGCAAAGATTTGTAAGGACGCGCGGCTTGGTTTCATGATTGACATCCTTACCCGATAGGCTAAGGAGCTATGTGTGGAATCGTAGGATATGCAGGAAATGTTCGGACCGCGTGCGGCAAACCCTTGGAGGTCTGCCTCCAGGGTCTTCAGCGATTGGAATACCGTGGATATGATTCGGCCGGCGTGGCGTTGACCGCGCCCGGCATGGACCATGTGGCGGTGCGTAAGAAGGCCGGCCGTCTCGCCAACCTGGTGCAGGACATCGAACGCGATCCGATGCCGGAAGCCACCGTGGGCATCGGCCACACCCGTTGGGCCACCAACGGCGTGCCGAACGACACCAACGCGCATCCGCACACCTCGCGTGACGGCAAAGTGGCCATCATCCACAACGGCATCATCGAAAACGCGTCCCAGCTGCGTCTCGACCTGCAGACGGAAGGCTACCATTTCGTCTCCGAAACCGATACGGAGGTCGCGGCGAAGCTGCTGGGCAAGATCAGCGACAAGATCATCGAGGAAACCGGTAAGCCTGACCTGTTCAAGGCCGTCCGCCGTCTCGCACGCATGCTGGAAGGCGCGTTCACCATCCTCGCCACCGATGTGCGCCAGCCGGACATCGTGGTCGGCGCCCGTCACGATTCGCCGCTGGTGGTCGGTCTTGGCGAAGGCGAGAACTTCCTCGGCTCCGACGTGGCCGCGTTCGTGGCCTACACCAAGCGCGCCATGGAAATCGACCAGGACCAGGCCGTGATGGTGTCCGCAGACAAGGTCGTCGTCTCCGACTTCATGGGCAACATCGTGCCCGATCCGAAGACCTACACCGTGGACTGGGATGCGTCCGCCGCCGAAAAGGGCGGTTGGGACTCCTTCATGGACAAGGAGATCCATGAGGATCCGGCCGCCGTGCAGCGCACTCTGCTGGGGCGTCTCGACGAGAACGGCAACATCAACCTCGATGAGGTGCGCATCGACGAGCATGATTTCAAAGCCATCGACAAGATCATCGTCATCGCCTGCGGCACGGCCGCGTATGCGGGCATGGTGGCCAAATACGCCATCGAGCATTGGGTGCGCATTCCGGTAGAAGTGGAACTCGCCCACGAATTCCGCTACCGTGACCCGATCCTCACCCCCCGAACGTTGGTGGTGGCCATTTCGCAGTCCGGCGAGACCATGGACACGCTGATGGCGTTGCGCCACGCGCGTGAACAGGGCTCCAAGGTATTGGCCATCTGCAACACGCAGGGCGCGTCCATCCCACGCGAATCCGACGCGGTGCTCTACACCCACGCAGGTCCGGAAGTGGCGGTCGCCTCCACCAAGGCGTTCGTGGCGCAGATCACCGCCGCATACGTGCTCGGCCTGTATCTGGCCCAAGTCAAGGGTGCCATGTATCGAGACGAAATCGCCCAGACTTTGGAATCTCTGAAGGACATGCCCCGCAAGATCCAGTGGATTCTCGACACCCAGACCAAGACCGTGCAGGAAGCCGCCGAACAGATGGTGGATGCGAAATCGTTCCTGTTCCTCGGCCGCCATGTGGGCTATCCGGTGGCCATGGAAGGCGCGTTGAAGCTCAAGGAAATCGCCTACACGTTCACCGAAGGCTTCGCCGCGGGCGAACTGAAACATGGTCCGATCGCTTTGGTGGACGAAGGCGAACCGGTCGTATTCATCGTGCCGCCGGCGCGCGGCCGCAACGTGCTGCACTCCAAAGTCATCTCCGGCATCGAAGAGGTCAAGGCCCGTGGCGCCTACATCATCGCCGTGGCCGAGGAACACGATCCGGACGTGGAACGTTACGCCGACGTGGTCTTCTGGCGTCCCGCATGCCCGACGCTGATGAGCCCGCTGGTGGACGTGGTGCCGCTGCAGCTGTTCGCCATGGACATGGCCAAGCTCAAGAACTACGACGTCGACAAGCCGCGCAATCTCGCCAAGTCCGTCACCGTTGAGTAACGAACGCAGGCACCGGTACGTGCTCGAGGAACCTCATATTCCCTTCGAATATGAGGTTCTGTACGAGGACGAGAACATCATCGTCATCGACAAGCCGCATTTCCTCGCCACCACGCCACGCGGCATGTGGTATCGCGAAACCGCGCTGGTCCGGTTGTGCGAGCGGTACGACGAGCCGAACATCACGCCGGCGCACCGTTTGGACCGACTGACCGCAGGCGTCGTCGTGTTCGTACGTAATCCGTCTGCGCGAGGCGCGTACCAGATGCTGTTCCAAAATCGCAAAACCGTCAAAGCCTACGAATGCCTGGCACCGCTCGCCCCGACGCAGCGGCCGCGATATGGAACGGCGGTGCGCATCGACCGGCACCTGCCGTTTCCGCTGGTACGCAGGTCGCATATCAACAAGGATCGTGGACGATTGCAGGCGTACGAAAGCGCCGACGTGCCCAACGCGGAAACGCTGATCGAACGGGGAAGCGGCATCCGCTTCGTTGCCGGCAGACCGTACGTGAATTACACGCTGCATCCGAAAACCGGCAAGACGCACCAGTTGCGCGTGCATATGAATTCGCTCGGACTGGCGATATTGGGCGACGATTTCTACCCGGACATCGTGCAGCGCGCGTACGACGACTTCTCGCAACCCTTGGAATTGGTGGCGCGCGAACTGCGATTCGATGACCCGCTCAACGGCGAGCCACGTCGATTCGTATCGCACGTGCCGTTGGGCGCGGGCTTATAGAAACCCACGATTTTGGACATTCCCCTATCTCGTCCGACACGCCCGATTATCATGGCGTTCTGTTGACTTGCCGGAGCGTTTCCGGCATCACGAGAGTAAGAGAGAACCATGGGTAAAATCTCGAAAGCCGTCCGCGGCGTCGCCGACATCTACAACGGCGCATCGCTGATCGTCCGTATCATCGTCGGCCTGATCATCGGCACCGTGCTGGCATTGACCATGCCCCACGTGACTTGGATCGGCGAATTCGGCACCCTGTTCGTGGCCGCGTTGAAGGCCGCGGCACCGATTCTGGTGTTCGTACTGGTGGCCAGCGCCCTTGCGCAGGGCACGTCGAAACTCGACCGCCGTTTCGGCACCGTGCTGTTCCTGTACCTGTTCACCACGTTCCTGGCAGCGGTCGTGGCCGTGCTGACATCCCGTCTATTCCCGCAGACCCTGTCCTTGGGCAAGGCCGCCAAAGCCGACGTGGTGCCGCAAGGCCTTTCCGAAGTCATCCAGACGCTGCTGACCAACATCGTGGCCAATCCGATCCAGGCCATCATCGATGGCAACTACATCTGCATCCTGATGTGGGCCTGCCTGTTCGGACTCGCCATGAAGTCCATCGCCAACGAAAGCTCCAAAGCGTTCATGGCCAACGTGGCCGACGCCGTGTCCCAGGTGATCCGCTGGGTCATCAACCTCGCCCCGTTCGGCATCATGGGCCTCGTGTTCACCAACGTGGCCGACAACGGCCTGTCCGCATTCACCAAGTACGGCAGCCTGCTGCTCCTGCTCGTCGGCACCATGCTGCTCATGGTGCTCGTGTTCGGCCCGCTCGTCATCTTCATCTTCCTGCGCCGCAACCCGTACCCGCTGGTCTACCGCTGCTTCAAGGAATCCGGCCTGACCGCGTTCTTCACCCGCTCCTCCGCTGCGAACATCCCCGTCAACATGCAGCTGTGCGAGAAGCTCGGGCTTGACAAGGACATGTACTCCGTGTCCATTCCGCTGGGCGCCACCATCAACATGAACGGCGCGGCCATCACCATCACCATCATGGCCATGGCTGCCGCCAACACGCTCGGCATCCAGATCTCCCTGCCGGCGGCCATCCTGCTGTCCGTGGTCTCCGCGCTCGGCGCATGCGGCGCGTCCGGCGTGGCAGGCGGCTCGCTGCTGCTCATCCCGATGGCCTGCTCGCTGTTCGGCATCAGCAACGACATCGCCATGCAGGTGGTGGGCGTCGGCTTCATCATCGGCGTCATCCAGGATTCCGTGGAAACCTGCCTGAACTCCGCGTCCGATGTGGAGTTCGCGGCCACCGCCGAATACCATGCCTGGCTCAAGCAGGGCCGTCAGCTGCCGGCCTTCATGTATTCCAAGAAGGAACGCGCCAAGCTCGGCATCGAAGCTTGATTGCGTACCAGCTTAGCCGCCGATGCGATATCGCAGGGAACCGCTTTGGAAGTTCGCTTCCGGAGCGGTTCTTCCGCATTCGGCGTATTTGGGTGGATATGGGGAGCCTTTCCAAGCTTGTGCGTGGCTTCCGCATGACCCGTATAATCTTATGGTGGTAATCGCAGGCGAAATACAAAACGGAGGTCCGTGGGCGTGGTGCTGAAATCGGCGAAACTGGTGAAGCAGCTCATCGCCATCTGCTGCGCGGGCGTCATGGCGGCCAGCGCCGCCGCATGCGGGGCCAATACGGACACACGCACACAGATCACCGTATGGTCGTGGGAGCCGAGCATGAAACAGGTCATCGCCGGCTTCGAAAAAGACAATCCCGACATCCGCGTGGTTTGGAAGAACACCAGCGGTTACGACAAACTCAACAACGCCATCCAAGACGGTTACGGCATTCCCGACGTGGTGCAGCTGGAATATTACGCATTGCGCCAGTACGCGGTCAGCAGCCAGCTCGTGCCCATCACCGGCAGAACCGAAGGCTATGCCGATTTCTACACGCCTGGCACCTGGGCGTCGGTGCAGCTCAACGGACGGGTGTACGGGCTTCCCATGGACTCCGGCCCGATGGCCTTCTTCTATAACAACAGCGTGTTCGAACAGGTTGGCGTGGACGCGTCCAAGATCCGCACATGGGACGACTACTACGAGGCCGCCAAAAAACTCAAGAAAATCGGCGTGTACATCACCGCCGATTCCGGCGACGCCAGCTTCTACGACACGATGATCTGGCTCGCCGGCGGACGCCCGTTCTCCACGTCCAACGATGGCAAGAACGTGACCATCAGACTCACCGAAGATAAAGGCACCCGCGAATTCACCGAATTCTGGCAGAAGATGATCGATGAGGGTTTGGTGGCAACAAACCTCACGTCATGGTCGGATCGATGGAAATCGGCCGTGGGACAAGGCAAAGTCGCCTCGCTGTTCTCCGGCGCATGGCTGCCTTCGCTGCTCATGTCCGACATTCCCGGCGCGGCCGGCCTGTGGCGCGTGGCCCAGATGCCGACGCCCGACGGCAAGGCCACCACATCGGAAAACGGCGGTTCGGCCCTTGCCGTGCTGCAACGTTCCCGCAAACCCGAAGCCTCATACCGTTTCATCGAATACGCCTGCCACAATGCCAAAGGCATCACAACCCGCGTGGATGGCGGCGCGTTCCCAGCCGACAAAAACACCCTATCCGACTCGAAATTCCTCAGCAAGACCACGGTGACCGACGACCGTGGCATCGAAGTGCCCTATTTCGGCGGGCAGGAATACAACCGCGTGCTGTCCCAGGCCGCGGAGAACGTGTCGACCGGATACCAGTATCTGCCGTTCGAAGTGTATGCGCGCAGCGACTTCCGGTCCACGGTGGGCAAGGCCTACAAATGGTCGAGCCTGCTGCGCAAAGAGCAGAACAGGCTCAACATCATCGCCGCAGGCGGTCAGGTCTCCGACACCTCCAACATCGGCGATGCGTTGAAGAACACCGAATCGTCCGACCGCATCAAACTTAAGGGCGGCATAGCCCTATGGCAGAAGGACCTGAAAGAATACGGAGCCAACCAGGGCTTCACCATCCAATAGCGTCTGTGTAATTGGTTTAATCGATTGCGGCCTGCGGATAGCGCATTATCCGCAGGCCGTCGGTTTTCAGATTGCCGGGCTATGATCGCCGGTTCCCGTCGCTGGCTCTTGAATCAGCGGACGTTTCGGTCGTAGATGTGCCGCATGCCCTTGAAAATCAGGTCCGGATCGTAAATGTCGATCATGTCCGTGTCGTCGGCGAACACGCGGCTCAATCCGCCCGTCGCCACCACACGGAAATCCTCGTCGATCTCCTTATGGAACTGCGCGATCGTGCGTTCGATGCCGCCGAGGAAGTTGTAGTACAGGCCCGCCTGCATGGCCGGTTTCGTGGACTTCGCCAGAATCGACTTCGGACGGGTGATCTCCACTTCCGGCAGCTGCGCCGTCCCTTCCCACAGTGCGGCCGCGGCGGTGCGGATACCGGTGGTGATCAGTCCGGAAATCACCGACGCGTCCGCGGTGACGTAGTTGAACGTGGTGGCCGTGCCGAAATCAGCCACCAGAATCGGCCCGCCATACTCGTAATACGCGCCCGCGCAGTCGGCGATGCAGTCCGCGCCCATGTTCTGCGGATTGTCCATGCGGATGTTGAGTCCCGTTTTGATGCCCGGTCCCACGATCATCGGATCGATGTCGAGGAACTTCACGATGCTCGCACGGAACGAATGCATGACCTTCGGCACCACGGACGAAATGATCACATCATCGACATCCGCCGGCTTGTAGCCGCTCAAAGCCAGGAACTGCGTGATCATCAGCCCGTATTCGTCGGACGTGTGGTTCGCCTTCGTGGTGATGCGGTACGTGCCCGCGATGCGCCCATCGTCGATGAAACCGATCACGACGTTCGTGTTGCCGATATCCACAGCCATCAGAAGCATGTTGCGTTCTCCTTCGCGTTTTGCGGAAGTTCCGTTGAAATATTGCGATTATTGCGATTGATACGGTTATTGCGATTCGAAAATGCTGCGGTTAGCGCCGTTCGCCGTCCGCACGCATGGCTGCGAGCTTGACAAGAATACGTTTCGCAAGTGCGTCCTTGCCCATCTTGCTCCATCGTTCGATGCTTGGCCTGTCGGCGGTTTCGCCCGGCGTCAGCACCGTCACCACGTTCGTGTCCGCTGCGAAACCGGCGCCGGGGGTGCGCAGATTGTTGGCCACCAGCATGTCGCAATGCTTGCCGTTAAGCTTCTTCGCCGCGTTGGCCTCAAGGTCGCGCGTCTCCATGGCGAATCCGCACAATGTCTGGTCCGGCCGCTTATGTTCGCCGGCCCAAGCCAGAATATCCGGATTCGAGGTGAGTTCGAGTTCGATGCCGCTGCGCCCGTTCTTCTTGATTTTGTCCTGCGCCTGCTCGACCGGACGGAAATCGCCGACGGCCGCGGCCATGACGGTGATGTCCGTGTCCGCGAACCGGTTCGTCACCGCGTCGAACATATCCTGCGCGGTCGTGACATCGACCACATCCACGCCATACGGGGCGTCCAACGCCACCGGACCGGACACAAGCGTCACCTGCGCGCCCAGATCGCGTGCCTGTTCGGCCAAGGCATACCCCATCTTGCCGGTGGAATGGTTGGTGAGGAACCGCACCGGATCAAGCGGCTCCTGCGTCGGGCCGGCGGTGACGAGCACGGCAAGTCCCTTAAGCGGCAGCTCGCCGTCCGGACGATTCGCAAGCAGCAGCGCTTCCACCGCCGTTTCGATGCGTGCCGGCTCCTCCATACGTCCCTTGCCGGCGTCGCCGCAGGCCAGCATGCCGCTTTCCGGCTCCACAATCGTCCAACCGAGCTCACGGCAGGTATTGAGATTGCGTTGCGTCACGGCGTTTTCATACATATGCACGTTCATGGCGGGGCACAGGATCTTCGGTCCCTTGTCGTACGCGAGTATGGTGCTGGTCAGCTGGTCATCGGCGATGCCGCAGGCGATTTTCGCGATGATATCGGCGCTCGCCGGAGCGACTGCCAGCAGATTCGCCCACTTCGCGTCGGCCACGTGGCTGATCTGCAGCGGACCGTCCGGTCCGGGCGTCACGTCGGCCGTAGCGCCGGGACGATGTCCGGCGGCGAACATGGACGTGCGTGTCGGCGTGTGGGTGAGGGAACTGAACGTCAGGGGAGTGACGAACTCCTGTGCGGCGGCGGTCATCACCACACGCACCTCATGCCCCTGCTTGCTCCAATCGGAGGCGAGATGGCAGGCCTTGAACGCGGCGATGCTGCCGGTGACCCCCAAAAGAATATGCGCCATGGATCAACCGTCCTTCTCGTTGTGACCTGCCGCGACTGCGTCAAGTATATAACCGGGCCGAAGCCTCCGCGCGCTTTGCGGGCGAATCCGAACGGGCCGCGGGTATGGCGGACGGTAGAATCAGGCCGTGGTGATCGACCTCACGCAGGCGGTCAACCGCAATCACAACACATAATCGAAAATACGAAGAGGAGAAATCCCATGTCGTCACCTACCGGTGCGCACGGCGAAGCCGACGCAACCAAACAGGAGAACGAACAGCAGCCGCAGTCCACGGCAAGCACCGACGCCACGTTGAACGCGCGTGCGAAATCGTCGAACGGCGCGAAATCGCAAGGCCCGAAGAAGTGGCTTATCGCGTTGATCGCCATCATCGCCGCCGTCGCGGTGATCGTCGCCATTGCAGTGACGCGCGGCAAAAACGATGACGCGAACACTTCCGGCGTAACTAAAGCCGACACCGTCACCATCGGGCTCAAACTCGCCCCGGTCAGCCTCGACATCCGCCACCAGTCCGGATCAGCCATCGAACAGGTGCTGATCGGCAACATTTACGAAAGCCTGCTGTCTCGAGACTCCGACAACAAAGTGCAGCCGGGTCTCGCGAAATCCTGGGACATTTCCAAGGACGGCAAAACCTACACGTTCCATCTCAACAACAACATGTGTTTCTCCAATGGCGACAAGCTCGACGCTGACGACGTGGCGTGGTCCATCAACCAGCTCAAGGAGAAGCAGTACTACAACGCCAACCAGGTGGCCAGCCTCGACAAGGCCGAAGCGGTGGACGCCAACACGGTCAAGCTCACCCTTTCCACCCCCGACTCCAACCTGCTGTGGTATCTGACCGGACGTCCTGGCCTCGTGTTCGACAAAAACGCCAAATACAACGCGAAAACCGAAGCGGTCGGCTCCGGCCCGTATACCGTCGAATCCTTCGACTCGGCCAGCAAAATGGTGCTCAAAGCCAATGCGAAATATTGGGGAACCGCGCACAAGCCCGCCACCCAGAACGTGGTGATCCGCTTCCTCACCGACGACAACGCAGCGGTCAACGCGCTGAAAAGCGGTGACGTCGACGTGCTTTCCCCGGTGAACGCCACGCTCGCCAAATCATTGGATGCCAGCACATACACGGTGTCCGCGGCCGACGGCAGCGACAAGTTCGTCCTCGCCTTCAACTGCACGAACGCCAAACTCAAGGACAAGCGCGTCCGCCAGGCCATCCGCTACGCCATCAACCACAAGGAGATCATCGCCTCCCGAGGCAACGTCGACTACGCGCTCGGCGGTCCGATCCCGTCCGTCGACCCCGGTTACGAGGACCTGACCGGCCTGTACCCGTACAACGTGGACAAGGCCAAGGAACTTATGAAGGAAGCCGGTTATACCACCGACAAGCCGTTGCGGCTCACCCTCACCTACGCCAACACGTACGGCACCGAACTGGGCGACCAGCTCAAGAGCCAGCTCGCCAAAATCGGCATCGATTTGAAGATCGACTATGTGGAATTCTCCACATGGCTGCAGAACGTGCACGCCAACGGCGACTACGAGCTGTCATTGGTGGACCACGCCGAAAGCCACGACTTCTACAAGTGGACCACGCCGGAGTACTACTACCACTACGACAACAAGAACGTGCAGGCGCTCTACGCCAAGGCGCTCGCGGCCACCGACGAGGAGGAAAGCAACGAATACCTCAAGCAGGCGGCGAAGGCCGTCAGCGAGGACGCCCCTGCGGATTGGCTGTTCGGCTACCGCGTGACGGTGGCGTACAACACGAGTGTCAAGGGATTCCCCAACAAGCTCAGCCAGACGGTACTGCCGATATGGCAGATCTCCAAGGCAAAATGACACAAGGCGGAATGATATGAGATTCGTGGCCAGGCGGCTGCTGCTGTTCGTGGCGGCGCTGACGGGATTGTCGATACTGGTTTTTCTGGCATTGCGTGTGCTCCCCGGTGACGTTGCAGCCGTCATGGCCGGAACGAACGCGACCGCAGCCCGTATCGCCGCGCTGCGCATGGAGATGGGGCTCGACCGGCCGTTGCCCATGCAATATGCGGACTGGCTGACCGGCCTGCTGCATGGCGATCTGGGCGTATCCGCCATCAGCGGCAAATCGGTCGCCTTGCAGGTCGGCGTGCGGTCTGCGGTCACGTTCCCGCTTATCGTACTCAGCCTTGCCATAGCACTGCTCATCGGATTGCCGCTTGGCTGCGCGGCCGTTATCACCAGAAACAGAAGATGGCGTGGACTGCTCCATGTGATCGCCATTATCGGCGGTGCCGTTCCCGCATTATGGAGCGGCCTGCTGCTGATTCTGCTGTTCTCGCGCGGCTCGGGATTGCTGGGGCTTTTCCCCTCACAGGGCTTCCCGAACGACGGCTGGGCGAGCCCAAGGCGTGCATTGGCGTCGCTGGTGCTCCCCGCGTTGGCCACCGGCATCACCGCCGGGGCCGGAATCATGCGCTATACGCGTGCCGCATTAGGTGATGCCGCGCAATCCCAGGCCGTGAGCATGGCCATGGCCTGCGGCATGACACGCAAACAGGCATTGCTGCGCGTCGGATTGCGGCTGTCGCTGCCGCAGCTGGTATCGGTTATCGGACTGACCTTCGCCCAAATGGTAACAGGCGTGATGGTGATCGAGAACCTGTTCGCCCTGCCGGGACTTGGCGCAATGCTCGTCACCGATGTGGGCAACCGGGATCTGATCGCGGTGCAGAGCGAACTGTTCCTGCTGACCGCGTTCTTCCTGCTGCTGGGGCTGGCGGTCGATATGGCGCATCATGCGCTCGACCCAAGACTGAAAAACGCTTCCACCGACTTGCAGGAGGTGCTGTGATGTCCACTGCTCGTGTGGTTATGCGCTCGATATGGCGCAAAGCCAGCGGCAAATATGCGCTGACCGTGCTCGGCCTGTGGGTGCTGGTTTCGCTGGTTTCGCTCGTATGGACGCCGCATACGCTGCTGGAGACCGACGGATTCCACGCATGGGCCTCGCCCTCGGCCGCGCACCCGTTGGGGACGGATGGCGTCGGCGCCGATGTGCTGAGCTGGCTGATGGCCGGATCGCGCACGAATCTTGCGATCGCATTGCTGACCGTTGCCGTGTCCGGCATATTCGGCCTGGCATTGGTGGCCGCCATG
>ERZ772884.1598-NODE-1598-length-14363-cov-3.125874_pt1 | contig 14363 bp, 9 predicted proteins | sample MGYA00580574_ERZ772884 | MGnify/ENA primary metagenome ERZ772884 (study PRJEB29015, sample SAMEA2737690) | human gut metagenome | biome: human gut; feature: human-associated habitat; material: faeces | place: China | collected 2012 ... | reverse complement strand
CTACGCCATCTGTTCGGGACACCAGCACTGGTTCCTTCATATCCGCAACATCCAGTGCAAAGAGGCTGCCGAAGCTGCCAAGGCCAGTCAGTACGTTTTTATTGAATGTCCCTTTTACGTGTTCCTTCATCAGGGATACGGCACGTTCGCCTTCTTTCGTATCCACGCCTGCGTCTTTATAGGTAAGTTTTGTATCTTCCATGATTTCCTCCACTAGTCGTTCTTTACTCTCTTGAGCACTTCTGCGTAAGTTTCTTCCACGTTGCCGAGGTCTCTTCTGAATCTGTCTTTATCCATCTTTTCCCCGGTCTTCACATCCCACAGTCTGCAGGTGTCCGGAGAGATCTCGTCAGCCAGGATCACTTCGCCGTCATAAAGACCGAATTCGATCTTGAAGTCGATCAGTTTCAGACCTTTTTCCAGGAAGAATTCCTTCAGAGTCTCGTTGACGATGGAGGCGTATTTCTTGACCGTCTCCAGCTGTTCTTTTGTCACCAGCTTGAGTGCCAGCGCATGGGATTCGCACATGAGCGGATCGCCCAGATCGTCGTTCTTATAGCAGTATTCCAGTACGGTCTTCTTCAGCTTGGTGCCCTCGGGCAGACCCAGACGCTTGCTCAGGCTGCCGGCGGCGATATTGCGCACAATGACCTCCAGCGGCACGATCGTGACCTTCTTCACCAGCGTCTCACGGTCGGAAATCTCTTCAATATAGTGGGTGGGGATGCCGTTCTTTTCCAGCATCTTCATCAGGAAGTTGGTCACGCGGTTATTGATAACGCCCTTGCCCTGAATGGTGCCCTTCTTCAAACCGTTGAACGCAGTCGCGTCATCCTTGTATTCCACCAGCACCACACCGGGATCGTCGGTCGCAAATACCTTCTTGGCCTTGCCTTCATACAGCTGCTCCATCTTCTTCATTGGAAAACTCCTCCTCAATCTCTATCGTCTTCAGTCAATGACCAGCTTGCGATCCTTTTCCACGACCGCGTCGTGCTGCTTCTGCCGCTGGCGATAACAGCAAAATTACCGGCCTGCACGCTGATGTACTGCGTGTCCGCAGCGGTGCTGTCCACGGTACTGCCTGCATACAGGTTGTAACCTGTCCAGCTCCACGCGGTCTCCACATCGTTCGCGATCGTGAGATTATGCCCGTTCGCGTACAGATTTCCGAGCGCATAGGAGATGTTTGACAGGGTAAGATCGGCGTTCATCGTCATCGGAGAGCCGCTCAGCCTGTATTTGGTCTCGCCGTCTGCCGAACGGATGGTGCACGCGACATCCGGGAGCTTGTCCTCCTCGGTCAGCTGCACATCATCATTGAGCACGATCGTGCCGCCTTTCTTGACGGCGGCAGACGCCGCAGACCAGCTCTGATAATTCGTCCCGTCCACCACGAAGGCATTTTCCTTGACGCCCTTGGCGAACGTCAGATCCTTGCGAACGATACCGGACCATTTGCCGTCCTTTTTCGCCGCCGCGCGGATGTACAGCTTGCCGCCTGCGATATTGTCGATGGAAACCTCGAACGGGCCGGTGTACTCGGCGCCGGTTTTGGTCGGGTCGGAAACGGTGGAACCGGTCAGGGTATTGCTGTTATCCACGGTATAGTAGATCTCCGCGCCGTTGGTCGGGCAGTCAAGCGTTACCGTTACCGCATCCGCATTCGCGTAGGTGGTTTTCTCCGGCGAGACGGTGAGCGTCGGCTTGGAAGCCGTCAGCGCCTGATTCAGTGCCGCCTGCACGGCTAAGAGGACAGCTTGGCTCTCTTGCTCGTGCCCCTCGATTGGCTTAACGCCTTCGGTGGTCTGCGCGAGATAAATGCGGCTGAACAGCTCGGGCAAGAAGTCCGCGTACTGTTCACTGTGTGCAGAATCCAGCTTCAGCGAAGTGATGTAGTTATAGTTGTCATCATTCGGGCTTTCGGTCACGATGGTAGCCGTAATGCCGTCTGCTTCGGCGGAAACGCCGCTGTATGTTGCGGTATACGCCGCGTTGCTCAGCGGATTGGCGAATACATAGAACTGCCGAACCACATCCGAGCGAGTGCCGTCCTTGGCAAAGGCGGCAGCGCGTACTTCGATGACCTGACCGTTCGGATATTTAGTCAAATCGGGTTTCAGACGAACACCGATATCCCCAGACCAGCCGATGGAAGCCGCTTTGGTGCTGTCGGCAGTCGGGTCGGTACCGTTGAGTGTGTAGCGGATGGTACAGTCCTTGTCGGCCGACATGGCAACGTCGATATACTTATAAGAAGCATTCGGTACGCAGGTCTGTGCCGTGAGGGTCGGGGCGAGCACGGTGGATTCGCTTTCGCTGACCGGCGCGGAGCGCAGTGCCGCGATGGTGGCATGACGGATGGCATCCGACCAGACAGTAGCGCCGGAAACGGCGTCTACGTTGTGGTCATCGTCATCCGGTACGGTCTGCATGTTCAGTACATTTTCCAGCGACTTGCCGCGCAGCTTGGCGGGCATACCGTCGGATTTCATTACGCCGTAACCGAGCCAGTACGCATAGTCGGAATCATTGTTAATGCTGCCCTCGGTGCCGTTGTCCTGCACACGGGTGATCTTGCCGTTGGTAGTTGTTACGCGCACACTGACCTGATACGGGCCGCCGGACACACCGCCGTCCGTCACTGTGCCGATGTAGGTGCGCGTGCCGGAGGTCAGACTGGGGATCGCGACAAACTGCACGGTCTTTTCGGTGACATCGGAAGCCTTACCGTCCTTGACGGCGATGGCCTTGACGGTAACGGAGCTGTCTGCGTTGCTGTTCGGCCGGATGGTCAGCGTTGTGCCTTCAAGGGTTTCTGCAGTGTTCCCGTCTACGCTCGGGGTGCTGCCGTCGGTGGTATACCGGACGATACAGCCATCCCCGGCCGAAACATGAAGTTCCGCCGGGGATGTTGCTGCATACAGCAGCTGTGTCCGAGCGTCTGCCGCTTTCAGGGCTGGCGCAGAGGGCGACTGCTCGCTTTCCTAGTTGTTGGAGAGGGCGTTCTTGACGGCCTTCTTTACGGTTGCAGCAGAATACGTTGCACCGGAGATGGCATCCGCGCCCGTGTTCACTTTGTCAACCGATTCGGTATCCGTCGAGGTGATGCCCTTGAACGCATTATAGAACTTCTCGGTCAGCTTGGCAAAAAATTTAGCATCGCTTTTATCTGCCGTAGAAATTGCAGAAACACCAGTGATTTTGCCGTTAGATAGTGTTACATTGACCGTAATGTTGTAATCACCGCCATCGTATGTGTCTTCCGAACCGGCAGTTGTCTGATCCTTAATAATATCAAGCGTTGCGGTCTTGTTTACCGGGTCCGAGGTAGAGGGCTTATTAGCCTCGTCCATCTTTTCCAGATAGCCGGTCAGCTCGGTAATCAGCGCTGCCGCGTCAGTCTTGGCGGTATCCGATGCCGCAGCCTTCTGTGCTGCCTTGTCTGCATGCTCCTTCAGGATTTCTCTGGTAACATCGGACGGGTACTCGGTGTTCGCATCATTCAGATATGCGTTTGCCTTCGCTGCCAGCTCTTCCAGCTTAGCTTTCTGCTCATCCGTCATGAGCACGACCTTTTCAGCCACATTATCTTTGCTCATGGTTACGGTATAAGTAGTATCTCTGTATCCGAGCGCGTAAATCGTGATAGTCCACTTGCCCGTGCCGTCCGTGCCCTCCGGCAGCTGGAAGCGCAGAGAATCCGTCAGACCCAGCTGAATACCCTTCCTACTGTGAATCCAGTTGTCAGCGGCGAACTTGGTGCCGTAGGTCGCAAGCACGGTATCGCCATCGCCGTAGTACTTCCATACAACGGTCTGCATATTGTCACCGAGTGCGCCGAATGCGTTCTTCGTGTCCTTGTCATCTTCATCCTTTGGGTTGGTCAGGTCAACACGCAGATGTGCGCCGTACTTATTTGCAGAATCATATGTTTTTTTCGTGACAACAATATCTTCGTCCGCGGTTTGCAGCGTCTGGTTCTTGATACCCGAGCCGGTACCCGTCTGGCGCTTGCCGAAGGAATAGCCGCCACGACCCTTGGTAACGGTTTTCAGGCCGTTGGTATCTGCATCAACATCAGCTACCAAATCGCTGTAAGCCTTCAGATTGTCTTCGCTGCAACCGCCCTGAAGCTTTTCGCCGTTCTTGGTAACGGTGTACTTCGTGCAGAAGTCAGTAAAATCAGAAGCGCTGACCTTGACCGGTACATACTTGATGCCGGTGATCTTGTAATCGTGGATGTTGTCCGTGTTGAGAGTGATCCGGTCGCCGGTCGAAACAACGGCAGTATCAGCGTCAATCCAGTAAACCGGCGTGTACTTCTTGCTATCCTTAGTGTTAATTACTACATCCTGCTGGAAACTGCCGCGATGACGGCCGTGTTTGGTCGTCGCACGGGATACGGCATCAAATGCGCCCTTATCGTGCTCTTCAATAACAGTACCGTCTTTGCTGGTCTGCGTGCGGTCCGCCACACCCGACGAAGCCTTCCAGTCGCTGCCGCTCAGGTAAACACCCTCGCTCTTCCAATACTCATCATACGGAACAGCGGCGTAAGCGTAAACGTTCAGGTTGATCTGAGCGGTAATATCGGCATATTTGCCGCTGTTATCATGGATTATCAGCTTATAGGTACCGCTCGGAATATCGGAAGCGCTCTCGTCCCAAGTAATCTTACTGTCTGCATAGGTAAAGAAGTTGGACGCCTCGCCGTTCACCGTAAAGCTGTAAGCCGCGTCGAAATTGCTCGGAAGGTCGAAGGGAACAGCCGTTTGACCAGACGAGAAATCAGCTTCTACCGTGGCGGCATTCACCGGAACATACAGCTTTTTCTCCAGATTGAGCTTGATTATGCCGTCCTCGGTGTAGTAGGTGACTGCGCTGATGGTCTTGCCTGCGAGGGCGGAGTTAGCGCTGAAGCCAAGCTTGGCTACTTTCCAGATTTCGGTTACGTGGTGCAGACCGCAGCTGCTGCCGTCCGTGGCGGTCAGGACAACGGCGTAAACCTTCTTCTTGTCCTTCTTGGCCTTCTCGATTTTGTCGTTTTCGACCGTCATTTCGTAGTCGGCGTGATGGCCGGAGATCTTGAATTTGGAAATGGTTGCGGTATCCTCGGACACCGCGCCGGTCGCCTTGCCGAACGACCACCTGCCGTTGGTCAGGGTCGCTTCCTTGTAGTAAGACGGGGTGGAGCTCAGGACGTAGTAGGAGTAGCTTGCGTTTTCAAACAGCGCGTCCCTGCCGTTATAGGTGGAGGTTACGGCCTCACCGTCTTTGCTTGCCGTGATGCTTACGGAGTCGCTGTCTGTTACCTGCTTGAGGCCGGAAAGGTCGCTCGTCTTTACGCGAACCGGATAGGTAACGCCGGTAATATCCGTGCCGTCGGGATTGACATGATACGAACCGCCTGCCAGAGTACCGATGCGGGTCTTATTCTTGGTCGCCGACGAAACCGCGTCAACGGCTGCGGCGTTCTCACCAAGCTCGGCCTTATAGAACTCGCCATACGGGATATTCATCAGCACATAGCTGTAATCGCGGCGGGCCGAGCTGCTGCCGCCGGAGGACGAGCCGCCGCTCGAAGGAGCTGTGCCGACGGTTCCGGTCTTGCCGGATTCTACGGTCTTGTCGCCTGCCTTGACGCCGGAAACGCCGCTGCCGGCTGTTACCTTGGCACCCTTGCTGGTGACGGTAACATTGTTCGCGTTGGCCTGTACGTTCGTTACCTTGCCGTCGCCCGTTACCTTGGAGCCTGCCGCAGATACGGTGACAGTGCCGACGGATGCGTTCTTTTCGACGGTCAGGGTAGCCTTATCGGTAACAGCAACATTGCTTACCGAGCCGGACAGGGACAGATCGGATTTCGCGGTCACAGTGCCGACGCTGCCGCCCGATACCGAGATCGCCGCCGCGCCGTTCGGGCTGCTGACCAGCACGCCCTTTCCGGCCGTGGTATCCTTGATGCTGACCGCGTCCGCACCGCCGCGGATGAGGATGCGGCCGGTAACTTTGACGTTATCCAGCGACGCCTTGTCCGCGCTGTCCGCGATGATGAGGTCGCCGTTGATGGTCATGCCGGAGAGCGACGCGCCACTCTCGCGGACGATCACGTTGCCCTCGACTGTCTTGCCGGAGACGCCCTCTGCGCCGACATAGGATGCCGCCATGCCGGTGATGACCTTGGCGAATTCCGCGCGAGTGATGTTGTTCTTCAGGTTCAGCATTCCGTTCGCGCCGTTGACATAGCCGCCTGCGACCAGCGCCGCAACGCTCTCGGACGCCCACGAGGATACCGTGCCGCCGTCAACAAAGTCCTTCAGCGTGGCGCTGCCGCCGCCCTCGAGCGCAAAGGCGCGCGCCAGAACGGTGAACGCCTCCTCGCGGGTGATCGGTGCATCCGGGTTCAGCAGGCCATTCGCGCCCTGGAACGCGCCCATCTTGACTGCCTTGCCCATATCGCTGTAATACCATGCGCTCGGCAGTACGTCTCTGTAGTCGTCCAAAGACGCCGTCTTAGCCGCGCCGAAGGAACGGGAGACGATCGCCGCCATCTGTGCGCGGGTCAGCAGTCCCTTCGCGTCGATCATACCGTTCGAGCCGTTCAGCAGGCCATCGTCAATCGCCTGTTCGAGCGACTTCGCGGACCAGTCGTTCGGGAAATCCTTGTACTGGCTCAGGTCGGCAGCAAAGGCATTGCTCGGCAGGAGCATCGCGCCTGCCAGCACCATTGCAATGGTGTTTTTACACTTCACTTTTCGGTTCCTCCTTTTTTGTTAGACAAAGCTAACCATCACGTCGAAAAATAACATTTTTCCTCGCGCGTTTTTGCTGCCTGAGAAAAAATGCTGTGGTTAGTTTTTGCTAACATTATAAGCTGACCTTAGTCTACACCAGCGTTTTTTATTTGTCAACCGCACTTTTTCATGAGATGAACCACGGTTTATCAAGATTTTGCAGCTTGACAAGTCATTTTTACCGTGATATGCTATTTTATAGTAAGCAAACGCTAACTTTCGGAGGATATTTGTTTATGAAGAAAAAAATCAAGGCGCTGCTGCTGCTCGGGCTTGTTTTTCTCGGCGGCTGCGGACAGACTTCCGCCCCCTCGGTCTCGTCCGCCGGCACAGACTCCCAGTCGATCGACCTGTTCGCGATGGACACGGCCATGACGCTGACCGCCTACGGAGACCATGCCGGAGAGGCGCTGGAGGCGGCGAAGAGCGAGATCGAACGTCTGGACGCGCTGTTCTCGATCAGCAGTGAGAGCGGCGACATTTACGCGCTCAACCGCGACCACACAGTCGCGCTGCAAGAGGACACCCGCGCGCTGCTTTCCCGTGCGCTCGAGGTCTCGGCCTCGACTGGCGGCATTTTCGACTGCACCATCGAGCCGGTCATGCAGGCGTGGGGCTTCACGACGCAGGACTACCGCGTGCCCGCCCCGGCAGAACTGTCCACCCTGCTCGCGCACGTTGATTACACGCAGGTGCAGCTCGACGGCAGCACTGCGGCCATTCCGAATGATGTGCAGGTCGACCTCGGCGGTATCGCAAAGGGCTACACATCCGACCGGATGATGCAGATATTCAGCGAAAACGGCGTCACGAGCGGCATCATCTCGCTCGGCGGCAACGTGCAGGCGCTCGGCCTCAAGCCGGACGGCAGCCGCTGGCGCGTCGCGGTGCAGGACCCAGAGAACAGCGAGGAAAACTTCGCCGTCATTGAGATCGAGGACGAGGCCGTCATCACCTCGGGCGGCTATCAGCGTTATTTTGAGGAGGACGGCGCGACCTATCACCACATCATCGATCCACGCACCGGCTATCCGGCCGACAGCGGCGTCATCTCCTCGACCATCATCAGCCATGACGGCACACTCGCGGACGGTCTCTCGACCTCGCTGTTCATCATGGGTGTGGACGATGCGCTGGATTACTGGCGCGCGCATTCGGACGAGTTTGATGCGATTTTGATGGACGAAAACGGGACGGTGTATGTGACGGACGGCATCGCAGACCGCTGCTCGCTGCTTGAGGACCGCAAAATGCAGGTTGTTCACTAAATCGCAATTATAACATTGGTCAAGGCTTGTCTCATGTACCGGGATAAGCCTTTCGCTATTATTAGCTATTATTATATATCATGTTATTCCTGTGAAATTATAATTTGATTACGCTCTCAACAATGGAATAAAGGCAGTTCAGACGAAAATTCAAAATTTCAGTTTTGAACGAAAATTCTATGTTCTGGAGTGAAAATTATGACGAACAAACAGGAAAAGATGATATGCAATACCTTTGGCATTTCGGAACTCAAACCGTTTCAGAAAAAGGTAATCACAGACTTATCTGATGGTAGAGATGTACTTGGTTTAGCACGGACTTCGGAAGGAAAGTCAATTTGCTTTCTTTCTATGGTTGTCATGCACCCAAACGATCTGCTGATTGGTATTCTCCCGACGGTTGCATTGATGCGGGACTTAGTGCAGCGCTGCGAGGACAGCAAAATCCGAGCGGGCTGCCTGTACAGCGGCAATGCAGAGAATACCAATATTATAGAAAGATTGAAGTATGGTAAACTCCAGGCGCTCTTTGTTGCACCGGAACGGCTGAATGATCCGCATCTGTGGAAGGCAATTCTGAAGAACAAGGTGCACACGATCGTTGTGGATGAGGTTCATTGTCTGACCGAATGGGGTAATGAATTTCGTCCAATGTACCGCAATATCGGTAGATTTATCAAGGATTTGCCCTCATCTCCTGTTGTTGCTGCGTTCAGCGCAACTGTTATGCAGGAGGATATTCCATATATCATAAAAAGTCTGCGTATGAAAAATCCGACGGTACATATCGGCAAGCTCAAGCGATCTAATCTTTCTCTGGGGAAAGTTTTCGTGAAAACGGAGGCAATTCGTTATGGGAAAGTCAAGAAAGCAATTCTAAAATATGCTGACAAGGGCAAAGTCGTTATCTACTGCACCCGTGTCTGTGATGTGGAAGAGATGCGCGATTACTTAATTGAAGATTGTGATATCGAGGCTGATGAGATTGCCATCTGCCACAGTAAATTATCCAACCGAGCGAAGCAGGAGCAGCGCTTTCGTTCCGGCAAGGCGCACATCATGATTGCAACTTCTGCATTCGGTATGGGCGTAAATATCCCGGATATTCGTCTGATTATCGTCTCTCAGCTGCCGTTCAGCGTAGCGGCATTCTATCAGATGGCAGGCAGAGCCGGGCGCGACGAAAAACGTGCAAAGGCGCTGCTGCTCTGGAATGACGCCGATTTTCAGATGAACCTTGACATCATCTCAAATACGGATGAACGCGCGATTGATGCCGTAAATGAGCTGTATGCAATCTGCGAGTCGTCGGACGATTTACACAATGCGGTCATCGGCTGCTTTGCGAAGGAGGGTGAATAATCATGGACTCTCGCTATGGCATCCACACGATCGAATTATTTCACAGGGTGTCTAAGAAGGACTTCAACAAGGTGTTTCAGCATCTAAAAAGTGTGAATTCCGGCAGTTTTTATCCGGACACGACATATCATTCTGAGAAAGGTCTGACGAAGTATATCTGCACCTCTTACTGCGGTCAGGGCACAGTGCTTTATCTATACCAGCAGGTGCGCAGCAAGAACAAAACAAAGAAAAATCACGCCCCCTTTATACATTTCCGTCTCAATCCGCACACTTTGCTGCACGAAGAATATTCGCCCAAGAAGGTATTCCACGCGGAAGATAAACAGTTGAAATTGCTCGACAAGGAAATGACCAAGCTGCTGCATGAAATCGGTCTGAACTGCGAATTTGAGCAGCTGACACTTTCGCGCATTGACTGCTGTCTGGACTACTTCCCCAACTCGCAGGACTGGGTTGACGAGGCGCTGCGCGTCGTTCGCCGCAGTCCGTACATGAAACAGTACAAGCTGTGCACATTCGGTAAAGAATTCTCAAATCGTAAGAAAAAGAACGCACATTCGTGGCGTATTTGCTGCAAGACGACCACATTGACGGTCTATGACAAGACGTTTCAGCTGATGGAGGAGGATCTGCTGGAGCAGTATGATGCGCCGATGCTCCGGTTCGAGGTGGCCCGCTCGGGAGCGAAGTTCAAGCGCGGACTGTCCGATGAAGTCAAGGGCAGCAACAAGAAAATCCTGAAAACTGTCATGGACGAGTCCGAGGACACCATCCGTTCTTATATGGAAATGCTGCACGCAGACCTGCCGTTTGTGCGGTATTCGGATTGTATGGCGAAGATTGAGACCGTGAAACATGCTTCAACTCGCAAAAATATGCGTCTGCTTGTCAAAAAGCTGTCCGACTGCAAATGTTATGCACAGGCTGTGAAAAACAGCGAGCTGTCCGAAAGCCAGCTGCGCACTGCGCGCAAGCAGTTTGAAAAACTCGGCATTCAGCCTGCGACATTGAAGGATAAATCAGAGATTGAAGAATTGAAATTTGTTCTGTAAATTGCGAAACCCATGCCTTTTCAATGGAATTGGCATGGGTTTCGATTGTTATTTTTGAAATGAAATCACTAACATAAATATAAGATGGCATGAATTGCGGTGAACTGTGATCTGTGCTGTCAAATCTTATATGTAAAAGGATGATTTTTATGAAGTATCTGGATTATCGCGGGATGAAGGAGTATTACACCATCGACAAGGTCTGCCGACTGTTCGAAATCAGTAAGCAGGAGCTCCGCCACTACGCGGACAAGTACAGCATTCAGCCGCAGGAGGACCAGTACGGCAACTGGGGTTTCCGCAAGGTTCTGGTGCGAAAGCTGCACAATTTCATCTACAAGGAGCAGTATAATCAGCCTCGCACTTTGCCGCAGTTTGATTCGAGGAAGGACCCGTGGGCATGAAAAATGACGAAATTCTGACCGTCAAGGAAACTGCCGTCCTGCTCAAGACAACACGCCAGCAGGTCCGCAAGATGATCGCCAACGAAGAACTCCCGGCTGTAAAGGTCGGCCGGGAGTGGAGAGTGCTCAGAGCGGGAATTATGGAGTTTTTTGAGATGAATCTGTAATTATCTTCTGCTGCAGTATTTACCGGACATATTCAGTGGCAAGCTGCTGGTGCCGTATTCTGTGCAGGATACTACCAGCTGATTGCCCTCCGGACGGATTCGTGCTACGGCGGTAGTAGCTCTCATAGTATCAAAGCGAACTGATTCGTAGTATGTTCCTTTGTTAATCAGTTTAACAGGTTCCAATGTTCCGTTAAAGCGGTATCCCTTGCCTTGTACAATGGTCAAAGACAGATAATAGTCATTGCCGATTTTCTCAATTCCCAGACCACAGTCCGGCCAGTCATTAAAATACCATTTACCTACATAGTTAGCGAGTCCAGTATTTACTGGTTTTTCCTGCGGAGTAAAAGTCTTACGCTGTGCTGGATCAATAATACGCGCCATAATTGCAGCTACTTCTGCACGGGTAATGCCGTCATCCGGATGGAAAGTGCCGTATGCATCGCTTCCGGTCAGAATACCGGCATTGTACAGCGTGTAAATGCAATCGCGAACCTCTTCGTTTTCTATCGCGTCAATATCTTCGATAGAGCCGGACAAAACATGATTCAACTGATTGAATTCATCGGGATCGACCGCAGCATACAAGATGCACGCAAAGTACCATCGCGCTGCGGGAAGGTTTGCAACAAGAACGCCATCGCTGTACGAGTATGCGTTATCATGAGAACCGGTGTCCAGATATTCCTGACTGTATTCCACATACGGCGCAAACCAGGCGCCGTCTACCGGCTGAATTTCATTGCCGTAGTATGCCGCATGAATACGAGAAGCCATAGCGTACAACTCCGCAATGGTAACTTCTTTATTAGGAGAATATGTGGTTGCACTCGAACCATTTACCAAGCCAAGGTTATAAGCTGACTTGACCGAATTGTAGTACCAGGCATTCGTCGGCACATCGGTAAACTGATTGCTGTACGTACGAGAGGCAGTAAAACCATCCAGCAGGGCACCTGCAGAGGGCATGGCACCCACAGCGACCGTTGCGGCCAGTAATGCGGCGATTAGTTTCTTTTTCATCATTTTACACTCCTTTAATTTTTATAGGCTGCCAGTGCTTGCTCGGATGCTTCCTCTGTATCCCAGCCAAGCTCCCAGACCTGCCAAACGCCGTATTCATCCGAAAAATGAACCACCGCGTATCCGCGGCCATCATCATCCATCGTTGCTTCGTTTTGCTTTCTGAACTGCACATAGTAGGTGTCGCTTTGCAACTCGTATGCAGCCAGCAGGCTGACAGTATCTCCGATAAAACCCTGACTGCCGTAGGCCGTATAATATCCGTTTGCATATATCGCAACATCCGGCTGCGTATCAGCCACATCCGCGCCGTAGTTTTCCTGCATCCACTGCTCCATTTCGGCCTGTGTGATTTGGTAGACGGAAACGCCGGTCATCGAGTCGGTTCCTTCAAAGGTGCCGACAGAGGACAGCGAAGAATCGTCATTGCGGTCTGCCATGGTATCGAGCAGCAGATACTCATAGCTTCGCCAATTTTCGCGATCGATGATCTGTCCTTGCAGCATGCTGGCAAATTCCGCTTCATCATTGAGGCGCTGTTCAATGGATTGCGTGACACCATCCGTAAGCGCGCCGGGCGCATCGGTCTGTCCGCGCGAGCAATGCTCATGCTGCATGGAAATATCCCAGGCGTGATCGACATTGCCGACGAGTGTCAGATACAGCTCGCCGTTCTCGAAATCCAGAACGACCGTCCCGGTGTTGCTCAAATTGTCGCAATAGGTCCCGTAGGCCTGCGTATTGGCCTCGTTCATATCGAGCGAGGTCGTGCCGATCTTGGTCACGCGGTCGCCCTGTCCCCAGACAGCCTCGGCGGAAAAGCACAGAATATCATTATTGCTCTCCAGATCAAAGCTGACCGAAGCATCCAAGGCCGAGTTGGTCATATCCACTGTCCAATGGCCGAGATAGTCATAGATATATGACGCGGTGATATAGCCAATGCCGTCTGTATCGGCGGCCGGCTCATCGGCGCTGCCGTCCATAGCGGAATCCGCATAATCCGTTTCCGTATCGCTGTCAGGCATCGCCGGTATTTCGTCCGTCGCCGGGTGGACGAAGTACACTGCCACCAGCATCAGGAACACAACGGGAATCGTCCACAGGATGCCCGGTACCTGCACAGCTACCGCGCTGTTATTGCGCGTGATGGCGATATGGAACACTTCGCCATTCAGCGTCAGCGTGTTATACGCGCTTTTCATGCTAGAATACAGCACAGTAAAGATGATAGACACCGCCGCGGCCAGAATACTCCACGCCGCGCCCAGCTGCCAAACGAACAAGATGAGCAGGAAAGCGGCCAGACCGCTCCACCCTAGGGTACCACATACCTGCGGCCACACGCCGTGGTAATATTTCCGCGCAGCGCCGATGTTCGCCTCTGAGCAGGCTTCCAACGCCTTGCTATACGGTTCATGCGCCGCGGTGCGCGCCTTTTCCTTGATCTTCTGCAAGGATTTTTTCACGGCGTCCGGCGAGGTCAAGTCGGTGTTCATGTAGATATTTCTGCATATTGCCGCGTCCTCGGTGGACCAGATGGCGGAGACACGTTCCTCGATCCGCTTGATAAACTGTTCTTTGATCGTCTCCTGCGCGTCGTAGTCCGCGATCGCTGTGATATAGGCGTCGCAGGTTTCCTCATCTGTGGTTTCGATGTTCGGGCACAAACGGTTCAGACAGTCGGTTTCCAGTTGATCCAGCGCCCGGCTTTCCTCCAAACCGTATTCGTGCATAATATCTAAAATCCGCTTTTTCGCCTGCTGTGCATCCGCTTCGTTTTGCTTCGCTTTTTCCGTGTACTCTGCCGATAAGACCTCCTCAACGCAGTCATAAATGCCGAGTCCCCACTCGGTAGACGCGCGGAAGATCTCTTTCCGGTCTGCCGGATACCGCTGGAAAATATACCGCTGCAAGTCCTCATCCCATGGGCAGAGCGTGAACGCCTGACTCAGCAGCTCGGTGCGCTTATCCGGCAGCTGCTTTGCGTTGCCGAGCAGCGCCTTTGCGCGCTCCTCATCAAAGCAGAACTTGAAAAAGCCGGGCTTGGAGGTGCTCATCAGCTGAATATGGTTGTCAAAAAAGGTGCGGATGTCCTCATACAGGCCGGTCAGCAGCCGGTTGGCGGTCGCGGAAGCGTTATACAGATCGCTTTTTGCGTTCGAGGCATCCAGCGCGGAGGACAGATTGCCCGCCGAGTTCGCCAGATCGTGTCCCAGCCCGGAGACGGCGTTGAGTGCGCCCGCGGTCGCCGCGCCCTTGAGCGCGCCGCTCAGGCCGAAGC
>ERZ772884.1597-NODE-1597-length-14366-cov-2.802530_pt1 | contig 14366 bp, 10 predicted proteins | sample MGYA00580574_ERZ772884 | MGnify/ENA primary metagenome ERZ772884 (study PRJEB29015, sample SAMEA2737690) | human gut metagenome | biome: human gut; feature: human-associated habitat; material: faeces | place: China | collected 2012 ... | reverse complement strand
CGTTCTCGCTGCGCGAAGTGATGGTGCGTGTGCGTGCCGTGCTGCGCCGTACGGCAATTGACAACGGCGAGGATGAACCGCACCTCATTACATATCAGGGCATCGTGATGAACCTCGACAAGAAGACCGTAACCATCGACGGCGAGGAGATAGCGTTCACGAAGACGGAGTTCGAACTGCTGCACCTGCTGCTCGACAAGCGAGGACGCGTGTTCTCTCGCCAGGAACTTATCGACCGCGTGTGGCCGAAGGATGTGCTTGTGCTCGACCGCACGGTGGACGTGAACATCACACGTCTGCGCAAGAAGATAGGACGTTTTGCGAAGTGCATCGTCACACGCCTCGGTTTCGGCTACTACTTCGACGCTTAGGAGGATGGGTGTAAAACTACAAAACATTGGCTAAATTGAATAGCCTCCTACGGTTAGCCCTTCGCCTCTATTTCGTAGGTTTGACACGCCATCCACGCAGCCTTCTACATCGGACGGCGGACGCAATCTGATCGGACGGCGTTCGCAATCCGATTGGACGGCGGACGGAATCCGATCGGGCGGCGGACGGAATCTGATCGGACGGCGGACGGAGCACAAGACCAAAACCTTATAGTAAACATTCTATTCTGACTTCTCAAACATTACTAATTATGAAAATATCTGTCGGCAAAAAACTATACTTCAGCATTCTCTCGGTGTTCCTTGTGTTCGCCGTGGCGTTCATCGTGTTCCAGCAAGACCGCGAGAAGCAGTTCAAGATTGACACGCTCAACCTAAAGCTGCAAGACTACAACTCGCGCATGGAGGAATATCTGCGACTCTTCCCCGACTTCTCGGAGGAGGCGCTCGACCGCTATGTGCATACCCACTACATACCGAACATACGCGTGACGCTGATACGCAACGACGGCAAGGTGCTCTACGACAGCAAGCTGAAGGACTACTCGAACATAGCCAACCACGCCACACGACCCGAGATTGCGGCAGCACTGAAGCACGGCGCCGGTTCGACCGTCGACCGCAACAGCCAGACCGTGCGCGGCGACTTCTTCTACTCGGCAACCTACTTCCCGAAACAGCAGCTCATCATACGTTCTGCACTGCCCTACACGAGCGACCTTGTACAGTCGCTGCAGGCTGACCAGCACTATATATGGTTCGCCGTGGGCGCCATAATGCTGCTCACCGTCATACTCTACCGCTTCATCGAACGACTGAGCGACAACATCACGAAGCTGCGCACGTTCGCCTCAAGAGCCGACCACAACGAGTCGCTCGAAACCGAAGACCTCGCCGTGTTCCCCAACGACGAACTGGGCGAGATTGCCGAGCGTATCATCAAGATATACAAGCGTCTGCAGACCACACGCCGCGAGCAGGATGTGCTGAAACGACAACTGACGCAGAACATTGCGCACGAACTGAAGACGCCGGTGGCAAGTATTCAGGGATACCTTGAAACTATACTCGAAAACCCGAATATCAACGACGCCACACGCGAGCAGTTCCTGCAGCGTAGCTATGCGCAGAGCCTGCGTCTGACATCGCTGCTGCAAGACATTTCGACGCTCAACCGCATGGACGATGCGCCGGAGATGATGAGCGAAGAGAACGTGAACATATCTGAGATTGTATCGAACATACAGAAGGAGACGGCGCTGCAGCTGCAGAGGAAAGAGATGACGTTCTGCAACCGCTTGCAGCCGAACATCGTGGTGCGCGGCAGCACGAGTCTGCTATACAGCGTGTTCCGCAACCTTACGGACAACGCCATAGCCTATGCCGGTGTGGGCACAACGATAACCATCAACGCCGAACTCAGCTCGAACGAACTGTTCGACGACCACCGCAAGTGGCACTTCACCTTCTCGGACAACGGCGTGGGCGTGCCGTCGGAGCATCTGCCGCGCATCTTCGAGCGCTTCTACCGCGTAGACAAAGGCAGGTCGCGCAAGATGGGAGGCACCGGTCTCGGACTCGCCATCGTGAAGAACGCCGTTCTGCTGCACGGCGGCACAATAAGCGTTCACAACAACGAGCATGGCGGTCTGTGCTTCGAGTTCACACTCAGAGCCTGACAACGTAGCGGAGGTCTCCGGCCTCCGCAGCAACAAGTACGACGCTATTGTCTGTCAGATTGCTGCGGAGGCCGGAGACCTCCGCTACGGTTTTGCAGCCGCTCTTTTGTATTAATCAACCTAAATAATCAAAATAACCCCGCAAACATGCGCTCATTTTGCTAAAAAGTCGTAACTTTGCAGACAACAAAATGTTTTTTCATCCAAAACAATATACAAGCAGTATGATTCTATTTTTCATGACTCCAAGCAAGAGCGTGATCGCTACAGCAGCTGATCACCAGCTCTCACAAGACGAGATCAATGAACTGTGTTGGCTTTACGGCGGTGCCACTCTCATCGAGGGTGAGACTGTCGAGGGCTTCTTTGTGGGTCCACGCCGCGAAATGATTACTCCATGGAGTACGAATGCCGTAGAGATAACTCAGAACATGAGCCTCCACGGCATTTCGCGTATTGAGGAGTACTTCCCCGTAAGCTCTAAAGATGCAGAGCACGACCCGATGTTGCAGCGCATGTACGAGGGTCTTAACCAGGACATCTTCACAGTGAACCACGAGCCGGAACCTATCAAGCGCGTTGAGAACATAGAAGAATACAACGAGCAGGAAGGTCTGGCGCTCTCAGCTGAGGAGATTGAGTATCTGCACAAGATTGAGAAGGAGCTTGGTCGCCCACTGACCGACTCAGAGATTTTCGGTTTCGCACAGATCAACTCTGAGCACTGCCGTCACAAGATCTTCGGCGGTACGTTCATCATCGACGGCAAGGAGATGGAGTCGTCGCTGTTCGCTATGATCAAGCAGACAACAAAGGAGAACCCTAACAAGATTCTCTCTGCATACAAAGACAATGTGGCTTTCGCGCAGGGTCCGGTTGTGGAGCAGTTCGCACCGCACGACCAGTCGACATCCGACTACTTCCAGGTGAAGGACATCGAGAGCGTCATCTCGCTGAAGGCTGAGACACACAACTTCCCGACAACCGTAGAGCCGTTCAACGGCGCAGCTACCGGCACCGGCGGCGAGATTCGCGACCGTATGGGCGGTGGCGTCGGCTCATGGCCTATCGCCGGAACAGCCGTATACATGACTGCTTATCCGCGTCTTAAGGACGACGATAACCTCACACGCGACTGGGAGGACATCATGCCCGTACGCAAGTGGCTGTATCAGACACCTGAGCAGATTCTCATCAAGGCATCTAACGGTGCGTCTGACTTCGGCAACAAGTTCGGACAGCCGCTCATCACCGGTTCGGTGCTCACCTTCGAGCATCAGGAAGGCGCCGAGAAGTACGCTTACGACAAGGTTATCATGCTTGCAGGCGGCGTAGGCTACGGCACAAAGCGCGACTGTCTGAAGAAGGAGCCGCAGAAGGGCAACAAGGTTGTCGTTGTAGGCGGCGACAACTACCGCATCGGCTTGGGCGGTGGCTCTGTATCTTCTGTTGATACTGGTCGCTACAGCAACGGCATCGAGCTGAACGCCGTGCAGCGTGCCAACCCGGAGATGCAGAAGCGTGCATACAACCTCGTTCGCGCTCTGTGCGAGGAGGATGTGAACCCTGTAGTTTCTATCCACGACCACGGCTCGGCAGGTCACCTCAACTGTCTCTCTGAGCTTGTTGAGGAGTGCGGCGGCGAAATCGACATGACTAAGCTGCCTATCGGCGACAAGACACTTTCTTCTAAGGAAATCATCGCCAACGAGAGCCAGGAGCGCATGGGCTTGCTCATCGACGAGAAGCACATCGACCACGTACGTCGCATCGCAGAGCGCGAGCGTGCTCCGCTGTACGTTGTAGGCGAGACAACCGGCGACGCTCACTTCTCGTTCAAGCAGGGCGACGGCGTGAAGCCTTTCGACCTCGACGTGGCTCAGATGTTCGGTCACTCGCCGAAGACTATCATGCGCGACGAGACCGTAGAGCGCCACTATCGCGACGCTGTATATACACACGAAGAGACTTCGGAGAACGGCAAGGACGACGTTCTCGACAAATACGTAAGCCGCGTGCTGCAGCTTGAGGCTGTGGCTTGCAAGGACTGGTTGACAAACAAGGTAGACCGCTCCGTAACTGGTAAGATAGCACGCCAGCAGTGCCAAGGCGAGATTCAGTTGCCGCTGTCAGACTGCGGCGTCGTGGCTCTCGACTACCGCGGCAAGAAGGGCATCGCTACAGCTCTCGGACACGCTCCGCAGGCTGGTCTGGCTTCACCCGAGGCTGGTTCTGTGCTCTCTGTAGCAGAGGCTCTGACCAACATCGTTTGGGCACCGCTTGCAGACGGTCTGAACAGCCTCTCGCTCTCAGCCAACTGGATGTGGCCCTGCCGCTCGCAGAAGGGCGAAGACGCTCGTCTGTACAGCGCCGTTAAAGCTCTCAGCGAGTTCTGCTTGGCTCTGAAGGTGAACGTGCCGACCGGTAAGGACTCGCTGTCGCTCAGCCAGCAGTATCCGAACGGCGAGAAGATCATCTCTCCGGGTACAGTAATCGTGAGCGCAGGCGGCGAAGTATCAGACATCCGCAAGGTTGTTTCGCCGGTACTCGTAAACGACAAGAACTCATCTCTCTACCATATTGACTTCTCGTTCGACGAGCAGCGTCTCGGCGGTAGCGCATTCGCACAGAGCCTCGGCTTCGTAGGCGACGACGTTCCTACCGTAAAGAACCCTGAATACTTCGCCGACTGCTTCAACGCAGTTCAGGAGATGATAGAGAAGGGCTGGATCATGGCTGGTCACGACATCTCTGCAGGCGGTCTTATCACTACATTGCTCGAGATGTGCTTCGCTAACACAGAAGGCGGTATGCACGTAAACCTCCACAGTCTCGCTGGCAACGACATCATCAAGATGCTGCTTGCCGAAAACCCGGGCGTTGTCGTTCAGGTTTCAGACAAGTACAAGGAGGAGTTCAAGGAGTACATGGAGGAGAACGGCATCGGCTACGCAAAGATTGGCTACCCCACTCCTACAGAACGAGCTATCGTCATCAAGAAGGACGAGTACACACATACATTCGACATCGACGCACTGCGCGACACATGGTACAAGACATCGTACCTGCTCGACCGCGACCAGAGCTTCAACGGCTGTGCAGCAAAGCGCCGCGACAACTACAAGAAGCAGCCGGTTGAGATGCAGTTTCACCCGTCGTTCAAGGGCTCGCTCGAGAGCTATGGCATCTCTGCCGACCGCCGCACAGCGTCGGGCATCAAGGCTGCCATCATCCGCGAGAAGGGTACTAACGGCGAACGCGAGATGGCTTACTCGCTCTACCTCGCTGGCTTCGACGTGAAGGACGTTATGATGACCGACCTTATCACCGGCCGCGAGACACTCGAGGACGTGAACATGATCGTCTTCTGCGGTGGTTTCTCTAACTCGGACGTTCTCGGTTCGGCTAAGGGCTGGGCAGGTGCATTCCTCTACAACCCGAAGGCCAAGGAGGCGCTCGACAAGTTCTACGCTCGCAAGGACACTCTCTCGCTCGGTATCTGCAACGGTTGCCAGCTCATGGTTGAGCTCAACCTCATCAACCCCGACCACGAGAAGCGCACACGAATGTTGCACAACGACTCGCACAAGTTCGAGAGCAACTTCCTCGGCGTCGAGATTCCGCAGAACAATAGCGTGATGTTCTCATCACTCAGCGACGACAAGCTCGGCATCTGGGTGGCTCACGGCGAAGGCAAGTTCTCACTGCCTGAGTCGGAGGACAAGTACAACGTGGTAGCTCGCTACAACTACGCTGAGTATCCGGGCAACCCGAACGGTTCTGACTACAACGTAGCTGGTATATGCTCGGCTGACGGACGCCACTTGGCTATGATGCCTCATCTGGAGCGCGCCATCTTCCCGTGGCAGAACGCTTGGTACCCGGCAGACCGCCGTCAGGACGACGTTACTCCGTGGATTGAGGCGTTCGTAAACGCTCGCAAGTGGATTGAGAAGCAGTAAGGATACTCTTCAACTCTATAACGTTTCGCTACGGCGGAACAAATAAAAAACTCCCGCAGGATTCTCGTAATTCTGTGGGAGTTTGTTTTGTATTGTCTTCAATTTGCACTATCTTTGCACATGACATTTTAAACAATAATATGCAGAACTTTTACATATCAGCATTCCGAGTGTTCTTCAAGATAGGACTCTTCACGCTCGGCGGGGGCTACGCCATGATTCCGCAGATAGAGGCAGAGGTGGTAGACAAGCACAAGTGGATGACACGCGAGGAGTTTCTCTACCTTATCGCTGTGGCGCAGTCGTGCCCCGGTGCTTTGGCTGTGAACATGAGCGTGTTCATCGGCTACCGTCTGCGCAAACTTCGCGGTGCTGTCTGCACTACGCTCGGCGTTTCGCTGCCCTCGTTCCTCATAATCCTGTTCATCGCGATGTTCTTCCACAAGTTCCAGGACAACGCCGTGGTTGCATCAGCATTCAACGGCATTCGCCCGGCGGTAGTGGCTCTGATTGCTGCCCCCGTGTTCACACTGGCTAAATCGGCACGCATCGGACTCACCAACTGCTGGATTCCCGTTGCAAGCGCATTGCTGATATGGCTCGTAGGCGTAAACCCGATCTACGTGCTCGTTGTGGCAGGAATGTGCGGGTATCTCTACGGACTTCTCATCAAACCTACAGAATAACATGATATTTCTCCAGCTATTTTTTACGTTCTTCCAGATTGGACTCTTCGGATTCGGTGGCGGCTACGGTATGCTGTCGCTGATACAAAACCAGACGGTGTATAACCATGCTTGGCTCACATCGGCTGAGTTCACAAACATCGTGGCAATAAGTCAGATGACGCCAGGTCCGATTGGCATCAACGCAGCCACATACTGCGGCTACACCGCCGTACACAACGCCGGCATGGGCGAATGGCTCTCGATATTGGGCAGCGCTACGGCAACGCTTGCGCTCGTTCTGCCGTCGTTCATACTGATGATTCTCATCTGCCGTGTGTTCATGAAGTATATGAATACGCCTACCGTGCAGAACGTGATGTCGGGTCTGCGCCCCGCCGTGGTGGGCCTCATCGCCGCAGCCGCACTTCTGCTGATGACGCCCGAGAACTTCTCGTCGCCGAAGATCTGTCCGTGGCATTTCTGGGTGAGCATCGCCATCTTCGCTGCCACATTCGTAGGCACAAAGTTCGTAAAGGTAAACCCTATAAGGATGATATGTTGGGCAGCGTTCGCAGGAGTAATGCTGCTGTATTAATATTCCGCTTCATTCGCCAAGTGCCACGTCGTAAGATACGAAGCACGGGTGATGTCGGTCAGTTTCGGATAATTGATGGTCTGTGCCTCATCCGACGGGAAGTTGTAGTTGGGCTGTCCGCCGGTGTGATACCACACGATAGGCACCCCCTTCAAATGGAACGACTGCTGGTCGCTGCCACCGACGGGGTTGTCCCACGCACGATAGTCGGGGTCGAAGCAGAAGTTATGCTTCGCCATATCCGCCTTGAGCCACTCGCCAATCTTCGGATGCGAAGCCGTGAAGAAGTACATCAAATAGCGACTGTCCGTGCCGCTGCCCACCATGTCGAAGTTCAGGTAACCCTTCACCTTCTGCATATCCTTGTAGGTATCAGTGAAGTAGCGCGAACCGAGCAGTCCGAACTCCTCACCGTCCCAGAATGCGAACACGATAGTGCGCTCCGGCGTTGCACCACTCGTCACGAAAGCCTTCATAATCTGCAGCACGGCAGCCACACCCGACGCGTTGTCGTCGGCACCGTTGTAAATCTTGTCGCCTTCGATGTCGTTGTACACGCCTTCATGGTCGAGATGCGCACCCACAACAACCATTTCGTCAGTCTTCTTGCCCGGCAGCACCGTGAGCACATTGCTCAGATACATAGTGCGGTGCACCTGCTTCTTTATCTCCGCAACAGAATCAGCCTCAACGAAGTAGCGTACGCCACGCTTCAGCTTCTGCACAGCGCAAGCCTCGAAGGGCTGTTCGTACGAGTCGCCGAGGAAAGGTTTCAAGCCAGCCTGTCGAATCTGTGAGATGATATACTGCTTTGCGATGCGCGAACCGCGCTCGCCTGCACGGCGTCCCTCCAAGAGGTCGTCGGCGAGGAAATAGACATGCGCACGAGCCGCATCTTCGGTGATTGAACGCAAGCCTGCATCACACTGTGCAGCCAGCTGTTTCTCCACTTTCGCCGACTTCTTCTGTGCGGCTTCAACAGTAGTCGCGCCGCTAAGAACGATAGCAGCCGACAACAATAGTTTATTAATCATATTCAAAGTATTATATCGTTAGTCAGTAATAAAGTTTAAACCAATGCAAAAGTAACGAAAAAACATAAGAATACCTCATCAAGAGTGGATAATTTATGGATTATTTGTTGTAACTTTGCACGTAAATAGGAAACATTATTTTAACATAATAACATACAAAGAATTATGGCAAAGAAAGCTTTATTGATGATCCTCGACGGATGGGGCATCGGCAAACATGGCAAAGGTGACGTTATCTACAACACACCGACTCCGTATCTCGACTACCTTACAGCAGTGAGCGCACACTCACAGCTCCTCGCATGCGGCGAAGACGTAGGTCTGCCGGAGGGTCAGATGGGTAACTCTGAGGTTGGCCACTTGAATATCGGCGCTGGCCGTATCGTTTACCAGGACCTCGTTAAGATTAACCGTGCTTGCAAGGACGGCTCTATCCTCAAGAACAAGGAGATCGTTAAGGCTTACAGCTACGCTAAGGAGAACGGCAAGAAGCTCCACCTCATGGGCCTCACCTCTACCGGCGGCGTACACTCTTCACTCGACCACCTCTTCAAGTTCATCGAGATTGGCAAGGAGTACGGCTTGAACGACGTATACGTACACTGCTTCATGGACGGCCGCGACACCGACCCGAAGTCGGGCAAGGGCTTCATTGAGCAGGTTCAGGAGTGCTGCGACAAGAACGGTGCGCATATCGCAAGCATCGTAGGCCGCTTCTATGCAATGGACCGCGACAAGCGTTGGGAGCGCGTCAAGGAGGCTTACGACCTGCTCGTTGAGGGCAAGGGCAAGCAGTCTGACGACATGGTGAAGGCAATGCAGGAGAGCTACGACGAGGGTGTAACCGACGAGTTCGTTCTTCCTATCAACAACTCTACCGTTAACGGCAAGATTGAGGAAGGCGACGTCGTAATCTTCATCAACTACCGCAACGACCGTGCTAAGGAGCTCACAGATGGGCTCACACAGAAGGAACACGAGGAAGCTGGCATGCACACTATCAAGGGTCTGCAGTACTTCTGCATGACTCCGTACGACGCATCGTTCACCGGCGTTAACATCCTCTTCCCGAAGGAGAACGTAGCAAACACTCTCGGCGAGTATCTCTCTGCTCAGGGCAAGCGTCAGCTCCACACAGCCGAGACAGAGAAGTACGCTCACGTAACATTCTTCTTCAACGGTGGCCGCGAGACTCCGTACGAGGGCGAGGACCGCATCCTTGTTCCGTCGCCGAAGGTTGCTACATACGACCTGAAGCCGGAGATGAGCGCATACGAGGTGAAGGATAAGCTGGTTGGCGCTATCAACACTCAGGAGTACGACTTCATCGTCGTTAACTTCGCTAACGGCGACATGGTAGGTCACACCGGTATCTACAACGCTATCGCAAAGGCAGTTCACGCTATCGACAACTGCGTTAAGGACGTAGTAGAGACAGCTAAGGCTAACGACTACGAGGTTATCATCATCGCCGACCACGGCAACGCTGACAACGCTATCAACGAGGACGAGACTCCTAACACAGCTCACTCGCTCAACCCGGTTCCGTTCATCTACGTAACCAACAACAACTCGGCTACCGTTAAGGACGGACGCCTCGCTGACGTGGCTCCTTCTATCCTCCACATCATGGGTCTGGAGAAGCCGGAAGAGATGACTGGCGAGAACCTTATCTGCGACTAATCTGTAGATAGTTGAAAGTTCAGAATTGAGAGTTGAGAGGTATGATTAGTTTTTCTGATTTTATTTTGATTTAGGATTGGAGCTAATTCATAGCTTGCAACTAACAAATAACGCAAAACGCGCGCAACTTAATGGTTGCGCGCGTTTTTTTATTACGTATACGATTAACAAAAAAATCCACCATATCTTCCAGCATCAACGTAACGCTCACGATATGAGCATAATAAAGGCTGGAAGATATTCTTGAAAACCGAATATCTTCCAGCCTATCTTCCAGCCTTAAACAATCAGAACTTCTTTCCGAACACGATGCTTAAGAATGTCTTTATGAGCACAGTGAAGTCGAACCAAAGCGACTGGTGCTCAAGATAATAAAGGTCGAGCTCGAGGCGACGCAACATCTTCTCTATGGTGTCGGTGTAGCCGTTGTAGAGCGTTGCGTAGGAGGTGACACCCGGGCGGATGGCGTAGAGCTGCTCATAGCGCGGGTCGCGCTCCATAATCTGGTCGATGTAGAACTTGCGTTCGGGACGATAACCGATGAACGCCATATCGCCTCGCACTACATTCCACAACTGCGGCAGCTCATCGAGATGATGGGCACGCAAGAACCGACCCACACGCGTGAGGCGCGGGTCGTTCAAAGCTCCTTCGAGCAACAACTGCGGTCCGTCTTTCTCGGCGTCGCGCGTCATGCTGCGGAACTTATATATGTAGAATGGCTTGCCGTGCAACCCTATGCGCTCCTGCCGAAATATAGTTGGCGCACCGTCTTCGAGCCAAATGGCAACGATGCATATCAAAAATAACGGCGCAAAGACGACGAGGCACACAGCAGCTATTATGAAGTCGAGAACTCTTTTCATCTGTTATGTCTACGTATGCGATAGTCCGAAAAGCCATGAAAACGTTTTCATGCGCATCATATTATATAGTATAATATTACGAATGTGCCGGACATCTTTGCAAAGGTACTCCGAAAATTGCAGAATAGAGAATTAAATGCAGAGTATTTCACGTTGTGAAACACTTGTTAACTATTTCGGGGAAAAAGAAAGAGGTACAGGCTGTGGAGCCTGCACCTCTTATGGGTGTGCGTGATGTGGGCAGGAATGCCCGCACCTCTTATTGATTAGAGCTGTGCAAGCTCCACCACCTTGTCTACAGCAGCAGAGAGTCCGTCGACGTTCTTGCCGCCAGCCTGAGCGAAGTGGGGCTGACCGCCGCCACCGCCCTGAATGAGCTTGGCAGCCTCGCGCACCATCTGACCGGCGTTGAGCGAGTGGTCTTTCACGAGGTCGTCGCTCATGCAGACGTTGAGCATCGGCTTCTCGTGAGCTACCGAGCCTACAACAGCGAGCAGGTTAGCCGGAACAGCCTGACGCAGCTTGAACATGAGGTCCTTTGCAGCAGCCGGCTCCAGCGGGAGGACAGCTGTGATGACCTTCACGCCGTTCACCTCGCGTGCCTTAGCGATGAGGTCGTTCTTTGTGCGCTCTACGGCAGCAGCCTGGAACTGCTCGATGTTCTTCTTCATAGCGTCGTGCTCCTCGATGTACTTGCCGATGACGCCCTGCAGGTCTTTTGCGTTGTTGAACAGACCGCGGATAGCCTTCAGCACGTCCTCAATGTTGTACATCAGCTCCTCGCACTCCTTGCCGGTCTTTGCCTCGATGCGGCGGATGCCGGCAGCTACGCTGCTCTCAGAGATGATCTTGAACATACCGATGCGGCCTGTCGACTGTGCGTGGATACCGCCGCAGAACTCGCAGCTCGGACCGAAGCGCACTACGCGCACCTTGTCGCCATACTTCTCGCCGAAGAGGGCGATAGCGCCGAGCTTCTTAGCCTCCTCGAACGGAGTGTCGCGGTGCTCGTCGAGCGGCAGGTCCTGACGGATGAGGTCGTTGACGAGACGCTCTACCTTGCGCAGCTCCTCGTCAGTCACCTTGGTGAAGTGAGAGAAGTCGAAGCGCAGCGTTGTGGGCGATACGAACGAGCCCTTCTGCTCTACGTGGTCGCCGAGCACCTGCTTCAGAGCATAGTCGAGCAAGTGGGTTGCGGTGTGGTTGGCAGCCGAGCCCTCGCGAGCGTCTACGTCTACGCAAGCCATGAAGTCGGCCTCCGGGTTCTTCGGCAGAGCCTTCACGATGTGAACCGACTGTCCGTTCTCGCGCTTTGTGTCAGTGATTGTAACGGTCTCGTCCTCGCTAACGAGCACGCCGGTATCGCCTACCTGACCGCCCATCTCGCCGTAGAACGGCGTGTTGTCGAGCACGAGCTCGAAGTATGTATTCTTCTTCTGTGTCACCTTGCGGTAGCGCAGGATGTGGCACTCGTATTCGGTGAAGTCGTAGCCAACAAACTGCTGTTCGCCTTCGCGCAGGTTAACCCAGTCGGAGTTCTCAACTGCGGCAGCGTTGCGTGCGCGGTCCTTCTGCTTCTGCATCTCGGCGTCGAACTCGTCTGCGGCAACGGTGAATCCGTTCTCGCGGCAGATGAGCTCGGTGAGGTCGAGCGGGAAGCCGTATGTGTCGAACAGACGGAACGCCTGCACGCCGTCGAGCTCTGTCTTGCCCTGCTTCTTCAGCTCGTCCATAGCCGAGTTGAGCATGTTGATGCCCTTCTCGAGAGTGCGCAGGAACGAGTCTTCCTCCTCCTTGATAACGTGGAGGATGAGGTCGTGCTGAGCCTTGAGTTCGGGGAACGCCTCGCCCATCTCGCGTGTCAGAACTGGGATGAGCTTGTAGAGGAAGCCCTCCTTCTGTCCGAGGAAGGTGTATGCGTAGCGCACGGCACGGCGCAGGATGCGGCGGATTACGTAGCCAGCCTTAGCGTTAGAAGGCAGCTGTCCGTCGGCGATAGAGAACGCTACGGCGCGCAGGTGGTCGGCGCATACGCGCATAGCCACGTCGGTCTCCTCCTTCTCGCCGTACTTCATGTCGGTGATGGCCTCCTCTTCCTTGATGATAGGCTGGAAGATGTCGGTGTCGTAGTTGGAGTGCTTGCCCTGCATAGCGCGCACGAGGCGCTCGAAGCCCATACCGGTATCGATAACGTGCATCGGCAGCGGAACGAGCGAGCCGTTAGCCTTGCGCTCGTACTGCATGAACACGATGTTCCAGATCTCGATAACCTGCGGGTCATCCTTGTTCACGAGTTCGCGTCCGGGCACCTTTGCCTTCTCCTCCGGTGTGCGCGAGTCGAGGTGAATCTCCGAGCACGGACCGCAAGGACCCGTATCGCCCATCTCCCAGAAGTTGTCGTGCTTGTTGCCGTTGATGATGTGGTCGGCGGGCACGTGCTTCGCCCAATATGATGCAGCCTCGTCGTCACGGGCGAGTCCTTCTTCCTCCGAACCCTCGAAAACGGTTACGTAGAGGTCGGCGGGGTTGAGTTTCAAAACGTCTACGAGGTACTCCCAAGCGTAGTCGATGGCGCCTTCCTTGAAGTAGTCGCCGAACGACCAGTTGCCGAGCATCTCGAACATGGTGTGGTGGTATGTGTCGTGACCTACTTCCTCGAGGTCGTTGTGCTTGCCGCTCACGCGAAGACACTTCTGTGTGTCGGCACGACGGCGCGGTTCGGGCTCGCGTGTGCCGAGGATGATGTCCTTCCACTGGTTCATACCAGCGTTTGTGAACATCAATGTTGGGTCATCCTTGATTACCATCGGCGCACTCGGCACGATGGTGTGTCCTTTCGACTCGTAGAACTTCTTGAACGAGTCGCGGATTTCGTTAGCTGTCATCATATTATACAATATTGTCGTTTGTTTTTTTAATTTCTTTCTAAAACGTTTGCAAAGGTACTTTGTTTTGGTTACTTTTGCAAATAAATTGCAAATAATATGGCATTGAATACCAATAAGAACGTGAAGTTGTACTACTCCATCAAGGAGGTGGCTGCTATGTTCGACATACGTGAGAGCACTCTGCGTTTTTGGGAGACGGAGTTTCCGCATCTGAAACCCAAAACCGTGGGACAGAACGTGCGCCAGTATACGGAGAAGGACATCGAGCAGATTCGCGTTATACACAACCTTGTGAAGGTGCGCGGCTTCAAACTCTCGGCGGCGCGCAAGATGCTCAACAAGAACCGCACGGGCGTGGACAAGAGCTCGGACATTCTGGCTACGCTGATAAGCGTGCGCGAGGAGCTGAAGGAACTGAAGAAGCAGCTCGATGGGATGGTGTGATGCATAACGCAAGATGCAGACACTACAGAAACACGAGTTGCATGGCAAACCGTAGCCTCCTACGATATGCATCGCCAACAAAACTCATCGGACGGCGAACGGAATCTGATCGGGCAGCGGACGCAATCCGATCGGACGGCGGACGGAATCCGATC
>ERZ772884.1596-NODE-1596-length-14366-cov-7.234715_pt1 | contig 14366 bp, 13 predicted proteins | sample MGYA00580574_ERZ772884 | MGnify/ENA primary metagenome ERZ772884 (study PRJEB29015, sample SAMEA2737690) | human gut metagenome | biome: human gut; feature: human-associated habitat; material: faeces | place: China | collected 2012 ... | reverse complement strand
AAGATCCCCAGACAAGCCGCAGTAGTCAAATAATATTTTTTCGGCGGATGATCCTCCAAGATCTGCGACAAGCAGGATTCTGTGGCGTCTCTGGGCGAGGGTCCAGTATTCCGCAAAAAAGCCCCTCCATGCAAGGCTGAACGCATCTCCCATTCGAATTGCCCCAGCAGGTTTCCAGCCCCAGGGGTAAGGTCGAGGAATTGATACGGTGGGGCAATGTAATCGAGCAATTGACTCCAGGACAATCCGGAAATCCTCCCCGTGCGGCGTGCCTGAGCTGAATACGCCCATGACGTTTTCCCAGCAGAAGTATCTTGGTCGAACAGACTGACCTGATCGCCCTCGAAGTATGTCTGCATCTCTCATCTCCTTTGTCAGCCGAATCTGCTCCATAAAAAGTCCCGATCTTGCGCCTTGCAAACCGGCACGGGTGCAGCTCGCGATCGAGAGGTCCTGATTATTCCGAATTCGGAATAACCAGAATTATGCCGAAGAAATAGTTATTCCGAAGTTGCTGCATCAAGTCCCATAAATCCTGGACTTTCCACAAAAACATCGGAATAACAAAAGCGTCCGCCAAACCTGTATAATGAGAGCGCAGGCAACACAGCCTGCCATCAAAGATACAGGAGGAGGACTATGGAAACGATTGATTTGGTTGCAACCGCTACGCAAATATTGGAACTTTTATCTGACCAAGGTATAAGCGGCAAAAGTCTGCACGCATATACCCACACCGGCATTGGCTGCGTCATCCGCCACTTTCAAGCAAAAGGTATTCTTTGCGCAGCCCCTGAAATGTTAGATGCATTTTTACTTGAACAGCGTGAATTTTTTGATCAAGGGGCATTTTCGGTCTGGAAGTGGAGACTGCTCCGCAGGGGATGCGAACTCTTAAAACATTGTGCAGAAAAAGGCTCAGTGGATCTGCCGCCGTTGTCCCCTTGGATGCCTGCATTGCGGCGACCACGACAAAGCATCTGGAAGGACACACCAACTCCAGAGCAGCTTGCGGATTTGGATAACATTTACGCGCTGGTCTGGAGAACCAACAGCGCGATGTTGGAACTTGGCCTTACTGACGCAACAGTTGGCCATTACAGGAACGAAGGTCTGGCGATCATCTTGAATCGACACTATGAATCTGGGACAGATCGATTTTCGGGAGAAATTTTGGATCAGATCGTTGCAGAGAAACGGATTCAATATGAGTACGGGCAAATTGGCAGAGGCTCATATCAAAACTTGCGCAAGGCTGCGTATTGGATACAGGAGATGCACCAGACAGGTCATATTACTTTGGCGAAGGTTCCAAACTGGGGGCAACGGGAACTTGTTGAGCCGTTCAACTCACTTTTAAGAGAATTTTGTACACACACCAAACAAAGCGAAAGCATGGCTGAGACTACACGCAATGTCGCCAGGAGCGCTATACGTCGGTTCTTGTTTGAAATGGAGGATCATGGGTTCCGCTCTTTGGCGGATTTCACTCTGATAAATGTAAATGGGTGTGTTACCAGTTTTGCAGCGCATTACGCCGGTGGACTTGGTTCAGCAATTTTTTCTGTGCGGCTGTTTCTGAGATTTTTATTTGAACGTAACTTGACAATCACTGACCTGAGTCAGTCTCTGCCGGAACTTATGGCAACCCGAAAAATGTTCCATGAGGGCTTTACTGAGGATGAACTGGAATATCTGCTGGAACATCCGGACAGGACTACGGCCATTGGGAAACGGGATTATGCCATGATGGTACTGGCTGCGCAGAGCGGTTTGAGGGCCTGTGACGTTGTTCGGCTGGAACTGGGTAGCATTGATTGGAGGGCGAGGGAAATTCGTCTGGTTCAACACAAAACTGGTGAACCGCTGTCCCTTCCACTGGAAGCAGAAAGCGGGAACGCGATTGCGGATTATATTCTCAATGGCCGCCCGGATTCCGCGCTTCCGAATATCTTCCTGTGCCATACGGGAGTGATCCGCCCGCTTGACGCGCGTTCTGCCAGCGGGGTTGTTTCCAAGCACATGAAGCTGGCAGGAATTCCGGCGAAACGTCGTGCCTTTCACGCGCTTCGCCGGACATTTGGGACAAGACTGCTCCAGAATGAGGTATCCTTTGAACTGATCCAGCAGCTTCTCGGCCACAGGGATATGGACTCTATGAAGCTGTATCTGTCTATTGATGAGCAAGGACTGAAGCAGTGTGCGTTGCCCCTGCTCTCCCACAGAAAGGCGGGGGGCTGAAATGACGTACACCTTTGAGAGCTGCTTTGCTGCCCGAATCGAGGACTTTATCGCGCAGAAAAACGCATTGGGGTTTGGTTATCTGGAATCCTCTCGCCTCCTGCGGGACTTTGACCGCTTTTGCATGACGCATTTTCCTGAAGAAAACTTTCTGACCGAGGAGCTTTGCCTGGCTTGGGCTACGAAAAAGAATACAGAGGGCAACAATACCTTCCGCAACCGCATGATGCCGGTGCGCGAGTTTGCCAGATACCTGAATCGCAACGGTGAGGCCGCCTACGTTCTGCCGCCGGATATTGCCAGGAAAGATGCTCCTTACGCTCCGTACATCTATACCGAGGACGACATCCTGACAATTTGGGATGTTTTCGACCATTTGAAACCGAGAGGCGGTTTCCCGGTACGGCAATATGTGATCCCGGCTATGGTAAAGCTGATGTATTGCTGCGGTCTGCGTCCGGCTGAGGCCAGAAAGCTTCGAGTAAGCGATGTAGATTTGGAAATTGGGCGGCTGAACATTATGGAGAGCAAGAAGCACAGGAGCCGCATTGTTATGATGGCAGAAGATGTGACGCAGATGCTCTCAGATTGCAGCGCCATCGTAGCCTCCGTTATGCCAGAACGTGAGCCGTTCTTCCCCAACTCTGAGGGCGGCTTTTACGGAAAGAGGGGGCTGGAGAAGACGTTCCGCCAGGTTTTGAAGAAAGCCGCCATTACAGGAACTGGCCGCCGTTCCCCGCGTCTTTATGATTTTCGTCATACTTTCGCTACCCACAGGCTGTATCGCTGGATGCGTGAGGGCAAAGACCTGAACGCCATGCTGCCCTATCTGAGTGCATACATGGGCCACGCACAGCTCTCGGACACTTACTACTACATCCATCTGGTCCCCGGTTTGCTGGAGGAGATGTCCGGATTCGCGTTTTCTTCTGCTGAAGCGTTCTTGCCGGAGGTAAGGGCCGATGAATGATTTTTTTGATGTGGTTCGGCGTTTCCTTTTGGACTATCTGCCCAAGCAGCGCTGCCTCAGTGAGAATACGATTCTCTCCTACAGACAGACGCTCAATCTTTTTGTAGCTTATATGAGAGATGAGATGGGAATTGGAGCCACCGAATTGACTTTCTCCCGCATTGACCGGGACGCCATTCTCGGTTTCCTGGCCTGGTTGGAAAATGCGCGGAGATGCAGTGCCTCTACCCGCAACCAGCGCTTGATGGCACTGCGGTCTTTTCTGGATTTTGCTGGACAGATTGATTGCACACAAACGGCACTGTACCTTTCCGCCTGCAACATCCCCTCCAAGGAGTCTCATGGGCGGATCGTTGAATTTCTGACCGAACCGTCATTGACTGCACTGCTTCAGCAGCCTGATCCATCCAAGCCCAAAGATTTGCGGAATCTGGTATTCATGATCCTCATGTACGATACCGCAGCCCGGTGCAGTGAGCTTCTCGATATGAAAGTTTGTGATCTGCGCCTTGACGCAAAACACCCGATTGCGTATCTGCACGGAAAAGGGCGCAAAATCCGCACAGTCCCACTGCTCAGCAAGACGGTTCAGCATTGCAAGCAATATCTGCGCAAGTTTCATCCGACCGCAGATTACCACAGTGAAGCACCACTTTTCTTCACTGTGATTCATGGGACACAGCAAAAAATGTCTCCCGATACGGTATCTGCGTTCTTTATAAAATACGGAAGCATGGCGAAGCTTGTTTGCCCGGAAGTCCCGGAACACATCCACCCGCATATGATGCGGCACACACGGGCAATGCACTTATACCAGTCTGGAATGCCCATGGTGCTGCTTTCGCAGTATCTTGGCCATGCACAGGTTGAAACTACGATGATCTACGCCCATGCGGACACCGAGATGAAGCGGGCTGCGATTCAAAAGGCCGATGCTGTCCGCAAGGCCAAGCCCGCACCCGATGAAATCTGGGCTGATAACGAGGAGATGATCTTGAAACTGTCTGGGTTGACTTGATTTGAGCACGGATGCTGCTTGACCGTATAGTTTTGTTATTCCGAAGTTTTTGTGGAAAGTTCCGAATTCATGGGACTTGATGTAGCAACTTCGGAATAACTATTTCTTCGGCATAATCCTGACACGGACTGCCCCCGCAGATGATGTCCACGGGCGGTAGGTCCGCGCCATTGAGCTTTGTAATATCTCCGACATGAACCATGTCGGGGAAGTGTGTTTTTGTGACTTCGATGGGGAACGGCTCGATCTCCGAAGCCCACACGGGTGTGATCCCATTTCGCACCGCAGCCAGCGGAAAGCCGCCGATGCCGTCGAACAGGCTGCCCATTGTCAGCTCCGGCATTACATTCCTCCGAGCTGCGGTTCTTCGCTGTATTTCCGCAGCTCGTCCAGAGACGCAGCCATGAAGTCATGCACCCGCATAGAACCACCGAGAAAGTTGGGCGACGTTTCCTCCGTCAGGTCGATCCTGTCCGCGCCGCCGAAGTCAATGGGTTCTTTGACCAGCACCGTACCGCCATGGTTGACAATGACCCGTGGCGCGATATAACAAAAGTCTCCTGTGTCGCAGCTTTCATAGAGGTCATACGCATAAAGACCCTCCGGCACTGCCGCGCGCGGGATTCTGCCGTTTGAGAAAAGCGCCGGATGATCCAGCACCTCGACCATGTCTAAGTCTTCATCTAAAAAGTTTGTGTTCATACTCTCACCTCCGTCATGCCGCAGCCGCCTTTGCGACGGTTTTTGTGATGTTGATCGCCGTCTGCGCCGTATAGACTGCGCTGGACAGATTCGCTCTGGTTGACGTGTCCAGACCGAACGCGCCCGCGATGCGCGGGATCTCTCCGGCAGAGAGCATCAGCCCCAAGCCGAGCAGCGCGTGTTCATTGAACAATGACAAGCCCGCGATCAGGATTGTAGCCTGCAAAAAGGCCGTGAGGCAAAGCCCCACGACCTGCTTGCACCACTGATAGAACCCGTCCAGATACCCGCGCGGCACAGAAAACATATACAGACTGCCGACCGCGATCTGGATGAGCAGGATGCCGCCGCGCTTCAGATTTGCAAAGAAAACCTTGATGACCGCATACGCCATGAGGATGATGCAAAACAGCACCATGATCGGGCTGGTAACCGAACCGAAGCCGCCGACGTGCGTCGTAGCAAAATCTACGAAGTTTTCAACGGTCAGCTCGTCGATGATATTTCCGGCGACCGTGCCGAAGCTCGCGCCCGCGCCGCTGATGGCATATCCGAAATTTGCCTGCAAGGACACGCAAAGCTCATAAAGCCTGATCGGTACAACCGTAAAAAGACTGACCGCCATGAATCCCTTAATGAGATTCATGGCGGTTCCTTTGATGTCGGCCCTGCCGGACGAGTATTCCAGCCCGCATTCCGCGCAGGCGACCACGAAGCCGACCGCATACAAAATCCAAGCAAGATACGAGAAAAACAGGACGATGCTCTGCACCCAGCTCATTTCAAACATCTCGGCTCCCATGTTGCCCATCTCTGCAAAGAAGTTTGCAAGGAAGCCGATGATCTGCTTGTAGACCCAGTCCATGATCTGCTCCAAAATCGTGTCGGCTACAAAATCCCAGATAAATAAGCCGCATCACCTGCCTTTTCTTTCTGAATTGATCACAGTCCGACGATGCCCCAGATGTAGGTCGGCGCGGTCAACGTGAACACGAGGCAGGCAAAGAGGATGGCGGGAGCGGTCCACTCGAACTGCCCGGATTTCCGATGTAGGCTAAGTGCCCGGCGCCTTTTTGCATTGCTGCAACAGGTTTCCAAACACTCGCCCCGGAACCGTGCTTGCACCTCTCAGCGCACACGGCTCCCCACTTGTTAGTTCAGTTTGCCTCCATGTAGTTTTTGATGACAGTCCACGCAGAGCGCAATGGTTTTACGATTTTTCGTAATCATCAGCCGCTCCCAGTGGCTTTTGCCTTTCAAGTCCTTGAGTTTTCTGACGTGGTGCATTTCCAAGTCGCAGCCACATTTGCCGCACAGCTCGCATTTCCGTGCAGCCAACCTGTCCATCAATTTTGTTTTTCCGGAATAAATCACCGTATTCGGCAGCGTGTCCACGCCGGCTGTTTTCTGCATACTTTTCCGCGCAAATCCATCGGCGTAGAACATTCTGGTCTTTGTTTTTCCGTTCTTATCCAGATAGTGCACACCAAAGTTTTTGCCGATGCGCAGCTTTCGAATTGCATCTTTCATGCTGATGCGATACTTTGCGGCAAACGTTTTGAACATACTGTACTGCATGATGTAGCCAAAAGAGCTGGCGTGTGATGCGTTGTTTGCAATGCGATAATAGTTTCTGAATCCGCGGATTTCGCTGTTATATTGGCTCAGAATCTCCAGATCGTCATTGTCCACCAGCGCATATTTGCCACCCAGTTTTCTTTTCCGTATACGGTTGTTTTAATATCCATCGCTCTATATTCCATCAGCTTTTTCCGCATTACCTCGCTTGGAAGTTCCAGACAGACTGTTCCGCTCAGATTCCGGTGAAGATGTCCTTTACAATTCCGCTTTGTTGACTTGGAGCGCCTTACATAGATGTTGTATCCCAGAAAATGCGCCCGTTTTGCAGAATGTGTAATCAAAGTCTTTTCGTCGGAAAGCTCCAGCTTCAGCGTGTCCGCAAGGAATGCGCGGACGCGTTCCTTGATTTCTCTGGCATCTTCCTTGCTTCCGATGACCCCGACCAGAAAATCGTCTGCGTACCGAACATACTGGATGCGCTTAAAGCCCTCATCGAAAGGATCTGCATACGGGATATGAATACGCTCTTGTTCTATGGCGCGTAGCTGCTCCGCCAATATCTTCCGTTCTTCCTCTGAGTTGCTGTTACGCAGCTTTTTTGCAAGTGTGCCATGCTTCATCGCCAACTTGTAGGAGACCGGATGAATGGCACGCTGTGCCCCCAGATCAAATTCGGCTTTTAGCTTTTCTACAAAGCAGTCCAGCTTGTCCAGATAGATATTTGCAAGGATTGGGCTGATGATACCGCCCTGCGGCGTACCGCTGTATGTATTGTGATACACCCAGTCCTCCAAATACCCGGCTTTCAGGAACTTCCGAATCAGCCTGAGAAAGCGTTCATCCTTGATGCGCTCGGCAAGAATGTGAATCATTACATCATGGTCGATATTGTCGAAGAATCCTTTGATGTCTCCCTCTACAAACCATTTGACACCTGTAAAGTTCACCTGTACCTGACTCAGCGCCGTATGACAGCTATGATTTGGGCGAAAACCGTGCGATGTTTTCGCAAAGCTGCCCTCATAGATTGCTTCCAGCAGGAGCCGCACACATTCCTGTACGAGTTTGTCATCGAATGACGGAATCCCCAGCGGACGTTTCTTGCCGTTCTTTTTGGGAATATAGGTTCTTCTTGATGGCTTTGGTTGATAACTCTCATTTTTCAGGCTCGCAATGATACCCTCAATGCGATTCAGGCTCATTGCGTCGATGGTGTTCCCATCACTGCCCTTTGTCATATTGCCCGGACTGGCATAGATATTCTGATACGCCAGCATGAACAGACCGGGGTTATATAAATTGCGATACAGTCTGTCATAGGTATATGACTTATCACTACTATGGGTTTGCAAACTGCTTAATAATTTAATTGGACTTCTCAATGTATCCCACACCTTCCTTTCTCATTATTAAGCGAACAAGCTGCCGCCCTTCGCCATGTATGCGGCGTTACCGCACGCGGACTACTACGGCGGCTCCGTTGCCTTGCCGAATATTCAGCGTCATCTTTCTTGGCAGAGCCCTGAAATTTGTCGCCCTTGCGGGCATTTCGCATAGCCGTTTCCGGCGTTTCGGTTTAGGCAATCCCCGGTTAGCATTTCAATAATCGCACAGATGATTGTCGGATAGCGTTTTCGTCCTTTTGCTTCATACGAAGTTGAGTCGTGCAGAAACTCTCCTGCATATGCTCGACTACTGCATTGCAGCCGCACGATACAGCGCCAGTTGTCTTTCGCCATAGCTCCTACATAAGCCTCTCGGACTGCGCTTCAGGCAGTATAGCTTTTATCCTCATATCATCTTCTTATCTTCCCACTCAGTCGTGGATTGACAACTATCCAACTCGTGGGTTCACCGGCGTGCTATTTTCCCTTGCGAGGTTTCCCTCTCCGGTAAACCGGTCGATAACAGGCGTTTGAGTTTTTACCTGCCGGGACGCGACTCCCGGAATTACTGAAATGCCATCACGGGCGCACAGTCAAAGTATGCGGTGCCTAATTTCACGAAGAAAGCAATGGCTAAAACCATGTCAATCACGGGAAAAACCACATTATCCACAACAGTTTTGATCTGTGTAGAGGCCGTGGTCCATGTGCTTTCAACAGCGGATGCCACATCGCCGCTGCCGGCCGCCGAAGCGACCGTTGCAAACAGCAGGCAGAGCAGTGCGCAGAAAACGAGCAGCTTTCCGCGCTTCAAAATTTTCATCATAAATTATTCCCCCTTCCATTCCAGCACGAATACGACAGACAGGACATCCTGCTCGGTAACGGGCTGCGAGACCGCCGACACAACGGCATCGTAGGAGAGCGGCAGTTTTCCATTTTCCGCAATCTTCCACGGTGAGGTCAGCGAGAATGTTTCTGCATCACCGGTTTTCGTCGTTTCAGAATCATTGATTTTGAAACCAAGCAGCCGTGCATCCACCTTTTCATGTGCCATGTCGGTATCAAACGGAACAAGCTGCCAGCCATTTTTGGTAGAAATCGAAACGCTGGATACAATGACCTCGCCAGTAGAACCATTGATGATTTCCGCCGCGCCAACGTGAACCTCACCGTTTTCATCGACCGTCAGCGGAAGGACAACTGGCACTGTGACCGAGAAAACCTCTGTAATTTCCCAATGCGCATAGTAGGTGCTGTCAGCATCCGTCTTGTAGATGGTGTTGGCATCGACCTGCGTGCCGCCGTTTACCTCCGTAAACCAACCGAGGAATTCGGCATTTTTGCGCGTCGGTTCAGTGGGGAGGACGAGTGCTTCGCCGTAGGCCTGCTTCGTTGTCTCTGTGTTTCCATTGCTGAGATCCCATGTGATCGAATAGCTATTGGCGGTAAATTGTGCGTAGAACGTCTTTGCCGCTGTGATGGTCACAGTGTTGTACAAGCTGCCGCCAGAAGCAGACGTGTACCAGCCCTTGAACGCATGACCGGCCTTGACCGGCGTGCTCGTGGGGGCGGTTGCCGTCGCATTCGGCTTGCCTGTCGTGGTGATGCTGGTTTTGCCATCAATGGTGCCGCCGTTCGTTCCGGCGTCCCACTTGATCGTCAGGCTGACAGTTGCACCGCAATCGTCGCACTTGCCGTCACCGTTCGCGTCGGTGTGGTCAGCGTATTCATAGCCAGAATCGCCGCAGGCCGAGCACGTCTTGGTGCGCTTATGCCGCGTTTCGCTGTCCGACATCCACGAGCCATAGGAATAGCTGTGATTGGCGTAGTCATAGGTCGATGCGCCGCAGCCGGAGCAGGTTTTGCTTCTGCGATGCTGAGTGTCAGAATACTTGCTCCACGAACCGGTTGTGTAGCTGTGATTTCCATAATCGGTCGTGGAATATCCGCAGGTGCGGCAGGATGCCGTTCGGCTATGCTGGCTGTCCGAATAATTGCTCCACGCTCCATAGCTCATACTGTGGCTGGCATAATCATAGTCCGTCGCGCCGCAGTTTCGGCAGGAACCTGTGCGCCGATGCTGACTGGACGAATACTGCTCCCACGAGCCATAGCTATAGCTGTGACCGCTGGAATAGATGGTTTCGCTCTTGGTTTGGCCACAAGCACAGCTATAATTACGGTATCCATTACTGGTGCAAGTTGCGGCCTGCTGACTCTGTAATACCCATGTATGGCTACCGCATTCCGGGCAGGTGCCCGACCCATAAGCACCGGATCCGTGGCTCTTGGTAGTGTATGTTCCTAAATATTGAACGTAATGGCAGCTATTGCATTCATTATAGTTGGCATGTCCACGCGAGGAATGTGCGACTTCGACGTATGTTCCTTGGAATGAATACTTCCCACACGACGGGCAGTTGCCGATAATCGAGCCAGTTGAGGTGACGGAAATGCCCGGCGCACTCATGATGCCAACGGCTGCGGGGGTATCGGAATATATGCCGTACAAATCGTAGAAGTATTTGTTGTTCCGATTGGAGCCGGCCCAATCATAATCGTAGAACGGCACCGACGATTTGGGATACCCGATGATATAGCCGATATAGAGTGTATCGCCGCTGTCGTTTTCCCGCCAGAAGGCTTCTTCGCCGATGGATTCCAGAATGTCCTCTCCGTAATAGATCGTGAGCGTGGATAGCTTCGGGCAGTTGTAAAAGGCGTGTTTGCCAATCGTCGGCGTGGTGCTGGGGATTTCGGCTGTGGTCAGATGGACACAGTCTTCAAACCAGTACGCAAGGTCAGCGATATGCAATGCGTCCATATCATCAAACCAGACCTGCGTGATCTGATCCCGGACAGCCGCCCACGGCTGGTCATCCTTGCTTGTGAACGGCTCACAGTCGCCGGAGCCGGAGATCGTCAGCCAGTTGTGTTCGTTCAGCTCCCACTTGATCTTGCTGCCGGGGATCGTGCCGGAGGTAGTTGTTTCGGCAGAAACAGTAGCTTCTTCGTCAGGGGCGCTGTCGTAGATCGTGTGCACTTCCGGTTCAGCGGCGAATGCGGCCACAGACAGCGAAAAGATCATACAGAGGGTCAGAAGCAGGGCTGTCAGTTTTCTAATCTTCATGCGTTATCCCTCCTCCATGACGGCAGCAATCGTGAAGATCACGGTTGCCGCGTTAATGTTTGTAACAGCTTCACTGGCAGATACCTTCGCTTTGTAGCGGATTGCCAGCGACTTCTCTGCGCTGATAGACGGAAATGCACCATCCACAAGTGTCAGGCTGCCTGCGCCTTTTGTGCTGCAACCGTTGATAGACAACGCAATGCTGTTTTTAGATGCCGAGAAATCATCGTAGCTTCCAATCTCAAACGTGCCAGCCTGAACATCGACTTTCGTGACGCGAATTGCGCCGGTTTTGCCGGTGTTGGTAATCGCGGCATTGTTGGCGCAGACCACATAGCCGTCAACGAGAGAAACCGGCAGCGCAGCGGGAACTGTACACGAAATTGGCGCGACGGTGTTGACCACGGTGAGCGTCACCGGCACACGGGCCTCAGTTGTTTCCGCTGCCGACGCACCCGTAGCCAGTGATAGGATCATTGTCAGTGCCAACAGAAAAGTGATAAGTTTCTTCTTATCCATCACTGCACCTCCTTGGGCCAGAGGTACGCCGTATGCAAGGTCAACTCCGTGTTCAGCGTGCCGATCTGTTTGCCGTCTCGGAATGCTGTGATCGTGACCGTGCAATCCACGTTGCCAAACTCCGGCGCTTCCAGCAACGTCAATGTCGAGATGGATTTTCCAGCGGCAAGCTCAAAGGCTTCCACAATGAGGGAATTGTCCTTGTTGCGGCGAATCTCGATTTTGTAGGTGTCATTCTTGCTGTTGGTGGTAAACTCGGCTTTCACGCTGGATTCTCCGACCAGAGCATATAGATGAGCAGGAGCAGTAATATCAATCTGATTGTCCGCGACGATGGCATTGAGCTGCTTCTGGGCTTCACGGAGACCGCTGACATCGTAAAAGACAACCTCCGTTTCTTTGAAAGCCTTTGCGCGTTCCGTGATGCGAACCTTGATCGTGTCAATGACTGCGAGGGTGGAATCCCTGTCATAAATGACTTTGACCGCATCGTCTACGCGGGCTACGACAACAGCGGGCATATTCGTCCCAGCGTTGCAGTACACGGCTTTTGTACCGCCGCCCCAGACAAGCAATCTGCCCTTGATGGTCACGTTATCGAGCGTAATTTTTCCATCTGCCGCGCCGCAGCCGATGATGAGGTCGCCGTCCACGGTCATATTCTTGAACGTTACATCGTCGGTGCGAATCAGAACGCTGCCTTTAATGTCCTTGTCATAAGTACCCTTGGACACGATGTAAGTGCCGATAATGTTGTAGAAGATCTGCGCAAATTCCGCGCGTGTGATGTTGTCCAGCGGCGCAAGAGTTTTCCCTCTGCCGTGAATGTAATCCGCGCCGACCATCGCGCGCACATAGGGCAGCGCCCAATTAGAAATCTCGCTGCGGTCAGAGAACGTGGACAGATCTGTTTTGGAATACGAATCGTAGTCCAGTTCCAGCGCGCGGGCAACGACCGCCATAGCCTCCTGCCGTGAGATCGGCGCGTCCGGGGCCATCGCAGAAGAACTGCGGCCGTTATAAGTACCCATCTGGACAGCCATTGCAACGTCTTTGTAATACCACTTGGATTTTGCAACGTCCTTGTACTGGCTGATGTCTGCCGCCTTATAGCACCCGAACGAGCGGTTGATGATCGCAGCCATTTCCGCGCGGGTCATATCGCCATTCGGGTCAATGACGGTAGCGCTTTTGCCGTAAAGCAAACCGTTATCCACGGCAGCGGACACGGCTTCGGCATACCATGCGGTACGGTCATAGTCCTTGAAATCTGTTGCTTTGCGGGTAGTCGTTCCTGCCGCCGACGCGCTGACTGCCAGCAATAAGCACGATACTGCCGCAAGGAACAATGCGAGGATTCTTTTTCGTTTCATTTTGAAGTCCTCCTTGTAGAATCAGGTAAGGGGAACGCTTTGGGCGTTCCCCTTGGATGAATTGCGATCAGACCGCATCCCAAGCGATGATGAACAGGACGCTTGCAATGGCAGTGTTGGTTACGGCTTCACTGACGGGCGTAACAATGGCGTCATAGGCAATGCCGATGCTGTTCGCAGAGGTGTCACCCACGCCGGACATGAAGCAGCCCTCAATGGCGTCAGTCAGGAGCGTCTGCTTGCTGGCGTTCTTGTCGTCGGTCATCTTCTTTTCGCCGTCGCCGAGGCAGAGGGAGAAGCCAAACTTGTTGGCGTTGACCTTTTCATGGGCGAGCGTGGCCTTGTCGCCGAACGCAGCCAGCGACCAGCCCTGCGCGGCTTCGATGCTCACGGAATTGACCTTGACCGCGCCGAACGAGTTGTTGACGATCTTCGCGTCCGTTGCGGTGCTGACCGTACCATCCGTGCCAACGGCGATGGGCAGGACGGTGGGCACGGTCACGGACATCTTCGTGGCAGCCGGATCGCCGCCAATGCTGCCGTCAGCGGTGGACGAGAGCGTGACACTGGATGTGCCGGTGCCACCAGAAGCGTCCACGGTGTTGGCAGCGGAAGCGGAAATGGCGAGGGATGCGAGCATACAAATTGCGAGAACGAGGGAAATAATCTTCTTGGTGTTTTTCATAGTTAAAATCTCCTTATTTTTGATAATCAGTTTTTGATGGTAATGTTGATGATTGCCCCGGCTGTGCCGATAATATCGCCGGTTTCGGGGTCGAGGTTGTGGAACATGGCGGTGCATTCGTATGTACCGGCCGGAAGCTCCACGTCAAGGGCGGCACGTTCGACCTTGCTGCCCACAGGGATCGCTTTGGACTGATAAATGACCTCCTGCGTGTCATTGCGGATAAACTCCACCTGCTGGGGGTAGTTGTTGATCGATTCGTTGACGATCATGACATTGCCCTCGGCCTTACCATTTTCAAAGTAAGGTGCGGTGTTCATGCTGATGTTGATCATGCCTTCCGCGACTTTTTCGTTCAGCTTTTCCGCAATTTCTTCCGGGCTGAGATTGTCCCAGCCACCCTCGACGGCAGAAGAATCATATACGATGCCGGTTTGAGCGCGGGCTTCTTCCTTGGACAACGGTTTGCTGGCCAGACGGGTGATAAGAAAGATGCCCGCGCCGATGGCACAGGCGAGAAATACGACGGCAAGCACAACACGAATGTTGCCCTTGGCCTGCTTGGGATGCTCCTGATATGTTTCGTACATAGAAACAACTCCTTTGTGTTTTGATTTGCATTCTAGGGTGGGATACGGTAGCGACACAGCAGGCAATACAGGTCGTCCGCTGTGCATGGAATCTGATTTCCGGGCAATTCGATACCTCCTATTACAATAAATTTGGACAGGAAAGCCGGGCAGCCAGTCCGGCTTTCTT
>ERZ772884.1592-NODE-1592-length-14392-cov-5.760968_pt1 | contig 14392 bp, 14 predicted proteins | sample MGYA00580574_ERZ772884 | MGnify/ENA primary metagenome ERZ772884 (study PRJEB29015, sample SAMEA2737690) | human gut metagenome | biome: human gut; feature: human-associated habitat; material: faeces | place: China | collected 2012 ... | reverse complement strand
CGTCCGCGATCTTGTCGAGGTTGATGTGACCCGGAATGATTTCGGAATATGCGGAAACGACGCCGATGATCGGCTGCTTCATCTCCTCGTCGGTCATGCCGCAGGCACGCAGCAGCGAACGGTTCGGCATACGCTCGGGGCCTGCGGTGATGTTGTCACTTCTTCTCACGGGGATTTCCTCCTTTAAAAGCAGTCCAGCAGACTGCCTGATAGAAAAAACAGGCGGACGGGAAAATCCGTCCGCCCGTTCGGGGTAGCAAGTTCACACTTCTGCACCAGTTTTCCCTTCCGGAAACCGCAGCCTTTGGTTGCGGCATCAAAAAGGTGCACGAAGTGCGCCGTAAAAACCCGCGACATGCGCGTGGGTTTTGGCCGTAGCCCTCTAACCTTATTCCGCCGCCGTGCGGCGATAAGATGAGAGCACACCCCGACTCAGCGCCCGTGGGGCGCGTCGTTCGGGTATCGAAAAGCGGTTTCTACGGAACCGCTTTTCGTATATAGGGGGCTTTTGAAGCCCCCTATAGAAATAATCCTAAACGCAGTTTGGATTATTTCTTGAGCCAGCTCATCATGCCGCGCAGCTTCTTGCCGGTCTCCTCGAGCTGGGTGTCAGCCTCGAGTGCGCGGTTTGCCAGGAAGTGTGCACGACCGCCTGCACGGTTCTCCTGAATCCACTCGGAAGCGAAGGTGCCGTCCTGGATCTCGCGCAGGATCTTCTTCATCTCCTTGCGGGTCTCCTCGGTGATGATGCGCTTGCCGGTGCGGTAATCGCCGTACTCAGCGGTGTCGGAGATGGAGTAACGCATCTTAGCGAAGCCGCCCTCGTTGATCAGGTCAACGATCAGCTTCATCTCGTGAACGCACTCGAAGTAAGCGTTCTCCGGAGCGTAGCCAGCCTCGACCAGAGTCTCAAAGCCAGCCTTCATCAGCTCGCAAACGCCGCCGCAGAGGACAGCCTGCTCACCGAACAGGTCGGTCTCGGTCTCGGTCTTGAAGGTGGACTCGATGATGCCGGCACGGCCGCCGCCGATACCGCAAGCGTATGCCAGAGCGATGTCCATAGCCTTGCCGGAAGCGTCCTGCTCAACGCAGACCAGATCCGGAACGCCGTGACCCTCGAGGTACTGGGAACGAACGGTGTGGCCCGGGCCCTTCGGAGCGATCATGATAACGTCAACGTCAGCCGGCGGAACGATCTGCTTGAAGTGGATGTTGAAGCCGTGAGCGAAAGCCAGTACGTTGCCCGGCTTCAGGTTCGGCTCGATAACGTCCTTGTAGATGTCAGCCTGCTTCTCGTCCGGGGTCAGCATCATGATGATGTCGCCTGCTGCTGCAGCCTCAGCCGGAGTCATAACCTCCAGACCGTAGTCCTTAGCCTTCTTCTCGTGCTTGGAGCCCGGGCGCAGACCTACTACAACGTGTACACCGGAGTCCTTCAGGTTCATTGCGTGAGCATGACCCTGGGAACCAAAGCCGATGATTGCAACGGTCTTGCCGTCGAGCAGAGACAGGTTGCAGTCTGCGTCATAAAACATCTTTACCATTTTTATTTCCTCCTAAAAATTTATAAAGAGTCAATTATATGAATCAGCAGTCAGTAATCAGTGATTGCAAGGTGCTTCCTCCCCGGTTATAAAACATTTCTCCGGCGCGGCAGCGCTTTTCAGTCCCAATTTCCAACTCCTAATTAACCAAAATTATTTTTCAATTGCCGTAACACCCGAACGGCTCATCTCGAGGATCTTAAAGTTCGAGATGACGTCGAGGAAGGCATCGATGCGGCTCGGCACTTCGGAAAGCTCGATGATCATTTCGCTCTCCTGCGTATCGACCACGCGCGCGCCATACAGGTCGCACAGTTGGCGGATATCATTTCGAACACTCACGTCCGGCGTATGCAGCTTGACAAACACCAGCTCACTGCAGCAGGAGCTGTCTTCTTCGAGGTGTACAACGTGCATGACCTCTTCCAGCTTTGCCAGCTGCTTCATGATCTGCTCAAGCACCATATGGTCGCCCTGCACGATGATAGACATGCAGGAAACCTTCGGATCAGTCGTGGCCGAAACGGTCAGCGAGTCGATGTTGTAGCCGCGGCGGCCAAACAGGCTGGATACGCGGGCCAGAACACCGGCGTTGTTCTGTACGGTGACAGAAAGGATATACTTTTCCATAATTTCTCCTTCCTTATTCCGTTACAAGATCGTCAACCGTGCCGCCTGCCGGGATCATCGGCAGGACGCGCTCGTCCTTGTCGATCTGTGCGTCGATCAGCACAGGACCGGTACGCTTCATCGCTTCCCGCAGCGCGTCGCGCAGCTCGGCGATATTGGTAACACGGACGCCGCGTGCGCCGAAGGCGTCGGCCAGCTTGACGTAATCTGTCTTGCGGTGCGGATCGGTCTGCGAGTAGCGGCTGCCATAGAACATGGTCTGCCACTGACGCACGTTGCCGAGCACGCGGTTATTCATAATGATCGTGATCACCGGCAGGTTATAGGAAACCGCGGTGCAGATCTCGTTAAGGTTCATGTGGAACGAGCCGTCGCCCGTGATGTGGACAACCGTTCTGTCCGGGAAGGCCACCTGTGCGCCGAGAGCCGCGCCGTAGCCGAAGCCCATCGTACCCAGACCGCCGGACGTCAGGAACTGACGAACGTGCTTGCGGCCGTTGTACTGTGCGCTCCAAAGCTGGTGCTGACCAACGTCGGTTGCGATGATGGTATCCTCCGGGGTCTCCTCCGCAACCGTGCGGAGCAGCTGGTGCGGATGGATAACGCTCTCATCGTCCTTCGGCACATAGTCGAGCTTTGTCTGCCATTCGGTAATCTGCGCGCGCCATGCGTCGTGCTTTGCCTCCTTGATATACGGCATAACCTTTTCGAGGAAGGTCTCCGCATCGGAAACAATGGCATAGTCAACGCCGATGTTCTTATTGATCTCCGCGTTGTCAATGTCAACGTGGATAACCTTCGCCGACGGTGCAAAACGCTTGGTGTTGGTCGCAACGCGGTCGGAGAAGCGGGCGCCGATGCAGACCAGCAGGTCACAGCGCTCAACCGCCCATGCGGCAGAAACCGTACCGTGCATGCCGATCATGCCGAGGCTGAGCGGCTCGGTATCCGGGATGCAGCCGATGGCCATCATGGTGTGCGCCGACGGAATATCCGCCTTCCGCTGCAGCTGCAGCAGCATGTCGCCTGCGTCAGAGGTTTCAACACCGCCGCCGTAATAGATCATCGGACGCTCGGAGGCGGCAATCATATCCGCTACGGTCTGCAGCTCTTCGTCCGAAATCTCGTAGGTCTCGTTGATCTCAACCTTGCCCTTCGGAATAAACTCACACTTAGCGGCGGTAATATCCTTCGGGATGTCGATCAGCACCGGACCCGGACGTCCGGAAGCAGCAATGCGGAACGCATCGCGCACGGTGTCAGCGAGTTCGTCAACATCACGGACAACGAAATTGTGCTTGGTGATCGGCATGGTGATGCCGGCAATGTAAACCTCCTGAAAGGAGTCGCGGCCGATGAGGCTGGTGCCGACGTTGCCGGTGATGGCAACCATCGGGATGGAATCCATATAAGCGGTAGCAATACCGGTTACGAGGTTGGTCGCACCCGGTCCGCTCGTTGCCAGGCAGACGCCTACCTTGCCGGTCGCACGGGCGTAGCCGTCCGCTGCGTGTGCCGCGCCCTGTTCGTGCGCGGTCAGAATATGTCGAATGCGGTCGCTGTTTTTGTAAAGTGCGTCATAGATGTTCAAAACCGCACCGCCGGGATAACCGAAAATGGTATCAACTCCCTGCTCTACAAGTGCGTCGATCAGAATCTCTGCGCCGTTCTTTACCATTGCGAATCCGCCTCCTTTCTCTCATTTCAACATAGCATACATACTTATGCAGCAGCCGGATAACGATTGCCGCAAGATACCGTATAAACAAAAAAGCCCTTGTCTCACAAAGAGACAAAGACCAAAAACTCTGCGGTACCACTCTTTTTGCCACACTGCCCTGTACGGCGGCATGACCACTCACCCGATCGTTTAACGCAGATCATGCGGGATAGCTTACACTGAACCCTGTTTCATTTCATTTCAGCAATCCGGCTCCCGGAGGACTTTCGCACTTTCCGTTTCCCACTGTCTTACACCAGCCGACAGCTCTCTATCATGGGTCCGGGACGCTACTTTTCCGTTCGCAGCCTGTATCTTTTTGAATGTTGTTTATATTATAAAGGCGTTTCCTCAGAATGTCAACGTCTTTCCGACTGCAAATATGCGAAAACTGTCGTGCATATTTCTTTGTTTTTTCGCCATACTACACAATGCCAAACATATACAGTTTTCACTCTGGTAAACTGTGCGATTTTCACAAGCGAAGGAGGTGCGGGCGTATGGCAGTGCCGCTGCTGCGCACGCTGATTTTATACTGCGCGGTCATCTGCGCCGTGCGGCTGATGGGTAAACGGCAGATCGGCGAACTGGACCCGTCCGAGCTGGTCGTTACCATTCTGGTATCCGATCTGGCGGCTGTGCCCATGCAGGATTTAGGGATTCCGCTGCTCTCCGGTCTGGTGCCGATCGCCACGCTCGTGGTGCTCGAGATTTTTCTCAGCTTCGCCGCACTCAAAAGCCGCAGATTCCGGCGGCTGCTGAACGGTCAGCCGGCCATCATCATCCGCAAGGGTCAGCTCGATATTGACAAGCTGCGGCAAATGCGGCTGACGACCGACGAGGTGATAGAGACACTCCGCAAACAGAACGTTGTAGCCGTGTCCGATGTGAAATACGGCGTCATCGAGCCGGACGGCACGCTGACGGTTATCCTCAAGCAGCCGCAGCAGCCGGTCACGGCGGAAATGCTCGGCATTACGCCCAAGGATACCGGTCTGCCGCTCGTTGTCGTGTCGGACGGCAAGATGGTTCCGCGCTCGCTCGAGCTGCTGCACCTCTCCCCTGCGGATATCGAGCGGCGGCTGAAAAACCAGAGTATCGCAGTCGAGGACGTGTTCCTGATGACGCTTGACGACTGCGGCAACACGTTCCTGCAGAAAAAGGAGGGCCGCGCATGAAGCGATTGCTGACGGCTGCCGTGCTGTGTACCGTGCTCATTCTCGGCAGTGTATGGAGCGTAAGAGTCGTGGATAACACGGCACAGGCGGTCGCCCTCGACGTAGAGAACGACCGCCTGAATGAAGCGCGGGAGACATGGGACGCAGCACAGACCCTGCTCGGCGCTCTGCTCCTGCACAGCGAGATCGATCAGGCTGACCGGCTGTTTGACCGTGTGCTTGCCGCGCAGCAAAACGGCTTGACGGACGAATTTTCGCTTGACCGCGCAGAGCTGCTCGCTCAGCTGAGGCATTTGCCGGAGGTGCAGCGTCCGACGCTTAAAAATCTGTTTTAGCGGTATTCACGCACCTGCACGGACAGGCCGTCCGGATCGTAAACGTAGAAATAGCACGCATCCGGCTCCGGCTGACGGATATCGGACGGATTCATGCCGTGCAGGACGGCACGCTCATGTGCGCTGGCGATATCCTCCGTACCGAAGCAGAGAAACATACCGGACGCCTTGACGGTCTCGCCCTCCGGCATGCCGATCAGCTCCAGCTGGGTTTCGCCGGAGGCGTTCTGCAGGTAGGCAATGCTGCCGCCGTTCGCGGAGAACTGCGTGTGGATCTTGAGCTCGGTGAGCGTCTGGTAAAAATGCAGCGATTTCTCGAAATCGCGCACACGGAGCGCTAAATGGTGGATGTGCATAGCAGGCACCTCGTTTCGTTGTTTTGTTTTATTGTACAAAGCAGAGTCAGCCTGTGTCAATAGGGAAATTCCGGAGATTACCGCTACACATACGGGCTACTCTGCTTTTTCCCGTTATACCGGAAGGCACCTGCGAATTTAGGCGTTTGGTGCAATTTATCCTCGTAGGTGCTGTCTATAATAACGCGCTCACGAATTGCGCAACACGGGTATGTTGCGCCTGCAAAGATGAAACCGCAGGTGTAGCAGTAATGTATCTGACACTGCGAATAAGTCGAGAAAGACACGGAAGAAAAAATCCTCTGCCGTTCCCCCATTTCGCAGCGGTCACATGTCGGCAATCTGCGCCAGACTAACTGACAAGGGAAAGGTAGGAGTCCAAAGAGGAAGGAAAACCGCAGGTTGTCCTTCCTTTTTGCCCCCGCCGCGGGCGCGGCAACGCTCCCGCCGTCCGCAGACGGCGAATCCCCCGCTGAGGTTCAGCGGAAAACTCTCCGCCCGGAAAGGGACGAACACGCTTGCGCAGTTCGAGTACCCCGCGCAGCCGGTGCTGAGAAATGCTGCCCGGATAGGGCGAACCGCCTGCGCGGTTCGTGCATCCCAGCGGGTCGGTGCCGGAATAGCCTGCGTTGCGGTTAAACCGCCGCAACTTCACATAAACTACGTTTGCGTTACTCCCACATATACGGTATAATATAACCCGTTAGACAAACTTTTCCGGAATCGAGGGAAATTATGCAACAAGTGACCCGAAAAACGCTGGGTGCGGGAATCAATCTCACCTGCGTGACCACACCGAAGTTTAAGCGGGCAGTGCTGCGTGCGATGCTGGTGCTGCCGCTCGGCGGCGAGGATGCCGCACTGCGCGCGTGTCTGCCGCAGGTTTTGCGCCGCGGCACGGCCAGGCTGAACGACATGCAGGCGTTCGGCACCGCGCTTGACGAGCTGTACGGTGCGCGTATCGAAGCCGCAGTGCGCAAGGAGGGAGAGAACCTGTGCATCGGCTTTCTGTCCGACTGTATTGATGAGGCTTATGCACCGGGAGCCGACGGTCTGACCGCCGGTGTGATCGGTCTGCTGTGCGATCTGCTGTATGACCCGTATCTGCAGGACGGCCTGTTCTGCGCCGCTTATGCAGAGGGCGAGCGCGGCAATCTGATCGACCGCATTGCCGCACTCAAAAACGATCCGCGTTCGTGGGCGCCGCGCCGACTGAACGAGATCATGTGCGAAAACGAGGACTACGGCAAGTCCGCGCTCGGTACGATCGAGCAGGCGGAGCGCATTACGCTGGAAACGTTGTACGCGGCCTATCGCCGTGCGCTGAGTGAGGCGCAGGTGGAGCTGTTCTACTGCGGTACGATGATGCCGGATGAGGTGGAAGCGCACTTCATGGCAACGCCGCTGGCCCAGCCGCGCGAGGGCACGCTGTATCAGCCGCACACGGTCGTGCAGGCGCGGCCTGCCGGTGATGTTCGTGAGGTCGTTGAGGATGCCGAGGTAACCCAGGGCAAGCTGTCGCTCGGCTTCCGTACCGGCGGTGCATCACTGACCGGCGGAGAACCGGCGGCGTACTGGATGTTCCAGACCATCTACGGCGGCTCGACAAGCGCGAAGCTGTTTCTCAACGTACGCGAGAAAAAGTCGCTGTGCTACTATGCAAGCGCACAGTTTGTCGCCTCTAAGGGACTGATGATCGTGGGCTCCGGCATTGAGAACAGAAATTTCGAGGTCGCACGCGATGAAATCCTGCACCAGCTGGATTTGTGCCGCAAGGGCGAAATTACGGACGCAGAACTCGAAAGCGCACGCAAAACGTTGGTCAACGGCTGGCGCACCATGCTCGACGACCCGCTTACACTCGAGCGCTACTGGATGGGACAGGCGGCTGCAGGCACGCTCGTATCGCCCGAGGAGCGCATCGAGCAGGTGGCCGACATCACGCGCGAGCAGGTCATTGCCGCGGCACAGAGCACAGCGCTTGACACGGTATTCTTTATGAAGGGAGCGGCAAAATGACAAAGAATTATTCCGCTCTGCACGAGAGTATGCAGACCCGCACGCTGGCAAACGGTCTGCGCATCTGCTATCTGCCCAAGGAGGGATTTAGCAAGACCTTCGCCATTCTGGCGACCGATTTCGGTTCGGTGGACGCATCGTTCACCTTTGAGGGCAAGCGGTATGACACACCGGCGGGCGTTGCGCACTTCCTTGAGCATAAGATGTTCGAGGATGAGGACGGCAATGCACTGCAGAAATTCGCCCGCACCGGTGCAAGCCCGAACGCCTTCACAAGCCACACCATGACGGCGTATCACTTTTCCTGCACCGACCGGTTTGAGGAGAATCTGAAGATTCTGCTTAAATTCGTGTTCACGCCGTACTTCACGGATGAAAACGTGGAGAAGGAACGCGGCATTATCAATCAGGAGATCCGCATGGTAGAGGACACACCCAATTGGGAGGTGTTCGTTGGCGCGTATGAGGGCCTGTATCGCAATCATCCGGTGCGGGTGTCCATTCCGGGCAGCGAGGAGAGCATTTCGCATATTACACCGGAGCTGTTGTACACCTGTCACCGTGCGTTTTACAGTCCGAAGAACATGGCACTCGTGGTGTGCGGCACAGCGGACTTTGAGCAGGTATGCCGCATGGCAGAGAAGATTTCACCGAAGGACGCACCCGAGATCGGTCAGCGTCATTACGGCGAGCGCCGCGCGGAAGTCCATCAGCCGGTTGTGACGCGCAAAATGCAGGTGTCGCTGCCGCAGTGCATGGTCGGCTTTAAGGACGAGCCGGTTCCGGCAGGCGAAAGCCGCCTGCGCCGCAGTCTGATCGGTGATCTGGCGGTGCGTATTCTGTGCGGCGATACCTCTCCGCTGTATGCAAAGCTGTACGAGAAGCGGCTGCTCGGACGCGATTTTGATGTGGATTATTCGCTCATTCCGGATGGCGCATGCGCGATCCTCGGCGGCGAGAGCCGAGATCCGGCGGCTGTGCGCGAAGCACTTGAGCAGGAGACTGCACGGCTGGCGCAGGAGGGCATCGAGCCGAAGCTGTTCCGCCGTATGAAGAACGCGCTGTACGGCATGCGTTTGCGTATGCTGGATGTACCCGATCTGTATGCACGGCAGGAGATCGCTTCTGTTTTTGCGGGCGAGCATTATCTGGATTTTGCCGGGCTGTTTGACACCATCCATGCGGAGGATGTGCAGGAAATGTTCCGACGCTGGGCACAGCCGAACCGCTCGACCATGTCGGTGGTAGAGCCGAAGTAACGATAGAAAGAAGAAAGATCATGGAACACGCAATTTCATTTCCAGCGCTCGGACTGGATTTTAACATCAACCGTGTCGCCGTCAATCTGTTCGGCAAGGATATTTACTGGTATGGCATCATTATCTGCCTGGGCTTTGTGCTGGCAGCGCTGTATATCAATCGGCGGACGAAGGAGTTCGGCGTTACGTCGGACAATCTGATGGACTGCCTGATCATCGGTGTGCCGGTCGGCATCATCTGCGCCCGTATTTACTATGTGGCATTTGAATGGGGCTATTACAGGCAGCATCCGGATGAGATCATCGCCATCTGGAAGGGCGGCATCGCAATTTACGGTGCGGTCATCGGTGTTGTGATTGCACTGGCGGTGTACAGCAGAATGAAGAAACTGTCGTTTGCCAGCCTGTGCGATCTGGCGGCGTTCGGTCTGCTGATCGGTCAGTGCATCGGAAGATGGGGCAACTTTGTCAACGGTGAGGCACATGGCGGTGCAACCTCTCTGCCGTGGGGCATGAGCATTGACGGCGCTTCTCCGGTGCATCCGACCTTCCTGTATGAGTCGCTGTGGAACTTTGTCGGTTTCCTTGTGCTGCATTTCTATTCGAAGAAGCGCAGGTTCAAGGGCGAAATGGCGCTGCTGTATGTAGCGTGGTACGGTCTGGGCCGTGCGTGGATCGAGGGCCTGCGGACGGACAGCCTGTATCTCGGCCCGGTGCGCGTATCGCAGCTGCTGGCCGGCATAAGCTGCATTGCGGCGATTGTTGTTCTGGTACGGCAGTATAACCGCATCAAGGTCGAGAAGGCATTCTACGCGCCGGAGCAGGACAAGGCGGACGAGAAAAAAGGCGAATAACATTTCACGATAAAGGAGAACGACAATATGAGTGCAGTAAGAATGGACGGCAAGGCACTGTCCGCGAAGGTGCGCGGCAGCATTCTGGCAGAGACCGAAGAACTGAAAAAGCAGGGTGTAACGCCGGGTCTGGCGGTTATTATCGTCGGCAACGATCCGGCGAGCGAGATTTACGTCCGCAATAAGGAGCGCGCCTGCGAGCAGTGCGGCTTTTACAGCGAGAAGTACGCGCTTCCCGAGGAGACCACGCAGGAGGAACTGCTCGGTCTGATCGCACAGCTGAACGAGAGCCCGGCAATTTCGGGCATCCTGTGCCAGATGCCGGTGCCGAAGCATATTTCCGAGCAGGCGGTCATCGACGCCATCGACCCGAAGAAGGACGTGGACGCGTTCCATCCGGTTAATGTCGGCAAGATCATGGTTGGCAATTTTGATTTCGTGCCGTGCACGCCCGCGGGTGTCATGGAGCTGCTCGATGAGTACAAGATTGACCCGAAGGGCAAGGAGTGCGTCGTGGTCGGCCGCTCGAATATCGTCGGCAAGCCGATGAGCATGCTGCTGCTGCACCGTCACGGTACGGTTACCATCTGCCACAGCCGCACGCAGGATCTTGCAGAGGTGTGCCGCCGTGCGGATATTCTGGTAGCCGCTGTCGGCAAGGCAGGCTTTATTACGCCGGATATGGTCAAGGAGGGCGCAGTGGTGATTGACGTTGGCATCAACCGCAACGCCGAGGGCAAAGTCTGCGGCGATGTGGCGCCGGAGGTTATGGAAAAGGCCTCTTACATGACGCCGGTTCCGGGCGGTGCCGGTCCGATGACCATCACCATGCTGATGAAGAATACGCTCAAGGCGGCAAAGCTGCAGAACGGCATTCAGTAAACAAAAACCGCCCGTATCCGGGTTGACAATCCGGGTGCGGGCGGGTATACTAAAGATAACGAAAGGTGCTGCCGGTAGACGGTCAGCCCCTAAAGAAAACGGAAGAAATAACCGCAATCATTGGGAGTGAGAGGCGGTTATTTCTTCTTTGGTCCTAAAATACGCTCAATAAGTACAAGTATCACTACAAGAATTACGAGATATTCCATAAAACCACCCCCTTTACAGGGGCAAGACTTAACCGCCTACCGCAGGCGCGGCAGCACCTTTCTTAACGACAAGTATATCAGAAATCGACTGCCTTTGCAATCCCACCAAATTTCGGCGGGATTGTTTTTATTTTGTAAATTAGAAAAGATTGACCTTTGTCCGGATTCATTCTATAATAAAGCTAATGAGTTAACCGCAACATACGGTTTATCACGTCAGGGGAGGACGAATACAATGGATATGAAGAAGCTTGCCGGCGATAAGGCGGCAGAGTATGTAAAGGACGGCATGGTTGTTGGTCTGGGCACCGGTTCCACTGCGTACCACATGGTAAATGCAGTAGGCGAGATGGTAAAGAACGGCCTGAAGATTCAGGCGATCCCGACCTCCAAGGCTACCGAGGCGCAGGCTCGTGAACTGGGCATTCCGCTGCTGACCATCGACGAGCTGGACCACGTAGACCTGGCAATCGACGGCGTAGACGAGATCGACCCGCAGTTCAACGCCATCAAGGGCGGCGGCGGCGCACTGTACCGCGAGAAGGTCGTTGCATCCATGGCGAAGGAAGTTATCTGGATCATGGACGAGTCCAAGCTGGTAGACAAGATCGGCGCTTTCCATCTGCCGGTTGAGATCGCACAGTACGGCTCCAAGCAGGCGATGGAGCGCATGGCAGCTTACGGCTGGAATCCGGTTCTGCGTGTACGCGACGGCAAGACCTTCGTTACCGATAACGGCAACTTTATCGCGGATCTGCACCTCGGCGCAGGCTTTGACATTCAGGACGTTTACTCCAAGCTGACCGGCATGCTCGGCGTGCTGGAGCATGGTCTGTTCCTCAACATGTGCAAGCGCATGATCGTCGGCCACTCCAACGGTGAGGTTCAGGTCATCGAAAATCCGTCCAAGTAAGCGCAGCTGAAAGGCAGGAGAATTAATGATGGATCAGAACGATCAGAACGACCGCTTCGACAGATTCGACCGCTTTGAGCCGGACTTCAGCCGGTTCGAAAGTGCCTCGGACCGCAGTGAGCGCTCGAGCAGCCTCGACCGCAGTGAGCGTCCCGCACGCACAGGCAGACGTCAGTCGGCACGTCCGGTGCGTTCCGGCATGCGTATGGGCAAAGGCAAGCCGATGCGCAGAGCATCGGTCAAGCTGAACTACCGCATGGTGCTCTGCATTGCCGTGCTGGTACTGCTTTTGCTGACGATCATCTTTGGCGGACTGTTCAAGTCCCGCGGCAGTAAAATTGCGGACCTGAACTCGCAGATCGAAACACTGAATAAGGATAAGGACAATCTGTCCGCACAGATTGGTGCGCTGACGCAGGAGAATCAGACCCTGCAGAGCAGCATCACCGCAACGCTTCCTGCGGCTAAGACCGCAGAGACCAACAGCATCGTGGACCTGATCCCGATGCTGAACGACGGCGTTTATGTAGTACAGAGCACCGGCTCGCAGCTTCGCTACATCAGCGTTCCGAAGGGCTATCTGCAGGACAAGCTGGGCGAGTACCGCGATGACGCTTCCGGCTATGCCGCTTCCACCGGCGATGCACCGATCTGTCAGTACTATGTGCTGTTCACCGACCGCGTGATCGGTCTTGCAGAGGGCGACACCGGCTTTGTCAGCACCGACCGCAGCGCAACCGGCTCGACAAGCACGATTCCGTCCGGCTTCTATGACTTTGTTGCTTCGTTCTTCAATAACAGCAGCAATACCACGGCTTCCGGCAGCAGTTCGGGCGATAGCAGCAGCTCGGATAGCAGCTCTGACAGTTCAAGCGACAGCAGTGCGTCCGACAATTCGTCTGACAGCAGCGCTTCCTCCGTATCTGCGGATGCAAACGCATAATCTGCGGAAAAATTAAAAAAATCAGAGGCATGGACTTGACAGTTCGTGCCTCTTGTGCTATGCTATTAAAAGCCGCATTGTGCATAGGCTTTTGTAAGTGTGTATCAAACGATGCACCGCCGTGCCAAGCGTGACTCTACAACGAAAGAGAGGGAAAACACATGTATGCCATTCTGAAAACTGGCGGCAAGCAGTACAAGGTATCCGAGGGCGACGTAATCTACGTTGAGAAGCTCGGCGTAGAGGACGGTGCTACCGTATCCTTTGACGAGGTTCTGGTAGTAGGCGAGGGTGATTCCATCACCGTAGGCGCTCCGTACGTTTCCGGCGCGGTTGTAACCGGCACGGTTGAGAAGACCGGCAAGGGCAAGAAGATCAACATCTTCAAGATGAAGCCGAAGAAGGGTTATCGCCGTCGTCAGGGTCATCGTCAGCCGTACACCAAGGTGACCATCGCGTCCATCAAGGCGTAAGACCGTGACCAAAGTCACTTTTTCGCTGCAGGAGGATAAAATCCTCGCGGTGGATATTCTCGGCCACGCAGGCTATGCGGAGGAAGGGGAAGACATCGTTTGCGCAGCGATCTCCAGTGCGGTTATGCTGACGCATGCGCTGCTGTATGATGTACAGCATATTCCGGTCGATACTCTCATCGAGGATGACGGAGCGCATATCCGCTTTACGCTGCCGAAAGGCGATGTGGAACGCGGACAGGATGCACTTTGTGCTCTGAAGCTGCATTTTTCCGAACTGGAACAAAATTATTCTGATTTCTTGAACGTAATGGAGGTGCAAGCAGATGCTGAAGATTAGCTTACAGTTTTTCGCTCATAAAAAGGGCGTTGGTTCGACCAAGAACGGTCGTGATTCCGAGTCCAAGCGACTGGGTGTAAAGCGTGCAGACGGTCAGACCGTACCGGCAGGCAACATCCTGGTTCGCCAGCGCGGCACCAAGATCCACCCGGGTGTGAATGTTGGCCGCGGTAAGGACGACACCCTGTTCGCAAAGGTTGAGGGCGTTGTTCGCTTCGAGCGTCTGGGTAAGGACCGCAAGCAGGTTTCCGTTTACCCGCAGTAATTATAGCGTTGCGTATAGGGGGCTTCAAAAGCCCCCTATATTCAAATTCCGGTTCCTTGCGAAACCGAAATTTGATACCCGAACGGCGCCGCACAATGCGGCTGGGTCGGGGTAACAAAACATCCGGCAAAGCTGGACGTTTTGTTGCGGCACGGAGTGCCGCGATTAAATGATTGCGCCGGAGGCGCAATTCGCCTGCGGGCGGGCCGATGACTCGGATTTCTGAATGAAATCCTGTCATGTGGTTGCAGTTTGCAAGCAAACTGGTATTTTATTGTCCCAGACGTTGTCTGGGATTTTGTTGATTTTAGATAGATATTACACCTTTGAGAAGAAAGGAGGACTACCATGTTTATTGATATTGCAAAAATCAAGATTGTATCCGGCAAGGGCGGTGACGGCAAGGTTGGTTTCCACCGCGAAAAGTATGTGGCGGCCGGCGGTCCGGACGGCGGCGACGGCGGCCGCGGCG
>ERZ772884.1591-NODE-1591-length-14396-cov-3.254097_pt1 | contig 14396 bp, 10 predicted proteins | sample MGYA00580574_ERZ772884 | MGnify/ENA primary metagenome ERZ772884 (study PRJEB29015, sample SAMEA2737690) | human gut metagenome | biome: human gut; feature: human-associated habitat; material: faeces | place: China | collected 2012 ... | reverse complement strand
GTAAATCACAGAATAATCACAGCATTATTCCATATCTTCCAGTAATTTCTCATAAATCGGGAAGCAGTCAAATGTTGCGAAATAATCCTTCGGTGTCTCGGCACGGCGGATCATCTCGAAACTTCCATCTTCATGGAGAAGGATCTCAGAAGATTTCAGTTTACCATTGTAGTTATATCCCATGGCAAAACCATGAGCTCCTGTATCATGGATCACAAGAAGATCTCCCATATCAACCTTCGGAAGATAGCGGTCAATTGCAAACTTATCATTGTTTTCGCAGAGAGAACCTGTCACATCATACATATGATCACATGGCTGGTCTTCTTTTCCCATAACAGTGATATGATGGTATGCGCCATACATTGCCGGACGCATCAGGTTTACAGCACACGCATCCACACCAATATATTCTTTATGAGTATGCTTCTCATGGATTGCCTTAGTTACCAGGCAGCCATACGGTCCCATCATGAAACGTCCCATCTCTGTATAGATTGCAACATCACCCATTCCGGCCGGAACAAGTACTTCTTCGTATACTTTGCGGACACCCTCACCGATCTCTCTGATATCATTCGGAGTCTGATCTGGTTTGTAAGCGATTCCAACACCACCGGAAAGGTTGATAAACTTCACATGAGCGCCTGTCTCTTTCTGAAGTTTCACTGCCATTTCAAACATCTCTTTCGCCAGCATCGGATAATACTCATTTGTCACAGTATTGCTTGCAAGGAATGCATGGATACCGAATTCCTCGGCACCTTTTTCCTTCAGGATCTTGAATGCTTCAAAAATCTGCTCTGTTGTCATACCATATTTGGCATCTCCGGGGTTGTCCATAATATCGTTGCTGATCTTAAACACTCCGCCCGGATTATAACGACAGCTGATCACCTTCGGAATATATCCTACGGCTCTTTCTACGCTCTCGATATGTGTGATATCATCAAGATTGATGATCCCGCCGATTTCATTTGCATATTTGAATTCTTCTTCCGGTGTATCATTGGAAGAAAACATGATATCTCCCTCTTTGCATCCGATTGCTTTGGACATCATCAGCTCTGTCATGGAAGAACAGTCACAGCCACAGCCATACTCCTGAAGGATCTGGATCAGAAATGGATTTGGAGTTGCCTTCACAGCAAAGAATTCTTTGAAGCCCTTATTCCATGCAAATGCTTCTTTCACTGCCTTTGCATTCTCGCGGATACCTTTTTCATCATAAAGATGGAAAGGTGTAGGAAACTGCGCAGTGATTTCCTGAAGTTTATCCAGGGTGACAAATGGTACTTTTTTCATAATAATCTTTTCTCCTCTTACTTCTTGTGTATATGTGTATATAAATGATCCTGACAGTACTCGTAGTTTCCGTTACATTTAGAACAGAAACGGAATTCCAGATTCGGATCATCTTTCTCTGTACGGCCACAGACTGCACATTTGTGCTTCGTCACTTCCCCTGACTTGCTGCCACCCGGGAAGGGAACGGTCTTACTTTCTCCCATTGCTCTCTTAAACTGATTTCTGCGATGGATTTCCTTCGGATTGTATCTGTTAAGATTTCTTGTACCAAGGAAGAAAATGATAAAGTTCAGTAAGGATGCGATGATCGGCAGTGCCATAAACCATGCTCCTCCCATAAAATATCTGACAATATCATATACCACAAGAGCAGCATATACAATCGCCATCCACTTCATCTTGATCGGGATTACAAAGTACAGTAAAACCTTCATATCCGGATATGTCAGCGCATATGCCAGAAAAATAGATAAACTGATATAATACGTTGAAAACTGTGATCCATTCAGATAAGCATCTAACACTCCACCTGTGATAAAATACAAAATAAACGCAGAAATTACTGTAAAAATCATTCCAGATAAAATATATACAGTAAATCTGAATGATCCCCATGTACGTTCCAGCGATGCACTGATCGGATAATAAAAGAACAATATCGCAATCACAAACCATAAAGCAGATGACGTACTCGGCGGATAAATAATCCATGTAACAAGTCTCCATATCTGACCATGCAGGATTTCAGAGACATTCAAACTCAACATGGAAAGAGCCCCCGGATTAATATACATCAATGCATATCCCAGTACATAACTTACAATAATATAAATCGTAAGATTCTCAATCCCGCGATTTCCAAATTTTCGTTCCAGTTTGTCAATAAATTTCATAAATCTCCTTTTCTCACAAAATGCTATTCGTTCTTTCGTTACAGCGGATATCCACAATCTGCTTTCTCTGCGTAATTCTGCACCGAATAACTGCCTCTCAGTTCAGACACAAAATCAGAAAAACTTCTTCCTGGAAAGAAATATCGCTGCAATGATACTTGCCACTACAGAAAGGATGATAACGATAAGAAATCCCCATGGTGTCCTGGAAAACGGCATTCCTGCAGCACTCAGGTTCATACCATACGCACTGAAAACAATAGTCGGAATACTCATAACAATGGTAATAACAGCCAGAACCTTCATGACAATGTTCAGGTTATTGGAAATAACTGACGCAAAAGTTCCCATCATACTGCTGAGGATACCGCTGTAAATATTAGCCATCTCGATAGCCTGCTTGTTCTCAATGATAACATCCTCCAGAAGCTCTGTATCCTCCGGATATTTCTTGATACTCTCCACCTTCAGAAGTTTCTCCAGAACCATCTCATTGGAACGCAGAGATGTGGTAAAGTATACCAGTGATTTCTCCAGTTCCAGAAGTTCCATCAGTTCCTGATTTCTTGTAGACAGATGAAGTTTCTCCTCAATCTGCTCGCTCTTCTTATCTATAATACGCAGATATCTCAGATACATGCTGGCATTACGGTACAAAATCTGCAGAATAAATCTGGTTTTCATATAGGTAAAAAAGTTTCTTACCCTGCCTTCCATAAATCTTGTCAGAACCTGTGTATCTTCCAGACATACCGTAAAGATCATCTTCTGAGTCACGATAATACCAAGAGGAATGGTCACATACCAGTCCTTCTCGTTACGTTCTTCAATCGCAGGTACATCTGCAAGAATAAGAGTATAATTGTCCTCCACTTCTATACGGGAACGCTCTTCCTCATCCAAAGGTGCGCGCAAATCGTCCACCTCTATCCCAAATTGCTCGGAAATTTCAAAAATTTCTGTTGCCGTAGGATTCGTCAGCGCAATCCAACAGCCCTCCTGTGGTTCCTGTATTTCATGGATAGCGCCATCGATTGTCTTAAAAATCCTTACCACGATCCACACTTCCCTTCTTTTTCTCGATTTCCCCTCAAATAAATCTGCAACTATTCAGAGCTTCTGCAAGAGATTACTGAACAGTTACGTTTACTCTTTATTTTCACAAAGACTCAAACATCATTATAATTTGAACATGAATTTTTGTCAATTCCAATGCTTTCGGTTTACAAAACTTTTACACTTCGCTATAATAAAGTAGTATTTATTTATAAAAGTCCCGTAAAGTGGGGCGTACAGATTGCGGGAATGATTTTCCAAACACACTCTAGCTACGGCAACTGAATTCAGGTGAAATATCCCGCAAAGTGGGGCGTGCAGATTGTGGAATGATTTTCCAGATACGCTCTAATACAATAACAGGAAAGGATACAAATCATATGAGCCAGTCATCATTTGGAAATAAATTTAAGGTAACCACCTGGGGGGAATCCCACGGAAAAGCTCTCGGAGCTGTGATAGACGGATGCCCGGCAGGCCTTCCTCTCTGTGAAGAGGACATTCAGAAATTCCTCGACAGAAGAAAACCCGGACAGAGCAGATACACCACCGCCCGTAAAGAGGGAGATCTGGTAGAAATCCTCTCAGGTGTCTTTGAGGGCAAAACCACCGGAACTCCAATTTCTCTGATGGTAAGAAATACAGATCAGCGCTCCAGAGACTACGGAAATATCGCATACTCCTATCGTCCCGGACATGCAGACTATACTTTTGACCAAAAATACGGATTCCGCGACTACAGAGGCGGCGGACGTTCTTCAGGGCGGGAAACCATCGGAAGAGTTGCAGCAGGTGCCATTGCTTCTAAAATATTAGAAGAACTTGGCATTTCAATCTGCACCTATACCAGATCTATCGGACCTGTTGAAATTGCTTCTTTTAATAAAGAAGAAATCCATCAGAATGCATTTTATATGCCGGACGCACAGGCAGCAGTGAAGGCCGGTGAATATCTGGAAGAATGTATGAAGAATCAGGACAGTGCAGGCGGCGTGATCGAATGTCGTATTACCGGAACACCTGCCGGACTTGGCGAGCCAGTCTTTGACAAGCTCAGTGCTCTTCTTGCCCACGCCCTGATGTCCATCGGTGCAGTCAAGGCTGTTGAAATCGGTGACGGCATTGCAGTGACTTCCTCAAACGGTTCCACTGACAATGATGGATTCACAGTCAAAGACGGTGAAATCATCAAAACCTCCAACCACGCAGGCGGAATCATGGGAGGAATCAGTGACGGCAGTGAAATCATACTTCGTGCCCATATCAAACCAACCCCATCCATCAGCCAGCCGCAGCAGACCGTAACCAAAGATAAAGAACCTCTTTCTCTGGAAATCCATGGCCGACATGATCCGGTCATTGTCCCAAGAGCAGTGGTTGTGGTAGAATCTATGACAGCAATCACACTGGCGGATGCGCTCTTTGTCAATATGAGTTCCCAGATGGATAAGGTTCGGGATTTTTATCGGAAATAATTCCAATTAATCCACGCAAAAATACCTTCACTTGAATTCTGAGCTGATCTCAGTTTCAAATGAAGGTATTTTATTATCTGCCTATATTGCTGATTCTATGTAACGAATCTGTTATTCTTCCGGAACCGGCCAGATTCTGATACAGTTTGGCTCTGTAATCTTAATCGGCTTGCCGTTCATCACAATAATATTCTTCTCATAATCCACTGTAAAAGTAGTCAGTGTATTACTTGCATGATTAGCCAGCACCAGATGCTTATCATCCGGTAAAAGCACCAGATCTTTCGGATATTCACCACTGATCGGAAGTGTAAACTTCCTTGTCAGCATACCAGTCTCCTCATCACGCTCAAACATGGAAACTGTATCCTCACCTGCTGTTGTACAGAAAAGATGCTTGCCATCATTTGCAAGAGAAAGACCGGACGCTGCATTATGTGTATCATGAACATCCTTCTTCGCACTTGTCTCAATCGTCTGGATCAGTTCAAACGCCGGAACCTTACCGCTTCCATCATATTTGTAAGCCCTGATCTCATTACTGAGTTCAAAGAGAATATAAGCAAACTTACCATCATCGCTAAAACGAATGATACGCGGGCCGCTCTCTCTCGGACATCTCAGGATGTCTACCAGTTCCAGCTTATTGCGCAATTTGTTGGCACGGTAAATCTTCACCTGATCAATTCCGTTATCTACTGCACAGAGATATTTATTATCCGGAGTCGGACGAACACAGTTCACATGGGGACGGAAGTTACGCTCTGCAACACTTCCGAGTCCTGTATGGAATACGCCATCCATCAGGCTTCCAAGTCTGCCGTCCTTATGAGTATGTACAACAGTCACCTTACCGTCATGATATCCGGCAACATAAAGATACTTACCGTCAACATCTGTAGAAAGGAAACAGCCTCTCATTCCATCAATATTTACACTGTTGATACGTGACAGATCACCATTTTTATCACGTTTAAATACTGCAACACCCTCATCCTCGATAGAATAAAGATACTTACCATTCTTTGAAACAGCCATGTGGGATGCATTACTTACTTCAACACTGCTGCGTTCTGTAAGAGTGCCATTCTCAACATCAACATCATAAACATGGATTCCCTGTCTGGAAGAGCCATGTGTATAAGAGCCCACATAAGCTACATATTTCTTTTCACTCATAATGCTTTTTTCCTCCTGCTGTCCTGAAGTTTATTTATCATCGCTCACTCTGTTCCCGTCTGCTGTCAGCGAGCAATAATATTTTCGTCCCGATATTGCCGGACGATGTCATACGATAAGGTGATTATAGCACATTTCCCTAATCAGAACAAGATTACGGAACTCAGTTTTATGTATTTTTTCCAGTTCATGGGTTACTGTCGTTACTGTTCACATACAAGCCAAAATTCTATTGCCGCAGGCAATCTGGAATGAATTTTGGCTAAGTTCTATACCGGATAAGCGCTCTGCTGTTTATTTGGTAAAATAATTTCTGACAGCTTCCAGTGTCTGGTCTATGATCTCATCTGTATGGGCAACAGATAAAAACATTGCCTCAAACTGTGACGGAGCCATATGGATTCCCTGCGCAAGCATTCCCTTGAAATATTCAGAGAAAGCTTTTGTATCTGAAGATTTGGCTGAGGTATAATCCACAACCTCCTGCTCTGTAAAGAACAGGCTTCCCAGGGAAGATACGTGATTGATATGGTAAGGCAGATTTTTCTCTGCCAGGATTTTCTCCATACCGCCATAGAGACGTTTTCCTTTTTCCTCCAGATCTTTATAGATTTCCTGGTGCTCATAGAGGTATTTTAACTGTGTCAGTCCTGCTGCCATTGCAATAGGATTTCCGCTTAAGGTACCGGCCTGATAAACCTTTCCAACAGGAGAAACCAGTTCCATGATTTCTCTGCGTCCACCATATGCACCAACCGGCATACCTGCGCCGATGATCTTACCATAGGTAACCAGATCAGGGGTCACACCAAAATATTCTGCAGCACCGCCAAAAGCCAGACGGAAACCAGTAATAACCTCGTCAAAGATCAAAAGAGCACCGTACTCATCGCAGAGCTTTCTCAGACCTTCCAGGAACCCCTTTTTTGGAGGAACCACACCCATATTGGCGCCTACAGCTTCCACGATAACAGCAGCAGTCTGTCCGTCAGCCTGCTCCATCAGTGCACGTACACTGTCCAGATCATTATAAACAGCAGTCATGGTATCCTCTGTGCATCCCTTAGGAACACCGGCACTGTCCGGAACACCGCTTGTCATCACACCGGAGCCTGCACTTACCAGCATGGCATCACTGTGTCCATGATAACATCCTGCAAATTTAATGATCTTATTCTTTCCTGTAAATCCTCTGGCAACACGGACTGCACTCATAACAGCCTCTGTACCGGAATTTACCATACGCACCATATCCACATGTGGAATATGGTCACAGATAAACTCAGCCATCTCCACTTCGATTGCAGTTGCGCATCCGAAGCTGAGGCCCTTTTCACACGCCTTCAGCACACTTTCTTTTACTTCCGGAAAATTATGGCCCAGGATCATCGGTCCCCAGGAATCGATATAATCCACATATTCTTTTCCATCAACATCATAAATATGGCATCCGTCTGCACGGTCGATAAATCTCGGTGCAATACCGATAGCACCGTATGCACGTACAGGACTGTTTACTCCTCCCGGAATTACCTTTACCGCTCTGTCAAATAATTCTTCTGATAAACCCATCAGCCGATTCTCCCTTCATCCATGCATTTTGCAAGTTCTTTTGCATAATAAGTAAGATAGATCTGGGCACCTGCACGGTATGCACTGACTGCCATCTCACACATAATACGTTCTTCATCGATCCAGCCCATTTTTGCAGCTGCTTTCACCATTGCATATTCACCGCTTACACTGTACGTTGCAACCGGCACATTTACAGCCTTTGATACCTCAGAGACCATATCAAGATAAGACATGGCAGGTTTTACCATAATGATATCTGCGCCCTCTTCCACATCTGTAAGACCTTCCTTCATTCCCTCTCTTCTGTTGTGGAAATCCATCTGGTAACTCTTTCTGTCACCAAAGGACGGTGCAGAACCTGCAGCATCACGGAATGGTCCATAGAAAGCAGATGCATATTTTACTGCATAGGACATGATCGGCGCTCCATAATGTCCGTTCGCATCAAGAGCCTCACGGATAGCACGTACACGTCCGTCCATCATATCAGAGGGAGCTACCATATCTGCGCCTGCCTCTACATGGGAAACAGCTGTCTTAGCCAGTAATTCCAGTGTTGCATCATTATTTACATCATGACCGCAGAGCACTCCGCAGTGTCCGTGTGAAGTGTACTCACACATACATACATCTGTGATATAGTACATGTCCGGGAACTGTTTCTTTGCTTCTCTCAGGGCTTTCTGTACGATTCCGTTGGGGTCGTACGCACCGCTTCCCACCTCATCCTTGTGATCCGGGATGCCGAACAGCATAATGCTGTTTACTCCTGCATTCTGCAGACGTTCCAGTTCAAAAGGAAGACGGTCTACACTGTAGCGGAACTGTCCTTCCATAGAAGGGATCTCTTCTTCAATTCCTGTTCCCTCTTTTACAAATAAGGGATAAATAAGGGAAGACTTGTCCATTCTTGTCTCTCTTACCATTTTTCTTAAATTTTCACTGCCTCTTAATCTTCTTGGTCTCTGAATTAAATCCATGTCTTTTTGCTCCTTTTATCAACAATTCTCATAACTGTTCCATTTTTTGCAGAATAGTTATCAGTTTTCCTGTTTCATCTCTTCCACAAGCTCTATGAGACTTTCGATGGTAGCCTTCTTTGCCATGCGGGTCTGCATACCATAAGCATCTGCTGCAGCTTTGGTCTGTTTTCCGATACAGGCAGCTTTTACCTTCGTATAGTCCAGTCCCTTTGTGCCTTCCACAAAGCCCTTTACAGTGGATGCACTGGTAAATACTACACAGTCCACACTTCCTGTCTCCAGTTCTTTCTTCTCATCGATCAGCCTGCTCTTTTCATAACGAGTAGTGTAGGTTGCAATATCATCCACCTGTGCCCCTGTCTGCTCCAGCAGTTCTGTCAGCTTTTTATTTCCGGCTTCGGCTCTTGGAATCAGAATTTTTTCATTTCCCTGAAGTTCTTTTGCAAGCTCTGCTCCAAGAGTATCTCCGTCATACACACCTGGCACAAAATCAGCCAGCAGGTGATGCTCTTTCAGCTTTTTCTTCGTTCCTTCACCGATCACTGCGATCTTCGCCTGTCCCAGGCTGCGCACATCCATCTCTTTTCTGTCCATCTCGTCAAAAAAGATCTCCACACCTGCAGGGCTTGTAAAAATGATCCACTGATAAGTATCCAGTTTCTCAAATGCCTCATACAGTCTGCCATTATCCTCAACAGGTACTGTACAGATAGACGGCAGCTCCAGAACCTCGGCACCTTTCTGACGGAGAAGATCTGCTGTCTTTGAAATATGCTGTCTTGGTCTTGTGACCAGAACCTTCCAGCCTGCCAGAGGAAGCTTCTCATACCAGGCAAATTTGTCAGCCAGAGAACATACCTTTCCCACAACAATAATGGCAGGTGTCTCTATCCCCTGTCTGTCCACCTCTTCCTTGAGGGTACCTACAGTAGCAACCACCCGCTTCTGTCCTGCTGTTGTTCCTTTCTGAAGAACTGCTGCCGGCACATTCGGATCCATTCCGCCTGCAAGAAGCCCTTTGCAGATATCCTCCAGTGCTGCAATTCCCATGAGAAACACCAGTGTTCCCTTTGTCCGGGTCAGTGCTTTAAAATCTATATCATACTCCTGCCCTGCGCGTTTATGTCCTGTAATAATATGTAAGGACGAACAGAAATCCCTGTGTGTCACAGGAATCCCATTGTAAGCAGGAACAGAAATCGGAGATGTCACTCCGGGCACGATCTCATAAGGGATTCCATTCTCAGAAAGAAGTTCCAGTTCCTCCCCGCCTCTTCCAAAGAGAAAGGGATCTCCACCTTTAAGCCTTACCACTTTATTTCCTTTTTCAGCTTCTTCCAGAAGAACCTTATTAATATCCTCCTGCACCATTGTATGGTGATTTGCTCTTTTACCTACATTAATCAGTCTGGCATGCTCCGGGATCTTTGCCAGAACCCCTTCGCCCACCAGACTGTCATATACTACCACATCTGCCTGCTGCAGAACCGCTGCGCCCTTTAATGTAAAAAGCCCGATATCACCCGGTCCCGCACCAACCAGCCAAACCTTGCCAGCTGCCATGTTTCTTCTCCTTTTTGCATCACAAGAATTTTCTTTTTATAAATTTTTTTATCTTCCCTCACAGTCAGATTTCAATTGCTTTGCAAGATCTGTTCCAAGCTTCTCTCCATCCTCTGCTGCACCTCTGATCTGACCTGTAAGCCACTTTCCTGTAGCTTCACTGTAATATAAACCGCGGATAAAGATCTCATCTCCGTCCACCTCTGCAAATGCAGCTACAGGCGAAGAACATCCTCCGTCCAGATATTTTACATATGCGCGCTCTGCAGTTCCTGCAATCCAGGCATCCCTGTCACAGTATCCGTCCAGATACCCATAATCCTCACCTTTGCGTCCCTGCACAGCCAGGATTCCCTGACCTGCTGAAGGAATCATCTCATCCGGTGTAAAATATCTGCTGATCCTGCTTTCCAGCCCCAGTCGTTTCAGACCTGCCGCTGCCAGGATCAGCCCGGAATACTCTCCTTCATCCAGCTTGCGAAGCCTTGTCTGCAGATTTCCACGGATACTCTTTACCTCCATCTCAGGATACAGCTTCTCTAACTGAAGAGTTCTCCTTAAGCTGGAACATCCCAGAGGTTTATCCGGATCCAGCTCCGCCACTCCCTCAGGAAGCACCAGTACATCTCTTGGATCCTCACGCTTTGAAAAGGCCAGAAGCGGAAGCTCTTTTGGAACCTCCATAGGCATATCCTTAAGACTGTGTACAGACAGATTGCTTTTACCATCCAGCAATGCCCTGTCCAGTTCTTTTACAAACAGTCCTTTTCCGCCCACCTTATCCAGGGTACGATCCAGAATAATATCTCCTGTCGTTTTCATAGTCAGGATATTTACTGTTATTTCAGAGCCGGCATTTTCTTCACGGTTTTTCTGTTCTATGTAGCTTTTTACCATCTCACTCTGGAGAACTGCCAGCTTACTCTCTCTACTTCCAATGATCACCTCAGTCATCATTTTCCTCCTCATTATCATCTTCCTGCGCAACTCTCTCCAGGGCATTCTGAATCTCTTCTCTTATCCTGCGCGCTTTTTTATGGTCCAGACCACTGGCTGTAATTCCCACCACCAGTCCCTCTTCCATATAAATTCCCGGGAAATAAAAATCGCACTGCTCCCTGTCACTGGCTACATTAACATAAACGCCTTCCTGCCTGCAGATCCTGTGGATCTCATCATTTAACTTTCTGTCATTGGTAGCTGCGATCACCATATATGCCATCGCAAAGTCTGTACGCTTCACCGGACGTGTGATCAGCTCTACATAGCCGGCTTTGCCAAGCTCCATCATCTCCATGGTGACCTTCGGAGCAATGACTCTGATATTTCTGGTGAATGATAAAAGGGTTTTCACTCGACGGGTTGCAATGTTTCCGCCGCCTACAACCACGATATTCTTATCTGATAAGTCTATAAACATTGGAAAATACGGCTTATTCTTCATATATTTTCTCCAGTCCTGCCACACACTCAAGGAAAATCTCCTGATTCAGACTGTCACGCAGACCAAAGATCAGTTTATTTACTACTTTTCCTGCTGCCGTATCCACTGCATGGACCAGATTCTGCCTGTCATCCTCTTCCATAGGTGTTTTCTTTAATATCTTTGCAATCCTTAAATTCAGGTCATTGACTGCCTCATCTTTAATATCCTGAATTCTTGGGATCAGGTCTCTTCCATCCAGCCATTGGAAAAATTCATCCATCTGCTCTCTTACGATCGCGCCTGCTGCCTCCAGATTTTCCTGAAGTTCTGCAGGAACTTCCTCTATACGGAAGCTGTCCATGTCATAAAGTGTGACCCCCTGAAGCTTTCCAACAGATGGCTCTATATCTCTGGGAACTGCCAGATCGATCAGGATCAGGTCATCCTTTGTCCTGATTCCCTGGAACAATTCTTCTTTTAATGTAAAATTCGGGCTTGCAGTTGCACTCACTACAAGGTCACACTGCGGCACATACTCCATTCTGTCACCGTAATTAATACGCTTGCAGCCCAGCGGAATATTCACAACTCCGCTTCTGTACTGACGGATGGTCACTGTCACATCTGCACCTGCCTCCTGCAAGGCCTGAGCAGCCACCTTGCCCATCTCACCGTTACCGATGACCATACAGGTCTTATCCCTGAGAGAATACCCTTTCTCTGCCAGAAATCCGATGGCCTGATGGATCACTGACGGATTTCCATGGGAAAAAGGAACCTCTGTCTTAATTCTCTTTCCTGCTGTGGCAGCCATTCTGAACAGAACCTCCAGAACACCATCTGCCGCAAAATTCTCTCTTGCCAGATTCAGGGCATCCTTCACCTGTGTAAGGATCTGATCCTCCCCTATGATCTGTGATTTCAGACCACTGGTAAGATAAAAAAGATGCTCAACTGCCTCCTGATCCTTACGCTCTACAAAATATTGTCTGTAAGAATCCTCAGTAATTCCCTTTATCCTGCAGAGGCAGTCATAAAGACAGACATCCACCTCATCATCCACACTTGCCCAGACCTCCAGGCGGTTACAGGTAGACAGGATCACGCATCCATATATTCCATTTTGATTCTTTATTTTTTCCATTGCTTCACCGGCATTTTTCTTTGTAAATGCAAATTTCGCACGAATATCCACCGGTGCCATATTATGGTCAATTCCAATCATGGAAATACTCATAACTCTAACTCTCCTTCGTATTTCGCCATTCCTCATTCATTTCATATCAAATCAAATATCCCACTGGCAACAGGGTATTTGATTTGATAAGAAATCCGGACAGCTAAAAAGCACTGTCAGAGATATCATAATCATTTCCTGTTAAGATGTCAATTGTAAACACGGAAAAAACTCAGCATTAGAGTAAAGGATGTTACTGTTCACATACCACTATCCCGAGACATACAAGCCAAAATTCCATTGCCGCAGGCAATCTGGAATGAATTTTGGCTAAGTTACTGTGAACGGAGTGAACAGTAACTAAAGGATAACGTGACAAGACCTCATTACCGTTCGTTCTGCATCCGGTAATGAGGTCAGAATATTCTGTGTTTACTGTTTATCTATTCTCATCAAAACTTTACATTTCTTTCTGTAACAGGCGATTCCATATTTTATGATTGTATGAATTCCTTCCTGTTCCAACGCCTCAGTATATCTGATATCTATAATCTGCTGAAGTGCTTTTTCGCACTCTCCCTGAAGATTTCCGTCATCTGCATATTTTACTTCGATCACAATCCCCACATCTTCATCCTCTATACGGATCAGAATATCCCCGAATCCATCTCCTGATTCCCGATTGGACATTACTGACCAGTTCTCTTTGAATCCCAGAATCCCCAGCAGCAATCCATGATAGAAATTTTCTTTCGTTGGTTTCTGCGCAAAGGTATCTCTTATGCTAATCGTTTTCTTCATATATTCTGTAAAAATCAACTCTACTTTTTCCAGATTTTGGTTCAGCAGTGCATCACACAAATCGCTGACTGTTTTTCCATCGTCCTTTACATACCTTCTTATTGTTTATCCGTCTTATTACTGTTTATAATATCATGCATGAATCCTATCGTAATTCCAGAAAATAATGCAACCTGTTACTATCGCAAGTGACAGTGGCAAACGAAGTAAAATGGTATAATATAGATATAGATAGAATACGTATGTAAACGAATTTCCCGGGATAATGAAATGCATATGGGTCCCGAACAAGAAAGGAGGGTTTCTATGAACAGAAAGTGCAAAAAGATAGGGATTTTTATAGGTCTTACTATGGCAATTGCAGGTATGACTGCCTGCGGTGAAACTGAACCGGAAGAAACACCTGTGGTGAAAGAAGAAACTGCGAAACCAACAGAAACACCGGCACCAACTGCAACTTCAACGCCGGCTCCGACTCCCACACCAAGTCCAACACCGACCCCGATTCCTGAATATGTAGATTATGATTATGAGGAAGCCGGAGTTACCATTCAGATTCCAGGTATACTGTGGAATCTGAAACCAAAGGAAACTGATGCAGGTCTTATTTTTACAGACCCTGATGAACAATGGCTTGTTCGATTCTATCCGCTTTCCTATGACAGAAAAATGCGGGTATACGACAATCTGACAAAAGTTTTTGGAGAAGATGGCTCGAAAGTAAAAGATAAAACCTTAAGCTCCGTTTCCATTGAAGAAGGGGACTATGGAAGTTCAGGTTATAGGTACAAACGTTATACATGGGCTTTGGATGTAGAAAAAGCACGTCCATATGAATATTTTATTACGGCACACCCCCATATTATTGAGATTATCGATTATGACCAGACTGCTATAGAGGGTTATAATGCAATTCTGGTGGAAGTTACAACACCGGAGGGACTGGATGAGGCAGGCTCT
>ERZ772884.1566-NODE-1566-length-14494-cov-2.814184_pt1 | contig 14494 bp, 9 predicted proteins | sample MGYA00580574_ERZ772884 | MGnify/ENA primary metagenome ERZ772884 (study PRJEB29015, sample SAMEA2737690) | human gut metagenome | biome: human gut; feature: human-associated habitat; material: faeces | place: China | collected 2012 ... | reverse complement strand
TGACTCTTAATCAGTGGGTCTAGGGTTCGAATCCCTAAGGGTGTACAACTTTGAAACACATAAAAACAACTGATGCACCCTTAGCTCAGTTGGTAGAGCAACTGACTCTTAATCAGTGGGTCTAGGGTTCGAATCCCTAAGGGTGTACAAAAAAGGTGTTATCCAATCGGATAACACCTTTTTTGTTTTTATATCTGTCTGTTAGTGTGTCTGTATCCACCAATTTGTCTGTCGCTTCGATTCGGCTATTTCCTGGCGCGTAGACGGGTCTGAAATGGTGATGCCGGAGAAGTGGTCCACTTTGGTCTTCTTGTTCGTAGAGCCGGAGTATATGTACTCTGTAGCCGCTTTGTACGGCACAAGACGTAGCAGCACGTTGTGTAACTGCTCGTAGGCGTCGTTATCGTTCGTGCAAAGCTGGTGCACATAGTCGTCGAAATCGAAGAATATGGTAGGCTTGTATGTCTCGCCGTCGAGGTCCTGCACGTTGTCGAGAAGGCTAAGGTCGAACGTGTGCGTTGCGTTGATGCTCTTCATCATGGAAGCCATCTCGTCAACGTATCTGCAATCAATTACGCCGATTGTGCCGTAAGGTGTGCCGCTGTTCGAATAGAACTCGTAAAAGCCATTGCATAAAGCCTTGTAGTCGGGCTGTGCGCTCATCAGATGCTGGTATATGTTTTGGTAAGGCATGCCGTAAGCCATAACTTCGCTTGTAGACGCAATGATGCAGTCGGTTACGTCCTTCAAGTCGTACGCCACCTCCATGCTCGACATGTAGCAGTCGTCGAACATGATGAACTGCATCTTCATTCCTGCTGACTTTATGCTCGTTGCGAAGTCGACGATATCTATTCTGTATTCCTCAGATAGTCCGCCGAAGTAGCGCGACTTCTTCGGGTTGAACACTGTAGAGCTTGGTATCCATCCCATGCCGTGGCTGCCCACTATCATGGCGTAGCGGTGCGCCGGCGCATACTCCTTCACCTTGTTCAGCAGTTCCGCTCTGCCGTTCGTCGTAAGATAGGTAGGCGAGGAGTATTTCTCGAGTGTATCCTGCGTGCAAACGCCCTTCTTGTATCTGATGTCTATAAGCGCGCTCTGCTGCTGATCTTTGGCTACGAACAGCAACAGACGCGTGTTGCCCAAGCCTTTGTTACGTACAATGGTTTTCTTCATGTCCTCAATGTTTCCGAGCAGAAAGCTGTATAGATTGTTGCTGTATGGCATGAATACGAAGATTGTCTTCTCGGCTGTCTGCTGTTCTGGCGGCATGATAGGGTCTTTCTCCCGACAAGCGCTGAAACAGAGTATCAGAAGCGAAATAAATGCGAGTTTTAGGAGCTTATACATATTATATATATTAGTAGTAGATTTATATGTATATCTGTATTAAAAGGACAGGAGGCTATGGTCTCCATGCCGTAGCCTGCGCTGTTGTGGCGACTTTCGGTCGCCGGGCGCAGACTATAGTGTGGACATCATAGCCTCCTGCGGTTTTTGTATTGTAAGCGTTTTTGATGACCAAGCGTTTACTTGTTCTTCAATGCTGCGATAGATTCCTTGAGTGCAGCAATCTTCTCTTCAGAGTCGCTCTGCTTCTTGCGCTCGAGAGCCACAACAGCCTCCGGAGCGTGAGCCACGAACTTCTCGTTAGAGAGCTTCTTCTTGATGCCTGCGAGGAATCCTTCGAGGTGCTTCAGCTGAGCCTCCTGCTTCTCTATCTCTGCAGCAACGTCAATCATATCGCCAAGAGGCACTGCGAACTCGTCTGTGCCCACCATGAAGGCAGCTGCGGTCGTGTCCTTCTCCGATACTACGTTGATAGCTGAGAGATTAGCCATCTTCTTTATTACCGAAGCGTAAGCCTCGTAGTTGTTCTGCTGCAGCGCCTGCAGTTCGAGAGCGTCCTTGTTAGGTATGTTCTTCTGGTTGCGCACGGTGCGCACGCCAGCCACGATGAGCTTCACGTTCTCGATAGCTGCTACTACGGCATCGTCGTCGGCTGTAGGAGCGTCGAGTTTCAGCTCTGCGCGCATGATCGACTCGTTCTCCTTGCGGTCGTAGATGTGCTGCCAGAGTTCCTCTGTGATGAACGGCATGAACGGATGGAGCATCTTCAGCAAAGTCTCGAAGAATGCGAGTGTCTGCTCGTAGCTTGTGCGGTCGATAGGCTGGCCGTATGCCGGCTTCACCATCTCGAGATACCAGCTTGAGAACTCGTCCCAGAACAGCTTGTAGACAGCCATGAGTGCCTCAGAGATGCGATACTTAGAGAAGAGGTCGTTCACCTCGGCGTTGGTCTGCTTCAGCTTAGCCTCGAACCACTTCGCTGCTATCGCGTTAGCCTCCGGCTGCTCAGCGTCTGCCACCTGCCAGCCCTTAACGAGGCGGAATGCGTTCCAGATCTTGTTGTTGAAGTTGCGTCCCTGCTCGCAGAGGCTCTCGTCGAAGAGAATATCATTGCCGGCAGGAGCCGAGAGCATCATGCCCATGCGCACGCCGTCGGCGCCGTACTTCTCGATGAGGGCGATAGGGTCGGGCGAGTTGCCGAGCGACTTCGACATCTTGCGGCCCAGTTTGTCGCGAACGATACCAGTGAAGTATACGTTGCGGAACGGCACGTCTTTCATGTACTCTTCGCCAGCCATAATCATACGGGCTACCCAGAAGAAGATGATGTCCGGACCGGTTACGAGGTCGCTTGTGGGGTAGTAGTATTTAATCTCCTCGTTGCCCGGGTTGTTGATGCCGTCGAACAGCGATATGGGCCAGAGCCATGAAGAGAACCATGTGTCGAGCGCATCCTCGTCGTGAACGAGCTGGTCGGCTGTGATGTTCTCGTAGCCTTCAATCTTGCGAGCTTCCTCGAGCGCCTCCTCAGCGGTGAGCGCTACTACGTACTTCTCCTCTTCGCCTTCGGCTGTAGGAAGGAAGTAAGCCGGAATGCGGTGTCCCCACCAGAGCTGGCGCGAGATACACCAGTCCTGAATGTTCTCCAGCCAGTTGCGGTATGTTGTAACGTACTTTGTCGGGTGAAACTTGATCTTGCCCTCGAGCACCGGCGGCAGAGCGATGTCTGCGAAGTGCTTCATCGAGAGGAACCACTGCTTGCAGAGGCGCGGCTCTACGGCTGTGTCCTGGTTGCGTTCCGAGTAGCCCACCTTGTTGTCGTAGTCCTCAATCTTCTCTACCAGTCCGGCAACCTTCAGATCCTCTACAATCTGCTTGCGCACGTCCATGCGGTCCATGCCTACATACATGCCTGCAGCCTCAGAGATAGTGCCGTCGGGGTTGAAGATGTCGATAGTCTCGAGGTTGTGAGTCTTGCCGAGAGCGTAGTCGTTCACGTCGTGCGCCGGAGTCACCTTCAGACAGCCCGTACCGAACTCGATGTCTACGTAGCGGTCCTCGATAACCGGAATCACGCGGTTCACCAACGGCACAATCACCTTGTGTCCACGCAGCCACTTGTTCTTCGGGTCCTTCGGGTTAATACACATTGCTGTGTCGCCCATGATAGTCTCCGGACGTGTTGTAGCTACAACAGCGTAGTAGCGTCCGTCGGCGTCCTGATGCAGCACCTCGCCCTCGCAGCCTGTCGGCACAACCGGGTTCACGTCGGCGTCAGCCACATAGTAGCGCAGGTTGAACAGATGACTCTTCTCGTCGCGGTAGATAACCTCTTCGGTAGAAAGCACGGTCTGTGCCTTCGGGTCCCAGTTCACCATGCGCAGACCGCGGTAGATGAGTCCCTTCTTGTAGAGGTCTACGAACACCTTCAGCACGCTCTCAGAGCGCTTCTCGTCCATTGTGAACGCTGTGCGGTCCCAGTCGCATGATGCACCGAGACGGCGCAGCTGCTTGAGGATGATGCCACCGTGCTCGTTGGTCCAGTTCCAAGCATGCTCAAGGAACTGTTCGCGAGTGAGGTCGCGCTTCTTTATGCCCTGTTCTGCAAGACGGTTCACCACCTTAGCCTCAGTAGCGATAGATGCGTGGTCGGTGCCGGGCACCCAACAAGCGTTCTTTCCCTCCATACGTGCGCGGCGCACGAGGATATCCTGAATCGTATTGTTGAGCATGTGGCCCATGTGCAATACGCCAGTCACGTTTGGTGGCGGTATAACGATAGTGTAGGGGTCACGTCCGTCGGGCTTGCTACTGAAGAGTTTGTTGTCAAGCCAGTACTGATACCATTTCGATTCCACTGCTTGTGGATCGTATTTGCTTGCTAATTCCATACTGATTGTATCTGTTTTGTTTATATTTTCTATTCTTATCTTGCAAAATTAGTAAAAATACGTGGGATAATCGCCGTTTTTCATGAGAACTTGTAAAAAATGGCTACCTTTGCGAAAATAAAATGAATCTGAGAATGGATAATGATAAGGCTGGAAAGATAGAACTTCTGAAGGGCGACTTCGCACATCGGCTCGCACTTGCACTTGCACCTACGATAAAAGCGGGCTTCCCGAGTCCGGCGGACGACTATCTGCACGATAGTCTCGACTTCAACCGCGACCTTATAAAGAATCCTGAGGCTACGTTCTACGGGCGTGTGTCGGGCGACTCGATGATTGAGGCGGGCATCTGCGACAGCGACATTGCGGTGATAGACCGCTCGCTGCAGCCCGTCGACGGCGACGTCATCGTGGCGTTCGTCAACGGCGAGTTTACCATCAAGTATCTCGACCTGAAGCACAAGGAGGAGGGCTACATCGAGCTGCGACCCGCCAACGCTAACTATCTGCCTATACGCATCGACGCCGACGACAACTTCCGTGTGTGGGGCGTCGTGGTGTGGACTATAAAACAATGGAGACGATGAAGTGGTATGCCATCTGCGATTGCGACAACTGCTACGTGAGTTGCGAGCGTATTTTCCGTCCAGACCTGGAGGGGAAACCCGTTGTCGTGCTTTCTAACAACGACGGATGCGTGGTGGCGCGCAGCGCTGAGGCTAAGCAATTGGGCGTGAAGGCTGGTACGCCGTTCTATCAGCTGCGCCAGCTGTTCCCAAATGTGCGCATAGAGGCGCTCTCGTCAAACTACGAGCTGTATGGCGAGATAACCGGTCGCGTGATGACCATCATACGCGATATGGCGCCGCAATGCTTCCGCTATTCAATAGACGAGGCGTTCGCCATTCTCGACGGTTTCTCCGTAGAACAGTTGAAGGAGTGGGGTGAGGAGCTGCATCGGCGCGTGCTGCAGTCGGTGGGTATGCCGCTCACTATAGGCATTGCGCCCACGAAGACGCTGGCAAAGATGGCTTCCCACTTCGCGAAGAAATACGCTGGCTATAACCATTGCTGCGTCATCGATACCGATGACCGCCGACTGAAGGCTGCTGCGCTTTACCCGATTGGTGAGGTGTGGGGCATTGGTCGACGCTATGCTGCCCGACTCGAAAGCTATGGCATACGTACAGCGTACGACTTCGCAGCGCACTCGCGTTCGTGGGTGCGTGCTACGTTCAAGACCGTGGTCGTGGAGCGCACTTGGGCTGAGCTGAACGGCACCGACTGCGTGCCCGACGACCTGCCGGCTAAGAAGAAGAGCATCTGCACGAGTCGCAGCTTCGGCGGCATGGTGTGCGATTTCGATACGCTCCGCACGCACGTAGCCAACTTCGCTGCCCGTTGCGCCGAGAAACTGCGCAAGCAGCAGTCGGCTGCCAGTATCGTGGGCGTATTTGTAGAGTCGAACCGCTTCCGCCCCGACCTCACGCAGTATTGCAACATGACCGAAGTGAACCTTTCTACGCCGTCGTCTTCAACCATTGAGGTGGTGAAGGCTGCCACGGCGTGCCTACGTCGCATCTATCGTGAGGACATTCACTACAAGCGTGCCGGAGTGGTGATGATGGGCGTGGTGCCGAACGCCGCCGTGCAGACCGATCTCTTCACGTTCGACGTCGAAAAGTATCAGCACATGATTCAACTCGACAGTGCTGTAGACCGTATAAACAAGGTGGACGGCACCGAAACCGTGATTCTCTCGTCGCAGCAGTACCCGAACGGCAGGAAGTTTGCCGATGCCATAAAGCACGATTTCAAGAGCGCATGTCCTACAACAAGGTGGAGCGATATAATAAAGCTGAAATAGAATGATAGTGTAACACAACCGTAAAGCCGAGTGTGATACAAAGTGTAACATGATGTGTAACACAAACGTGTTACGGCAAGCGTCGAATCTTAGTTGTATATAACAAAAAAGAGAATATTACGTGAAGTAATATCCTCTTTAGAGTGACTCCGGCAGGATTCAAACCTGCAACCTTCTGATCCGTAGTCAGATGCTCTATTCAGTTGAGCTACGGAGCCTTCTTTTATTAAGCATTAAGTGTTGTTCCTTAATTGCGAGTGCAAAGATACGCATTTATTTTGAAACTCCAAAATATTTGCGTACCTTTTTTGCTATTTTCATTAATTTTTCTTCTTTCCGAGCGATTTTATCCAGCTTAAGGGCTTTTTGAGGATAGTTGTGAGTGTTGTTGGCTGTTTTACTGCCGGTACATTCGGTGTAGATTTTGCATTTGCGCTTTGTGCATTATCCTTTCTATCCTGCTTGCGGTTCTGGTTTGAACGGCGTGAAACGTTGTCTTTGCGCTGACGGCGCTGCTGATTGTTGCGTTTTGGCTGTTCACCGTCACGAGCAGGGCGCTCTCCGTCACGATTTTGGCGCTCATTATTACGAGCAGGGCGCTCGTTGCGTTTCTTTGCGTTGTCGCCTTTGTTCTCGTTGCTGTCCTTAGCGTCCTTTTCTGTTTGCTGAACGTTGCCAGCTTCAGCGTTGGCAGGCTTGCGGTTAGGTTTGCGTCTGCGCTTCTTCTGCGGTGCTGTCTGCGTGTTGTCGGGATTTGTAGTAGCGGCTACGTTCTCCTGAGCGTTATCAGTCTGCTGAGCTTCTGTAGCAGGCTTCTCGCCGTTGTTTTGATCGTTGGCGCCGTTCTTCTTTCTGTTGTTGTCGCGGCGCTTGTTGTCGCCTTGTGAGCGGTTTGACTTAGAACCGTTTCTTGGGCGCTTCTCGTCGCGTCCCTTTCCGCCTCTGCCTCTTGATCGAGGAGCGTTGTAGTCAGGAGTCTCGCCGAGACCTTCCGGCAGTTCGTTCTTGTCTACGACACGTCCGAGGAACTTTTCAATCTGTTTGAAGCTGCTGATTTCGTCTTCGCTTACGAATGTGATGGCAACGCCGTCGCGCTGTGCACGTGCTGTACGACCGATGCGGTGGACATAGTCCTCAGGGTCGTGCGGTACATCGAAGTTGATAACCATTGCGATGTCGTCGATGTCAATGCCGCGAGCCACGATATCAGTAGCCACGAGCACGTCGATTTGTCCGGTCTTGAACTTGTAGAGAATCTCGTCGCGCTCAGCCTGCTCGAGGTCTGAGTGCATCTCGCCTGAGTTGATTTTCATCTGCTGCAGAGTGCGGTTGATAGCCTTCACCTTCTGCTTCTTGCCAGAGAAGATGATTACGCGATTGAGGTCGCCTTTACGGAAGAGGTCCTTTACAATGCCTATCTTCTGTGTCTCGTAGCATACGTATGCGCTTTGCTTGATTTTCTCTGCAGGTTTGCTCACAGCAATCTTCACTTCCACGGGGTTCTTTAGCAGACTCTTTGCCAGTTCTTCGATCTTTTCGGGCATAGTAGCCGAGAACATGATGGTTTGACAAGTAGCAGGCAGTTTGCTTGCAATCATCTTGATGTCCTCAGAGAATCCCATGTCGAGCATGCGATCTGCCTCGTCGAGAACGAAGAAACTCACCTTGCTCAGGTCGGCAGAGCCGAGAGAAATGTGGCTGATAAGGCGTCCCGGTGTGGCGATAACCACATCGGCACCCATTTGGAAGCTTTTTAGCTCTTGGTCGTAGCGGTTGCCGTCGTTGCCGCCGTACACAGCCACGCTGCTCACGCCGTTGAGATAGTAGCCGAAGCCCTGCATAGCCTGGTCGATCTGTTGTGCGAGTTCGCGTGTTGGACTCATGATTACGCAGTTGATGGCATCGTGCGGATAGCCGCCATCGTCGAGTTTAGAGAGTATAGGGAGCAGATAAGCTGCTGTCTTTCCAGTTCCGGTCTGTGCTACGCCAAGAAGGTCGCGGCCTTCGAGTATTGGCGGTATACATTTCTCTTGAATAGGTGTGCACTGGTCAAAGCGCATGTCATATAATGCGTCGAGCACATTGTCGTTGAGTTGTGTTTCGTCGAAATACATATTGTGTTATTATTTATATTATATTAGTTTGGTGCTTTTCTATAGCAGAAGTATGCTACGATAGCAAAGATGATGTTCGGTATCCACGCCGCCAGTATCGGTGGCGTATTGGCGTTGATGGCGAAGGTAGACGATACGGTCTGCAGCATGATGTATCCGAAACTCAGGGCGAGACCCATACCGAGATACATACCCATGCCACCTTTACGTTTGCGCGAAGACAGCGAGAGACCGATTGTCGTGAGGATGAACGAAGCGAATGACGAGGCTATTCGCTTGTGGTATTCCACTTCGTACTGCACTACGTTGCCGTTGCCGCGGTTGCGCTGCTTGCCGATATACTCCTTCAATTCGGGGTTGGTGAATGTCTCCTGCTGACCTTTCGAATAGACGAGGTCTGTCGGCTCCATCTGTATTATGGTGTCTTGTTTGGTTCCGCTTGTGATATGCTCGCGCAGTCCGCGCAGTTCGCGAATCTTCCAGTTAGACAGAGTCCAGTGATACTTCGAGTCGGAGATAGTATCATACTGCGCATCCATTGCCGTTAGGTGGCTAACAAGCTTCTTGTTCTCGAACTTATCGAGTGAGAATCCGTAGCCACGTTTCTGGTTGTTGTCATAATGCTGTATGTACGCAATCGTACCTTTGTCCACCTGCAGCATAACATTTTCGGCTGATGTGTTCTTCTTCTTGTTCTTGTACATCGTCTCGAAGTTCTGTCTAACAACCGTGCCGTGCGGGATGATGTATGCACTAAGGAAGAAGGACAAAGTAGAAATGAGTACGCACGAAATCATGTAAGGGCGCATGAGGCGTCGGAATGATACGCCCGCGGCGAGCATGGATATGATTTCGGAGTTAGATGCCAACTTTGATGTGAAGAAAATCACCGCGATGAATACGAATAGCGGACTGAACAAGTTGGCGAAGTAAGGCACGAAGTTGGCGTAATAGTCAAAGACGATAGCCTTAAGCGGTGCGTGGTATTGTGCGAACTTTACGAGGTTCTCGTTCACGTCGAACACGATACTGATAGAGATGATCAGTATGATGGAGTAGATATATGTGCCGATGAACTTGCGTATGATATACCAGTCGAGAATACTGATATAATGGAATGGGTTTATCACGTTCAAGACACTAAGGAAGCGCAGCTTGTGGCATAACCATGCCCAAGCCGTGCGTATCCCTTTTGTCTTTCTGCACAAGGTCTGCTGCAAATGCAGCAACTTGTGTAAACGCCTGATGTTCTTTATTTTCATTTAAATTCTTCTTCCGAGGTTGTCTATAACGCTTGCTTTCCATTGTACGAAGTCGCCTTGCTCTATGTGTTTGCGTGCGTCGGTGACCAATCGCAGGTAGAATGCCAAGTTATGAATGCTCGCAATCTGCATAGCCAGCAGCTCCTGCGCCTTGAAGAGATGGTGTAGATAAGCCTTAGTGTGAATGCGGTCGATATCGCATCCGTCAGGGTCGATAGGAGAGAAGTCCTGCTCCCATTTCTTATTGCGTATATTTATTGTGCCTTCGTAAGTGAAGAGCATTGCATTGCGACCGTTGCGTGTAGGCATCACGCAGTCGAACATGTCTACGCCGCGCTCAATAGCCTCAAGTATGTTCTGCGGAGTGCCGACGCCCATAAGGTAGCGAGGCTTGTCCTTTGGCAGAATCTCGTTCACCACCTCAATCATCTCGTACATCACCTCTGTAGGTTCGCCCACAGCCAGTCCGCCGATAGCGTTGCCGTCAGCTCCCTTGTCGGCTACGTGCTTTGCTGCTTCGCGGCGCAAGTCCTTGTACTTGCAGCCCTGCACGATAGGGAAGAGACTCTGGTTGTAACCGTAGAGCGGTTCTGTTTCGTTGAAACGCTTGACGCAACGGTCGAGCCAGCGCTGAGTGAGTCCGAGACTCTTCTTTGCGTACTCGTAGTCGCTCTCGCCCGGAGGGCACTCGTCGAATGCCATCATGATGTCGGCACCGATGATACGCTCCGTATCCATCACGTTCTCCGGTGTGAAGATGTGCTTCGATCCGTCGATGTGCGAACGGAACTCGCAGCCTTCTTCGCGCAACTTGCGTATGCCGGTTAGCGAGAAAACCTGGAAGCCGCCAGAGTCGGTGAGTATCGGGCGGTCCCATGTGTTGAACTTATGCAGTCCGCCTGCCTTTTGTAGAGTGTCAAGACCCGGGCGAAGGTACAGATGGTAGGTGTTGCCCAGAATTATCTGTGCCTTTACTTGTTCGCGGAGTTCGTTGAAATGTACTCCCTTTACGGAGCCTACCGTGCCGACGGGCATGAATATCGGGGTCTTAATCTGTCCGTGGTCGGTGGTGATTATACCAGTGCGAGCGTCGCTACATGGGTCGGTATGTTGCAGTTCAAAAGTCATTCTTTCTTTTCTTCTTCAATTTTAAAATCAATAGGGTTGTCTACAATTTCGTCGGTGAGAGCAAACTTCCACACATCTTGTACGTTCTCGACGTAGTGGAACTCCACACCCTTGCGGTACATCTCAGGAATCTCCTCGATGTCCTTGCGGTTCTCCTGACACATTACGATGTCGGTGATGCCGGCACGCTTTGCTGCAAGAATCTTCTCCTTGATGCCACCTACCGGCAATACCTTACCGCGGAGCGTGATTTCGCCAGTCATTGCTGTGTTCTTGCGCACCTTACGCTGAGTGAGTGCCGAGGCAATTGATGTTGCGATAGTTATGCCTGCTGACGGACCATCCTTCGGTGTAGCACCTTCTGGTACATGGATGTGAATGTTCCAGTTGTCGAAGATGCGATAGTCTACGCCGAGCGTGTCGATATGCGCTTTTACATATTCGAGAGCGATGACAGCCGACTCCTTCATCACGTCGCCAAGATTGCCGGTGAGCGTCAACTTGCCCGTCTTGCCTTTGCTGAGCGAAGTCTCGATGAACAGAATCTCGCCACCCACGCTTGTCCATGCCAAGCCCGTAACGACACCTGCATAGCTGTTGCCCTGATAGATGTCACGGTAGAACGGAGCCTTGCCGAGCAATTCTTCAATTTCGTTAGGCGTAATCTTCTCGTTCACCTCGCTGTCGAGCGCCTTTTTGTAAGCAATCTTGCGCAGAGCCTTGTTCACCTGCTTCTCCAACTGACGTACGCCGCTTTCGCGTGTATATTGCTCTATGATTCTCTCGATAGCTGCCTTTGTGAATGTAGGCTTCTCCTCGTTTTTGTCGAGTCCGCAGTTTTCTATCTCGCGCGGTATAAGATGGCGTTTCGCAATCTCTATCTTCTCCTCTGTGATGTAGCCGCTCACTTCGATAAGCTCCATACGGTCGAGCAACGGACGCGGTATGGTGTTGAGGTCGTTGGCGGTTGCAATGAAGAGCACCTTTGAAAGGTCGTAGTCGACGTCGAGATAGTTGTCGTGGAAAGCGCTGTTCTGCTCTGGGTCGAGCACTTCGAGCAGCGCAGACGACGGGTCGCCGTTGATGGTGTTCTGCGTCACCTTGTCAATCTCGTCGAGTATAAACACGGGGTTTGAAGAGCCTGCCTTCTGAATGTTCTTGATGATTCTGCCGGGCATTGCTCCGACGTATGTGCGTCTGTGTCCGCGAATCTCACTCTCGTCGTGCAGACCACCCAGTGACATGCGCACATACTTGCGCTTCATTGCTGCGGCGATGCTCTTTCCGAGCGAAGTCTTGCCTACTCCAGGAGGGCCGTAGAGGCAGATGATAGGCGACTTGAGGTCGCCGCGCAGCTTCAGCACAGCCATGTATTCGAGGATGCGTTCCTTCACTTTCTCCATGCCGTAGTGGTCGTGGTTGAGAATGCGTTGTGCTCGTTTCAGGTCGAGATTGTCCTTGGTATATTCGCCCCAAGGCAAAGCAATCATTGTCTGCAGATAGTTGAACTGTATGCTATACTCCGGACTTTGCGGGTTGAACATATCGAGCTTGTCGAGTTCCTTACGGAAGATCTTTGCAACATCCTCCGACCAGTTCTTCTTAGCCGCTTTCTGCTCAAGTTCCTTGCGTTCTGGCGAACCTTCGCCTCTGCCAAGTTCCTCCTTGATGTTCTTAATCTGCTGCTGCAGAAAGTATTCGCGCTGCTGTTCGTCGAGATCCTCGCGAGTCTTTGTGCGGATATTTTGCTTCAGTTCGAGCAACTGAATCTCCTTGTGTAGCACCTTCAGCGTCTTGATTACACGATCCTTGATAGAACTTGTAGAGATAAGTTCTGCCTTGTCGTCTATGGAGAAGGGCAGATTCGTACATACGAAGTCGACTGCTATAACATCATTCGATATGTTGTTCAGAGCGAACTGTGACTCGTCGGGTAGGTCTTCGTTCTGTCTGATATACTCTATGGTTGTAGAGCGCAGGTCCTCCATTGCGGTGTTGAACTCCTTGTCGTCGGCAGCGGGCAGCTCCTCCATCGCCGGCGCCACTTCGCCCATGAGGAACGGCTTGTTGGTCGTGAGCTTGTTCAGACGGCAACGACCCAAGCCCTGAATTATAGCTGTAATGTTATTGCCAGGTCCGGGCAGTTCAAGTATCTTTACGAGGCGTGCATAAACTCCGTATTCGAAGAGATCGTTGGTGCTTGGATGCTCAACCTCCTGGTCGTGTTGGCAGAACACAGCGAAACTTATGTCCTGCTTCTTGCGTAAATGGTCGAGCAGATTGAGGCTTTGTTTTCTTCCGATGATGACAGGAGTAATCACTCCCGGGAACATTGCCATGTTACGTGTGGCAAGGATTGGCAATTCGCCTTCTATATTTACGTTGAACAAATTTGAAATATCGCCGTCGTAATCGGCAATCATCTGTATTGAAGTACTCGTTCTCTTATTCATATCTCGTTATCTGTGTATCGGGGCGTGTGTATTTCCGTGCAAAGTTACTTAAAATTCTGCTAATGAGTGAATTTTTGCTGTTATTTTATGTAGAAATCAGCGGTCAGATTAGCGTACCATTCTGATCTTGATCCGTCTGCCTCTTGCAGGCATACTTCCTCCATTTCTCTCTCGCATCTGCAGTAGGCGTGACGGAACGCAACAAGATGGCGTTTAGATTGTTTGCGTGGGGTGGTGCGCACGGCGCATTGGCGCGACATCGCAAGTCCTGCCTTGTAAGCTTCCGCAATGAACGCTTGCAGACACTCCGTAGGTATTATAGCGCTGAACTCGCCGTCGCTATCGAGTAGCGCTTTCACGGCGGCGAATAACTCGCAGTATTTCAGCGCACAAGCATGTCTTGCTGTAGTACGCTGTGCGTTGGGGTTGATGAGGCTGTCGATGAAGAAAGGAGGATTTGACACTATTGCGTCGTACTTGTGGTGAGTAGGGTAAAGCTGGATAGCCGTTTCCGCAATGCTGATGCGGTCGGCGTATGCAGTGGCGGCTACGTTCTCGCGCGCCTGAGCGGCGGCTTCAGCGTCTATCTCAACGGCGTCGATGGTGGCGTCAGCGAAACGCTGAGCCATCATGAGCGCAATGAGTCCGGTGCCGGTGCCAATGTCGAGAATACGTGAGCCGCCATTAGCCCATGCTCCGAGTAGCACGCCATCGGTGCCCACCTTCATGGCGCAGCGGTCTTGGTGGATTACAAACTTCTTAAAAGCAAACATTCGTGATAGTAAAGATGTGTTGGTGGAGGCGTAGCGCCTCCGCTGTATTACAAGTCGAGCTTATTCTGCACAGCTTTGCTCCACTGCTGCAGTTTCTGTCGACTCTTGCTTATTTCCTCGCGTATGTTATTTATCTCGTTAAACAGTTCGGTAGCGGCATTCTGTAGCGCATTCGGTTTGCGCTGGTTTCTGTCGGCGAACGGGTTCACTACGATCTTTATTCCCTTCGGCTTAAGCTCGACGTCTATGTCCGCACCAGTCATTACGGGGTCGCCGTCGTAGTGGATGGCGCCGGGGTTGTCGCGATGAACGTGCAGCTTCTTGCAGCGGAATGTCTTTATCTTCGAGTTGTTCTTGTTGAGCGTCTTGTTGAACATCTCGATGCTTATCTGCGGAGCGTCGATGAGTCCGAACGGCTCCATGATGATAACATCCATCAGTCCGTCGCTCATGGAAGCTTGCGGTGCGATATATGCGTTGTTGCCGTACTGCGACGCATTGGCGCACGATATGAGGAATGCCTTGTGCTGGCTCGTCTCGTCGTCTGCCATCACGGTATATGTCTCGGGCTCGTATTTGAGTCCTTCTCGCAGCACATTCTCTATATATGTGAGCGGTCCGCGTTTGCCAGCCTCGGCGAACTTCAGGCTGAT
>ERZ772884.1563-NODE-1563-length-14529-cov-3.069089_pt1 | contig 14529 bp, 10 predicted proteins | sample MGYA00580574_ERZ772884 | MGnify/ENA primary metagenome ERZ772884 (study PRJEB29015, sample SAMEA2737690) | human gut metagenome | biome: human gut; feature: human-associated habitat; material: faeces | place: China | collected 2012 ... | reverse complement strand
GGCTGGCACCTGCTCGACCGCGAAACGTTCCTCGCCCTCTGGATTGCCATCTTCGCCCTCCTCGGTTTCTACCTCTTGGGCAAAATCAAATTCCCGCACGATGACGAAGACGAAAACCACGTGAGCGTGCCGCGCTTCTTCGTTGCCCTCTGCTCGCTCTCGTTCGCCATCTACATGGTGCCGGGACTTTGGGGCGCTCCCTGCAAGGCGGTCAGCGCTTTCGCTCCGCCGATGAGCACCCAGGACTTCAACCTCGACCCTGTGAAGATTGAAGCCAAATTCACCGACTACGACGCCGGCATGGCCTATGCCCGCGAAACGGGACGCCCCGTGTTGGTTGATTTCACTGGCCACGGTTGTGTCAACTGCCGAAAGATGGAAATGGCCGTTTGGCACGATGCCAAAGTGCGCGACCTGCTTCTGAAGGACTACGTGCTCATTTCGCTCTATGTCGACGACAAGACTCCGCTCAAGGAGCCTCTCACCGTAACCGAGAACGGAACAGAGAGAACGCTGCGCACGGTGGGTGACAAGTGGAGCTATCTGCAGAGAGTGAAGTTCGGAGCCAACACGCAGCCGTTCTATGTGCTGCTCGACAATCAGGGTCGTCCGCTCGCAGGCAGCCGCTCATACGACAAGGACATAAGCGACTACCTGAAGTTCCTGCAGACCGGACTGGAGAGATATGGCGAACGGCAGGCTGAATAAAACCATGACGGCATGTTAGACAAGAATACAAGACAGAGCATAATAGCACTGATACAGCGCGAGGTGGTGCCGGCAGTGGGATGCACGGAGCCAATCGCCGTGGCTCTCTGCACCGCACGCGCCACCGAGACGCTCGGACAGAGACCGGAGAAGATAACGGTGATGCTGAGCGCGAACATACTGAAGAACGCCATGGGCGTAGGTATACCTGGCACGGGAATGATTGGTCTGCCCATAGCTATAGCTCTGGGAGCCATCGTGGGCAGGTCGGAATATGAGCTGGAGGTGATAAAGGACGTGACGCCGGATACACTCGAGGAGGGCAAGGCGTATGTAGACGAAAAACGGATAGACATAAGACTGAAAGCCGGAATCACCGAAAAGCTTTACATCGACGTAGTCTGCGAGGCGGCAGGCAGTAAGGCGGAGGCGGTGATATCGGGCTCGCACACCAACTTCGTCTACATATCCAGAGACGGAGAGACGCTCCTCGACGTGAAGAACACCGGCTGCGAGGACGGCGACAACGGCGATCCGGAACTCTGCATGCGCACCGTATACGACTTCGCCACAACCACTCCGGTGGACGAGATAGCTTTCATCCTGAAGACAAGACAGTATAACCTGAAGGCTGCCGAAGAGTCTGTCAAAGGCAACTTCGGACATTGTCTGGGCAAGACAATAGACCGTCCGCTGAGTCACGGCATCTTCGGCAACAGCATCTTCTCGCACATACTGTCGAAGACGGCGTCGGCATGCGACGCCAGAATGGGCGGAGCCATGATTCCGGTGATGAGCAACTCGGGGTCGGGAAACCAGGGAATATGCGCCACCAACCCCGTGGCTGTCTATGCGATGGAGAACGAGAATACCGAGGAGGAGCTGATACGCGCGCTCACACTGAGTCATCTCACGGCAATATACATCAAACAGAGCCTTGGCAAACTGTCGGCGGTGTGCGGCTGCGTGGTGGCAAGCATAGGCTCGAGCTGCGGCATCACCTATCTCATGGGAGGCGACTACAACCGCGTGTGCAACTCGGTGAAGAACATGATAGCAAACCTTACGGGCATGATATGCGACGGAGCGAAGCCCAGCTGCTCTCTGAAAATAGCGTCGGGCGTATCCACCGCCCTGCTCTCCTCGCTTCTGGCGATAGAGGGCAGATGCGTGACGGCGGTGGAGGGAATAATCGACGACGACGTGGACCGCTCCATACGCAACCTCACGCGCATCGGGTCGGAGACAATGAACCAGACCGACGAGATGGTGCTCGACATCATGACGCACAAGCAGAACTGCTGAACGGCAAAGCAATCATGCTCTGCCTGAATGCAGACAACGGCACTGCCGAAAGCCAAATGAGGCTCTGCCTGTGAGCATAAAAGAGATTAAGACAACAGACGTGTCATAACCTTGCGTTGTGGCACGTCTGTCATATATGCGCTGACCGGATGCTTTTAACCCGAATCGGGTATTAGACTTCCATTCTTATTTCGTGCTGCTGTCAGCCAGATTGTATCCTGCTTTATCGAAGATGTAGCGGACTACACCGGGAAAAAGCATGATACAAGATGACGGCAGCAGTGCGGAAGAAGGATGAAGAGCCGACAATAAACCTTAAATGTATAATTGGCGTTCTAATGACCGATTCGGGTTTACTCCGGCTTTCTGTCTTTCCGTCGCACCGCAATCATGCCAACGCCGACATGACACACATTATTTCATATACCTTGAAAAGGAAAAACACACCACAAGACAGTACGTCGCATATTGTCGTTTTTTATCTTTGAAAAACGAAAAAAGGAAGTATTGACCTTTGAAACGAATAATACACCTCTTTGTAGGAGGTGTATGCTAATGCCAAAACATATTGTTCTATTTGTCTGTTTTTACGATATTTTGTCGCAATAATTAAACTATTTGTCTACAAAAATAAGAAATATAGGCGATGATATTACGAATGTCAGCATATAAAACAGTCCGTTTTAACTATTTTTAGCATACGTATCAATACCGTTCTGTCACCGTCCCGCTGTTCCACCTTATTAATAATATATAAAGATAACACCTCCTACAAAGAAGTGTATCATCCAATCATACAAAAGGAAGCGGCACTTCCAATTTGCGGTAAAATAACATAAGACACCTAAAAAGCGGGCTATTGGATAAGAAAAACAGTAATATAGTTTATTTAAAAAATCAATTGAGATGAAGAAGAAAATAATTTACATGCCACCGTCTACAGAAGTTGTGGACGTGGAAACAGAAGGACACCTGTTAGCTAACACATGGTCTACCGACAACGGAGCATCTTCTGAAGGCTACATCATAAACGGTCTGCCTTCTGAGGAAGACGACCAGTGGGTGAGACCTGACTTTAACAACAGTGAAGAAAGCGAATCGAAAGGCTACAACGTATGGGATTAAGCAAGACGGGAAAGTGGAAAAAAGAATAAAAGAGAATAAGAAAGGAAAGAGGATATGAAAAAGTTTACAATGTTTTTAGCAAGCGTCGCCACCGCCTTATTCGGCTTTGCGACAACCGCTTCGGCACAGTATGAGACGGAGCAGCAGATTCCTTGGGTTAACCATGCGTCTACCTTGGACGAGGCTCTTGAAGCTCCGAACGGAATATATCTGTGCTACATGCAGACCGTAAACGGCAATACGACATACAGCTTTGTCACTGCCGGAGGTCGGTTCGGCACACAGGCTGTCACAACAAACCGCGGTATGACACTGAGACTTACGCAATCTGACAACCAATACCGCTTCCGAACAACTATGTACAATCCTAATACAGACAGGACAGAGAACTATTTGGGATGCGATGACAATAAAAGCGATAATATAAACGCATACATGGACAACAGTGATAATCAGTATTCACGTTGGACATTGAGCCAAAACGGGGATGGATTCAATATAATAAACATAAGGGAAGGTTTTGTTTTCGATCGTAATTATTATCTCCAACTCAACCAGAACAATTCTCTGTATGTATCTGAAAGCCGTCCTTCCAACAACGGCAAATGGCTTCTTATAGACCGGGATGAGTTCAAGGAGGTTATAACACGTGTGACAGGACAGACCAATATTGAGGTGAGCGGACTGTTCAACAATACCCGTTTCATACGCTACATGGACGGAGCGTACTCCTGGACATGGTATGACATAAGCAACAACCAGCAAGTAAAGAACGAGGACGAGTTGACAAAAAGCGGTCCGAACGGTCTTGGCATCTCCAGCCTCGGGGCTTATCGTGGAATGGCACCGAACGTTGAGTACGCAGGAGGGAACGGAGATGGCTATGCGGAAAGCTACGGTTCGTTCAGCGCAGGAGAGATGCGCGACCCCGTAATCATGCGTCAGCAGTATACAGGACTTAAAGAAGGAACATACATTGTCACCGCTCAGGCATTCGTGTCAAACGATGCCGACGTCACGCCAGCAGCCAATTCGGCAGAGGCGGGAGCATATCTCTTCGCGTCAGGTTCGACAGGCGAGCAGGACGGTGCGCTCATACAGCTCCTCAATGAAGATGAACAGAACGATTTCACCAAAAAATTCTACAATGCCCAGAAGACCTATCTCGGCAACGACGAGTACTTCCGCGGCAACGTGGCGGCAGGCGAGTTCCTCGCTACAAACAACGGTACGATAAGCCGTGAGGACGCTATGTACAATCCGGACATGAGAAACCACATCATTACAATAGCCGTGAGAGTGGATGAAGGAGGACGTCTTGCCATCGGTGTGGCAAAGACCGAAAATGCAGGACGGGCTTACTTCGACAACATAAGAGTGTGGTACACGGGTAACAACGAGTTCGGACTCGACGCATACAGCACAAACAGTACCACAATATCAGCCGATAACCTCTACGGAATAGACAATCTGCAATACGGATATCCGCGTGTCTTCAACCTCTCACGTGACTTCGGAATAACCGAAGAGAACGCCGCCACATACGAACCGAAGTGGGAAGCGCTCGTATCACCGGTGAACCTGACCTGCACACAGGTATGGAACACATTCGGAAAAGACACCCGGCTGAGCGAGCTTGTGGGTCTTGCGGAAGACGGACATGAGATGCGCTTCAAGACAGTAGACCTGTCAAAGGCTGACGCTACGGCAATATACGCAGGCAAATGCTACGTCATAAAAGTACCGGAGGTGCCACAGATAGCACGCTTCGTGGGCTCCGACCCGACCGAAGCAAAGGAAGGTGAGGACAAACATGAGTTCAGTATATTCAGTACAGATCCTTTCATACAGGGCGACATCACCTACTACGGTCCGGTATATCAGTTCAACGGTGTGACACGCACATCGACGCTGAAAGACCTTATCACCACAAACGATGCGGGAACATACGAGAACGGCACAGTGACAAAGACATACCACAGTCCTGACGGAAGCGGTGACGTGAAGTTCACGGGCTACTTCTACAAGCCGGCATCGGTAAGCAACGCCTACGTCGTGTCAAGAGGGAACATGTATTTCCTCGGTAACGAGAGCTGGAAGAGCCTCACCGGAACAATGTGGACGCTCGAGGAGCTGAATCCGGAGAACAACAACAAACTGACATTCGACTTCGGTGACGGAGAAACGACCGGCATAGAGGACCTCAGTTCCGTTACAGATGACGCTTCGGAAAAAGCCGACGGCGTGTTCAACCTCAACGGACAGAAAGTTGCTGACGGCACTTCCACCGAAGGACTTGCCAAAGGAATATACGTTGTAGGAGGTAAAAAGATTGTCGTGAGATAAGCTTATGATAATACACTCAGGCAGTATGGTATCTCAGGATTAGTGCCGTCTGCAAGCCGGAAAGCCGTCCGCTTTCCGGCTTTTATTATAAAACCGGTTTCTCCAGGCAATGAAAGTGTGAACTCATGTTGCTCTCGCTTGTCCGGTTTTTTATTAAAACAGACCGTTGAATCGCAACCGCCACATTAACGAGAGAGCCTGTCTGATGACGGAAAAAGGCATCGTCACGGGCGTGGAACAGATGGGCGGTGCCTGCATTGACCGATTATCCGCTTGTCCATGCATACGTACCGCCAGGAACATGAAAGCAATGAAACACATATTAAAACAGACAACTATGCTTCCACAACCGTATGCCGGGATTACATTATAAAGCCCGATGAATCACATAAAATTCAATAAACGACAAATAAATGTCATGAAAAACACGTCGTTTTCGTATTTATCACGTCTTTATATATAAGAACAGCAACGACATTAACAGTCAGGCTGCACAGCTATACGAACATCCTAAAACGAGAAAAAAATATTGGGAACACTACGAAAAAGATTATCCGGAGACGCGCTGGAGCTGTTCGTAAGGGAACAGACAGACAATATGTTCAGGTTCGCGTTCTTCCGTACAGGCGACAGAAGCACTGCCGAGGACATCGTACAAGATACCCTGCTGAGCGTATGCAGACAGGGCAACAGACCGACTGAGCCGGAGAAACTGAAAAGTTATGTATTCAAGGCTCTGTCAAACAGATGCTGTGACGCGGTACGCAAGCACAACACCACAACAGAACCTCTTACCTTCCGCATGGCAGAAACGGTCGAGGACAACGATGGCAACGAGCGTTCGGCGGTGGAGGAATATACGCGCATCGAAAGAGTTCTGGGCGACATACCGTACGAACAGGCAGAAACGATACGCATGCACGTCATAGACGGACTGAAGTTCACCGAAATAGCGGATATCACCGAAACGCCTGTCACGACGGTGAAATCGAGATTCAAATACGGAATTGAGAATATAAAGAAAAGAATAAACACCCGAAAAAACAATTGATATGGATTGTAACAGTTTTAGAAAAAATGTGTACGACTTCATAGAAGGAGGCACAGACCAGAACCTGACACGTGAGATGGAAGCACACGCAAAGGCTTGTGAAGAATGCAGAGAATATCTGGAGCAGACCGAGAAAACCATAAGCATGATACGTCCTACATGCGATGTGAAGGCGTCGGACGCTCTGAAAGAGAACCTGAGAATGATAACCACCGGAGCAATAAAGACCGACAGACAGCGCAGAAAGACAATGCCTGTGTTCAGACGCTACGCTGCCATCGCCGCATCGGTGCTCGTTCTTCTGACAGGAGCAGCGGCAATAGGCGGCATACTGCTTAACAGCAGCACGGCAAACGCTGCGTCCAAAGCCATAACAAGTGCGCAGGCATCCGAATATTTCAGTAAAGCCATACCACTGAAACAGTCGTCTGTACGCCTGAAACTGAACGTGCGCACCTCTCCTAACGAGAACTTCGCGTACGTGACACCCGTGAGCGGCTTCGTGGAAACGGTACTGACATTTGTCAACAAGGACAACACCATGCTCTGGAGGATAGAGAAACATAACGGACGAGCCATCATCTGCGACGGTAACAGACAGTATATGTGGGGCAAGGGCGGCACAATGGGTTATGAGAGCGGAGCCGACTACGAGGGTTTCGCTGAAGGTCTTCTCACTCTGTTACCGGCAGACATCAACATAATAAAAGGCTTGATGCGTACCTGCAACACCCAAAGCAGATACTCACTCGACACAAGCGACGAGGCAATAATAATAACCGCGACCTCTCCCGCCATAGGAAAAGGACGCGACGGGAAACCTCTGAACTCGTCGATAGCCGAATCAGACAGCAAGACCGAGTACATATTCGACAGCAAGACGAAGATGCTGAAAAGCTACAACGTATGGATGAAGGTGATGGGCGTATATGTGAAGGTGATAGAGAGCACCTCTATAGAATACAACAAAAGCGTGGACGTGGCATCAATGCTGAAACGACCGGACAATATCAGAACATGGATTGACGTGACAGCCGACTATGGCATGTTCGCCGGAAGTACCGCGGAGGAAGCCGTAAAGAATGTATTCGAAGCCGTGACGGCCGGAAAGGCAAAGAACGTAAAGAATGTGCTGTTCTGCTATGACATCGAAAAGATAGACAGTATGTACGGCGGAGACGCCACTGTAACGGTCGGAAAAGCGTACAAGGAAGGCACTTACGCCGGAGTGTTCGTACCTGTAGAACTAAAATACAAGGACGGAAGGGTGAAGAAACTGACCGTCGCCGCACGTAACGACAACAAGGGAGGCGCATGGACAATAGACGGAGGACTGTGAGAGACAGCCATGCCGTCAGCGGCGCAACAACGATCTGACAGCGAACCAGAGATGCATCGCCACGGTGGGGAGCGTTCCGTAATGAACGCACATCACACGGAAGCGTTCCTTCAACGAGGCGCGGTGGTTCTCGGTTGTCATACCCTCGGCAAGATAGTTCACCACAACCATGTTGACATTGCGCAGTGCGAGCCGCTCACGGGCGGCTCTTTTCATTATGCGTATGCACCAGTCTACGTCGGCTGAGAAACGGTATCGCAGGTCGTAAGGCACCGCACGGGCTATGTCCGCACGTGCGTAGAACGCCTGATGACACACGAGCATGCCGTGGCGGAACGACTTCCAGTCGAGCCGCTCAGGCGGTGTCAGCCTCCTGTGCGCCACAAACCGTCCCTCCATATCCACAAGATCGGTGTCGCCATACAGCACGGCGGGCAGTTCCCCGTCCGTCCCCACGCATGCGGCAATATCGCTGAGAGTGTGCGGCGAAGGATAAGAGTCGCCCGCATTCATGAACACCACGTAGTCGCCGGTGGCTCTTCCCAACGCCTTGTTCATAGCGTCGTAAAGCCCGTTGTCAGGTTCCGACACGATGACAACCTCATGACCGCAGTCCGTGGCGTCAGACTCCGCCTTGTAAGCCCCGGCTATCGCCACCGTGCCGTCGGCGGAACCGCCGTCCATTATGATATGCTCCACGTTGCGCCACGTCTGTCCCATCACGCTGTCGAGCGTTGTCTTCACCGTCCGCTCAGCATTATACGTACATGTGACGACCGTGAATATTATATTCCTACAGTCCATTTCCTCAGATTATATATTTCTTCATGGCAGCCGTCTCGTTGTAAACCTCAATGTATCTCATTGCCACGCTCTGCTGCGAATAATGCGTATGGACCTTCGACACAGCCGCCCTGCTCATAGCCTCATAGTCGTCACCACACAACAGCCGGTGCATTCCTGCGGCAAGGTCGTCTGCCTTTCTGAAGTCAGCCACATAGCCGTTCTTCCCGTGATCTATCATTTCAGGTATGCCACCCGTGCGGAATCCCACACACGGCACGCCGCATGCCATCGCCTCCATGATGGTGTTGGGCAGATTGTCCTCTACCGACGGCAGCACATATATGTCTGCGGCATTGTATATTACGGCAATCCGCTTCTCGTCGCTTACATATCCCAAGGCGCACGTTTTGAGCGCGAGGCGTCCCGCCATATACTCCGACTCGCCGCCGAGCACAGCCACCACCGTACTCTCCTTCATCTCCGGATGGTCTGCCACGAGCCTGTCCACAGCCTCGATGAAATACTCCATACCCTTGCGGCGGTCGGTCACGCGGTGCGACACGAAGAGAATCACCTTCTTGTCCTCCGGCAATCCCGTCTCCCTACGGCATTCCGCCTTGTCGCTCCGACGGAAGAACACACGTCCGTCGATGGCGTTCGGGATGCTCACTATGCGCTGTCCCTTGAGCAGCGCACTCTGCCGCGCCTGACTCTCGAGCCATCGGCTGCAAGCCACAAAGCATATGTTTCCTGCTGCATAAAGAGCTTTCTTCCTGCGCCATATCTTGTTTGAGAGGTCATGCCTGGACCCGCCGTCAGGCAGAAGCGGACATCCGGCGCATCCGGTCTTGTAAGACATGCATCCGCCCGAGTAATGGCAGATGCCCGTGGCTTGCCACATGTCGTGCATGGTCCACACCACCGGCTTACCGCTCTTCACTATCTTTCTGATGTTTCTCAACGACAGCATGCCCTGGTTTATCCAGTTGAGATGCACCACGTCAGCCCACTTGAACTCCGGCAGCGACGTTATGTCCGTTCCGCAATTTGCGATGTCTATCTCGAAAAGATGATTTTTCGAGAACCGCAGATGATTGTATATGCACCATCTTTCCCACAGAAAGTTCCAGCGGGCACGCATCTTGCCGGGCACCTCCGCCACGGTGATGCTGTCGGTCTGCTTGTCACGCACAAGCATCTTTGCCTTCTCGCCGCTGTTGATGAGCGCCTCCAGCAGTCTTCCTGCGGCAACCGCCGCTCCTCCGGTACGCTCGCTTGTATTTACAATCAGTACATTCATTTTGCCTGTCCGACTTTTTCTCCATACTTAAGACTTCAAACGGGATTTCTGAAAACACCATATTGCTTTCCCGAGTGCAGCCTATCTTATGCAAAGATAGTGCAAACGAGCGGAAAGAAAGCTTGCTTTCACTTTCCCGAGTGCAGCCTATCTTATGCAAAGATACAAAAATGTTTTATTCAACCCACACCTTATTATATAATAATACAATCCCGTGAAAATAAAAAAAACGGCTGCCGCGCACCCCCATTATCCGATAAACACACATCAGTAAACCGCCCGCCGCTCCTCCGCCCCACAGTGTCAGACACCCTGCATTGCTACCCTGACAAAACCATGGCGACAATGGCATCTCACAAAACGTTAACATCCTTAAAATCAGAAGAATATATAAGATGTGCGATAAAATATTCACAAATATGCGGAAATAACGCATAAACACCCTCCAGGCAACCATTCAGAATGTCATAATGCTACCTATGGATGTCAAAACATACCATTATCCAAACCCACGAACGACATTTCCGCACATTATGAACGTTGTGCGCGTACACAGATTATTGACATATGTCAAAAAAGAATTAAAAATATCATATTATATGTTTTATTGTTTGCAGGTGTCAAAAAGCCTTTGTATCTTTGCAACGTCAAAAGGTTAATAGATTGTTTAGGTTAGTAGTAATAGATTTAGGTTTTTAGTTATTAGGTTTAAGGTAAATTAAAACGATTGTTTAACAGGTAACAATGCTGGGCCGTGAGGTTCGCATTTGTTTCGAAAGTTTTTTAGTTAAACATAGGAATATGTCACTGCTTGTTGAAAGTAGTGGCATTTTTCTATTTTAGACGGTTACAAAACCGACTGCTTCAACGGCACAACGTGAACCTCGTAGAATCACGTACGCGAGCCGGACATTACGCCGGTGCGATAAAGACATTCCCATTATATACCATCCACACTCCGTTCCGCTGTCATACTCACGGGTTTCCTGTCTTATAGGAAATGCGGCGGGCTGAATCAGGAACAAACGCGAAGCAATACAACGACAGTTGTGCTGAAGAGCGAAAAAGCGCAGTTTTTAAAGTGAAAAAGAGGCTTTGGCGGTATGATGACCGCTTCGGGATAATGCAACAAAATGACGAACGGCAACGAAAAACCATCCATCGTTAACTCCGCAGGAATGAGTTATTTGCCGGAGAATAACTTTCCGGCGTGAAAAACGCGGTTTTTCGAGACAATCATTAAAACACTGGCGCACAGCAGATTAGGCAAAAACAGGTTTTCGTATGGTGACAACCATGCTGCGGAAGAGGCTCTTCGGGCACGCGGAAGAGCCTTTATGGGCGTGCGATACGGGCTTTTCCGCATGACGGGAAAGGCTTTCTCACGGCACAGCGGAGACAGAAAAAGAGTGAAAAAGGTATTTTACGGTTGAAAAATAAGGAAGAAACGGAATAGAAACAGTGCCAAGACGCGCTTACGACACACCGCGACACGCTCCGGACAGACCATATTGCGGCACGCCGTACTCTATTCCGCGCTTTTGTGATGTCAAAATATTTTACTGCCTGAACGATGACGGCTGACACCTGATGTCAGCCGTATATGAGCACCGTGGCATATGCGCTGATGCCTTCCTCACGCCCTGTGAAGCCCAGACGCTCGGTTGTTGTAGCCTTCACCGACACGTTGTCGACGTCCGTACCTATCACCTCAGCCATACACCGGCACATGTCCGGAATGTGAGGATTGAGTTTAGGACGCTCCGCGCACACCGTTGCGTCGATGTTGCCCACCGTGTATCCTTTCTCAGCTATCAGCCCCACGGTCTTCTTCAGGAGTATCTTGCTGTCCACGTTGAGCGTCTCCTCCGCCGTGTCGGGGAAGTGATAGCCTATGTCGCGCATGTTTGCCGCACCGAGCAAAGCGTCGCACACGGCATGAATGAGCACGTCGGCGTCGCTGTGTCCGAGCAGTCCGAGTCCGTGGTCTATCTTTATTCCTCCGAGCCAGAGGTCTCGTCCGGCTACCAGTCTGTGCACATCGAAGCCGAATCCCACACGTATTTTCATGTCCTTATACTTGTTCCGTTAATATAAAATGTATGTTTCCGCCGTCCCGTGCGTCATCTCCTGAACAGGTCTTTTATTCCGTCCATGTCGAAGCTGAGCGTGAACCGCAGTGTCTGGTCGAGCGGATTGCTCTTCGCCGTGGCTATAAGATAGGCGGCGTCGAGCGAGAACACGCTCATCTTGAAGCCCGCACCGACTGTGAAATACTTACGGTTGCCCTTGTTCTCAGCCTCATGGTGATAGCCTGCACGCAGGGCGAACTGGTCGTGATACACATATTCGCCGCCCACACTCCAGTATATCTCCTGCAGCTCTTCCTTAAAACCGCCCGGCGCATCGCCGAAACTCTTGAATATACCGCCTATGCTGCTCACGTCGTAATAGTCGCGCTGGACACGCTCCTGATAGTCTTCAGTCGACTCACCGTCGTTCTGCTTGGGATAGGTAGGCACGAGAAGCTTGTTGGCGTCAGCCGTGATGGTGAAGCGGTTATATTCGTCCACGGGCACCATGAGCGCGGCTCCGAGGCGCATGTTGGTAGGAATGAACTCGCTGTTGTCGTCGCCTCCGAACGTTATCTTGCTACCGATGTTCGATATGTTCAGTCCAAGACCTATCTGACACTCGCGGGAGCCTATCGTGAAATAGTCCTGATAGTATGCCGCGATGTCGGCTGCGAAAGCGCTTCCGGGCGATGTGTCCTCAGTGTAGTCGTAGGTAAGGTCGGAGTAAATCCATCTCACCGCCGCCGCAATGGAGAACTTCTCGCTGAGCATTATGGAGTAAGCCACGTCGAGCGACATCTCATACGGGTTGATGGTCATGCCCGCATCCTCACTCACGCCACCGCCTGTGTACACCTCTCCGAGCGAGAAGTAGCGCAGCGAAGCCGACACTGCCGAGTAGTCGCCTATGCGGTAGTAGCCTGCAAGATAGGCAAGGTCCATGTCGCTTACAAGCTGCCGCAGCCATGGCGTATAGTTGAGGGCGACACCTGCCCTGGATATTGTGAATGGATATTTTGCCGGGTTCCAGTATTGCGAAACCACGTCGGGGTCGGTCGCCACACCCGCGTCACCCATACCGGCGGCACGCGCGTCAGGGGCGATGGTCTGTGATGTGACCGACGTGTTGACAGGGTTGAACATGTTCTTCTTGTCCTGAGCCGGAGCCGCCAGCACAAGACCGAAAGACAGGCACACAGCCAGTATTCTTATCTTTGCGTTCATTCGTATGATGTTTGTCTTTAAATTAAAATATAATATGGCACTGAATTAAAAACGACGATGCGTCCTATTTATTGCCGATAATGACAAGTTTCTTTGCCTTGGAGGTCTGCGGGCTGCTGTCCGACGACATTCTCACACGGTAGAGATATACTCCCGTGCCGAGCCGGCTGCCTCCGTCGACGGTCAGGTCCCAGTCCACGGTGTAGGCGCTTCCCGTGCTCACTCCGCTCTCCTCGTGTGTCCAGAGCAGGCGTCCGCTCATGTCCATCACGTCGATTGCCACGTCCAGGTTGCTTCCAGCGCGGTCGTGGCTTATTATGAATGTGGTGGAGGTGGTGGCGGGGTTGTCCGTACAGCTCACGCTGAGCAGCTGTGGGGAGAGCCCTTTCACCACGTTGAAGCGCAGACTGGTGGACGACATGTTGTTGAACACGTCCCATGCGCGGAACTCGAGCGTGTGTTCGCCCTCCTCGAGCTCGGGTATGTTGTAGTATGTCGAGCCTCGGGTGTATGTTCCGAAGTCGTAGCTGAAGTTGTCGTTGAGATTGTATGTGCGCGCCATCTCGCCGTCGATGACGAGCTGCAGGTCGTGTCCTATGCCGTTGCCGGATGTGTTGATGCCATCCTTGTCCATTATCTCGGCTACGAAGTATGGCGTGCTGTTCACCTTGCCACCGTTGACGAACGACGGCGAATTGAGATAGCAGAATATCGACGGACCCACGGAGTCGTTCTCGGCGATGTCTCCTCCTCCCACGGTGAACGCTTCACAGCTGCCGTTGCCGATGAGAGTGCGGTCGTTGCTCACGGCATAGAGGTTGATGAGTCCGGTGCCGTCGGTATAGTTGATGTCCTTGGGCACGGCGAAGGAGAACTCGAACCGTCCGCCGGATATGCTGTCGTTGCCGCTGAAGAGCACCTTCGTGCGGTCGTAATAGGTGAACGGCTGTGCAGAAGCCTCATCCTCGTTGCGGTTGTTCCACCGGCATGTCACCAGCTCGCGGCTGTCGCGCACGGTCGCCGAGAGCACACCGCCGAACGACGGAGCGTCCTTCACATATCCGCTCACTCTCATTATGTTGCCCGCTCCCACCGACACTGTCTTGCCGTCGGTGACGTCGGTTCCGTTTATAGAGTCTACCACCACGGTGAGCTTGGGCAGGCAAAGCGTCATGGCAGGGTCGCCCAGCAGCGAGTACTGAAGATTGTTCACCACCTCCATGTCTCCGTTTGTCATCACACTGTTCTTCGCAAGCCGCTGCGCCTCACC
>ERZ772884.1562-NODE-1562-length-14546-cov-4.695397_pt1 | contig 14546 bp, 29 predicted proteins | sample MGYA00580574_ERZ772884 | MGnify/ENA primary metagenome ERZ772884 (study PRJEB29015, sample SAMEA2737690) | human gut metagenome | biome: human gut; feature: human-associated habitat; material: faeces | place: China | collected 2012 ... | reverse complement strand
TTAATCAGCGAGTCAGCTTGGGAAGAAATGACCTGCTTATTCGCACCTTCCCTAACATATCGTCATCATGAAAATCCCAATCAATATCACCGCGCTTGTCAGTTGGGCGAAAAATGTAACCATTCTTCATTCTGGTAAGGCAGTTATGAAGCACGCCATCTTTTGTTAGGGTTAGATAAAAAATCTCATTCCTTACCTCACCATCCTGAAGGATATTCAGTGTAGTTTTTAGAGCTTCACCACCACCCATGCGAATAATATTTTTTGGCAGTTGGTTTACAAACTCAACCGATGTTAAACCAAGCGCATCACACCCGGGAACATATGAAATAGTAGATGAGAACCGTTTCGCTGGCTTAGCTAAGCTTACGCCATTTAAGATGAACTCTCCTTCATCGTAAGGGATATAAACCCTGTTGGAAATTGCCTTCTTGAATGACTCCATGCCATTTGAATTTTCTTTTGACGAGCCTTTCCTGCCAGAGATTCCGCAATAAGTACCCGAGGTAATCATAAGCAATGACGCTATCAGCCTTTCCTCAAACTCATCTTTAGTCCATAAATCCATCACTTCACCTCCTGCTGCGGTGCTGCTGGAAGTGGCATCCAGTGTGTTACCTTTCGAACCGTTTCGTCATCTATGGTCCACCATTTGTTTCTAGTTGCGTCGTAGTAAGCTTCAAAGCCATCTGATTCCGTCCACCCAGAGACATATCCCCAACACCATACAAAGTCTTTATCATTTGGCATCCGCTCGCTTACCGGAATCCATCTATCTGCGACACTATCGACGCTCTGCACCGAGTTCAGAGCGGGGGTATCATGCGGGGCGGCTGCGAGCTCACGAACAATGCGCTTAATGCCGTCGATACGGTCATCATCAACAGGGTCTACCGTTTCAATCCGATCAAGCATCATCAGCGCTGCGTTTGCTTTATCGTTGCGTGTCCAACCATCCGGAATCACCGGAGAGTTGCCATCGGCACCCTGAAGCATGGCGGCGCGGCAGGCGTTCAAATCACCGTAAATCTGACCGATTAGATTAAATCCTTTCATGGGCCAGTCAGCGGGAGAATAAGCAACTGCGCCATCGTCGGACACGAATAAAAAGCCAACTGGCTTCAAGTCAGGCACAGATACCGGCGCTGGCGGGGCGGCGTAGACCTCAATAACGCCGTCATCAATGGGCCACTCGCCATCCTTGATATAATCCGAGGTTCCATCCACCTGCTGATCGGCGATGTGGAAAGCTCCTATTGGTTTTGCTTCGAGCGATGCCAGCGCGATACGCGCCAGCGAAGAAGCCTCACCGCATTGAACGTGGTCAGTTTCGATAATTTGCTGTAACTGCTCTTTGGTGAATTCTTTGGTAATAGTGCTCATGGTTATCCCTCACCCTGGATGGAATTCTTGCGGTTTGAACGACACACCAGCGCCCAAAAATTCATTTCGCAAATCAGCGCCGCCGTAGTTTCTGCCCGGCGACGAAATCCTAATTTGTTAGACTTTCCAACAGAGCGCTTACGCTGGCGCATTACCTTTCTCGTGTGCGCCGCCTGGACTTCCTGTTGTCGCTGCTTTGATGCGTAAACTCCCTTAGGCGGTACTTTTCGGGCCTGTTTTTGATAAGCAGTTAACAGGTCGTGTACGTCTGTAAATTTAGCCATTTCACTCTCCTTTACCGGCTGCGGCGGCGCGCGGTACATTCACTTCAATGATGCGCACTGTTGGCTTATACATCTCGATAGCGGTCAGCCAGTCAGCACCAGTCATGCGCTTCTCTGCATCTCCATTCGACCACGTAACCGGTACGCCTATGGCTTTCATCGCGATTTCAATTTCCCCGGCGATGGCGCTTTTCCCGCAGCCAGTAAAACCAGATACCGTTACGAGCACTTCACCTTTGACTGGTTTAACCTCCCGCGCCTCCAGTTCAGCGATGCGATTCTCTGCGGCTTCCAGCTCATCCAGCAGTGCCAGCGCTAACTTCCGCAGGTGAGCGTTGCTCCCATTCGCTGGGTTTGAAAGCTCTTTGCGCAGTTCTGCGCGTTTGTCGATGTTGCTCATTGGGCCGCCTCCGGGGTATCTGCGAGTACTAAGCGCCCATCACAAAGCGCCTTGATGATTTCCTGATATTCCCACCCGAAGTACATGCTCTCGACGTAGACCCGCAGAGGAGGGTAATCATGCTGCTTACGGCGAATGAAAGCCTCCGCTGCCTCACGGGTAAGGTGAGCGTTGATGTTCTGCCACTCTTTACGAGTTCCGCAGACAGTGTGGCCGTCAAGGTCAGCCAGCACTTCCCACTGAGCATCTTCGCCGAGATCGGTAAATGCTGTATCGCACTGGTCAATGCAGAAGGCATTTAACTCTTCCTGCTGCATTTCATCCAGATCGTCCCAATATTCTTGCGGACTATCCCATTCGCAGTCTTCGACATGGACTATCTTCGATTCTCCGAACTCCTCCGCCAGGCCATAAATGGTTGCCTGCTTCTGAACCATGAAAATTGGATCGGCAGTGGCATGACGATTAATACCTTCTCCGCGATGGTGATACTTCAAACGCTCAATGAAATCTGCGAATGTTTCCGGCGTTAATTTCGCGCCGTCTGCGATAGAGTTGCTCATGACTGCGCTCCTTTGCGAAGCTGGGCGGCGAACTGATCAGCTGCATTAGCTTGAGCTTCAGCAATATCATCAAAGAAGGCGTCATCACCTTTGCGACGCAAGACTGCGGCAAACATCTCCACGCCTTGCGCCCGTACTTCAGCCAGGAAAGCGTCTGTCTCCGGGGTTCGCTTCATCTTGAGAATTTCAAAGGCCTCGATCATCGCCAGTTCTGGCATTCCGTCATCCATAAGCTCTTCGGCTTTCTCGATAGCCTCAAACATCGAGGCGCTATGCGGATTAGGACTCCACTCCTTCAGCCCCGCATTCTCCGCAGCCAGAGCCGATAATGTGGTTTCAACCACATTAAGCAGGGTCGTAACTTCCGCGGGCGACATGTGCTCACCGCAGTCGGCATTCATCCTGGCGTTTTTAATCAGATCTTCGTATTTGTTGCTCATACCCCTACCCTCCCCAAAACCATCAATACTCGCTTCATAGCCGGACTGTTGCGGCACTCCTGAAATATTCCGTTGGTGCAGCTGCGCGCGGTGCCGTCCTGCTCTTCCGGCGTCGCCAGGCGATAAGTCACCGTTCGCCAGACCTTGCTCACCCGGATAATTTTTCGAGACTTTTCCAGATCGATAGCGTTCTTCGTGATGCAGTTGATGGTCATGCCGCACTCTGTGGCCACATCCTTCGCGGTGAAGGTCCGGTGCGTTTCGAGATAACACAGAATTGCCTGTTTGCCTTTCATCGTCTTAGCACTCATAGTCAGCCTCCTGTTGCATCTGGCCGCTGTAGGTGGAATCTACCGGGTCCAGGCCTGAGTAGCGGCTGCTGAAGTGGTAGGTCTTTTCTGCCCCCGGCGCATGGCGGGACTTCACACAGATGATTTCGGTGATGCCTTTCAGTTCGGTTTTTTCGTTGTACTTCTCATCCCGATACACCATGAAGATCACATCTGCCTTTCAGTTCGGTGTTCGGGTTGTATGTCTCATCCCGGTAGATCATGAAAATCACATCGGCTTCCTGCTCGATAACACCGGACTCGCGGAGGTCAGCTGCGACCGGGCGCTTATTAGCACGTTCTTCGACCTTACGGTTAAGCTGAGCCAGTGCGATGACCGGGCAACGCAACTCTTTCGCCAGGTTCTTCAGGCCGGTGGCGATCTCCCCTACGCTGCGGTTCATGTTCTCAGGGTCAGACATGCGCATCTTCTGGAGGTAATCGACAATGACCACACCAAGTCCACCCAGTTTCTTGCTCATTCGCCTGGCTTCCGCTCGCACCTGATGAACGCTGAGGGATGGCTTGTCGTTGATATAGATCGGGGCTTCGATGAAATCCTTCATGCAGTGGCCGACCTTTCCCCATGCCTCGTCCATTTTCCCGCTAACCTTGCTCAGCAGATCTTCTTTGCTTACCCGCGCCCGGTGAAAAGCGACTCGCTCAGAGATTTGCTCCACTGGCATTTCGAGACTGAAGAACAGCACCGGCTTTTTGTTTTTCAGGCCTACTGTTTCTGTCACTGTGGTGCTAAACATGGTTTTCCCCATGCCTGGACGTCCGCCAACGACGATAAAATCCGTATTGTTGAATCCGCCGAAAGCGCTGTCGATGGTCGACATGCCTAGCTCTGTTTTGTATTTCCAGATATCGCCGCTGATAATCGACTGGATGGTCTCTAACGACATGTCGATCCCGGTGGTGATGTGCTCGGTGCCATAGTCCGCACTGTGCTCGATGCCGGAGATATCAGCTTGGATGTTGCCGATGATGTCTGCGATACCCTCGGTAGTTGGTTCGGACAGCTTCTGGATCCCAACCTGTAACGCCAGGGTCATACGGCGACCAAGGTACATTTCCCGAAGCTTTTCGCAGTAGGCCGCCAGGTTTGCGAAAGACGGAGTGTTTTTGCTGCATTCAGCCAGGTAAGCGAAACCACCCGCACTTTCAAGCACTCCGAGCTGCTCAAGGTCGCTGGTCAGCGTAAGCAGGTCTATCTTCGAACCGGATTCGTTGAGTCTCTTATAGGACTTCAGAGCCACTTTATGGGGCGTTGCTGTGAAGTGGTCCTCTGTCAGCCCCTCAATCGCATCGGTAGCCATGTCCACGCCATCTGCGCGCCCTGCTGCAAGCATGATTCCGCCGATGACGGCCTGTTCAACGTACAAATCGATAAAACGGCTCATGCTTTCACTCCCTTGCGCTCACGGTGCTCGTTGATGGCCTGCTCGTAGACAGATCCCCAGTTCTTTGGATTCAGGATCCAGTCGAGAGTAAGCCATGGCTGATCGCCTCTGGTACCGAACAGGGAAGACTTGCTAATCAGCTCGAAGGCCATTCCCATGTGTTTCAGTTCTCGCCAGTTTCCCTGGGTGGTTTTGCCGTTCCACACAGCTTCCAGGTCTCGATAGGCCGGACGGCGGCGGTTCCACTCATGCAGCGAAACGGCCTTCGAAGGGAATTTTTCATTCCAGAGCTTGATGATCTCTTCGTGCGGACAGGCTTTCGGGTTGCTGCCATGACCATCTGCCCATATCAGGGCGTCTGACAGGTATCCATCAAAGCGGGTCATACGGCACAGGTTCTCTGGCTTGAAGCTGTGACCCCAGTTCACATGGGCCCAGCGGATAACGAGTTTCAGCTCTTCAGCGGTGTAGCACTGGTCTTTGCTCTTCACCGTGGAGAGAGCTTTCTCGAAAGGTGCCAGCGCAGCACAACGACTACCAGTTAGCTCGTTGAAGTAATCCATCACTTCCTGAGCGAGTGAGTTTTCCCCCTGGGGGGATTTAGGGGGATCTTTTCTTTCTTTCTTTTGAATAGTGTCTTTTGTGTCCCCCTGTTTTGAGGGATACGACTCCCTCATTTTGAGGGATGCTTTCTCCCTCGTTTTAGGGGATTTCCCCTCATTTTGAGGGATGCACCATTCTGAGATGTTTTTATTTGGTCCGAACATGCCGCCTTGTTGCTTGATAACGTTCATTCTGACGAGTTCTAACTTGGCTTCATTGCACCGCTTGACTGGCAACTTTGTTATCTCGCTAAGTTGCGAATCGCTTATTCTGTCCATTGGCTTATTCCAACCGTAGGTTTTACGCAGAATAGCGAGCAGCACTTTGAAGTGTCGCTTGGTCAGATCAGCGCCTGAATAAGCCTCAAGGAGCATATTTGACAGCCTGGCGTACCCATCATCGAGTTCTGCCACACGACGCTCCACTACCGTCAGAGACGGTCTTATTGGTGTTACTGTTGCAGGGCTACTCATGACCGCTCTCCTTCCGCTTTAGTTCTTCGATGATGGCTCTCAGCTTTGTACCGACAGCCGGGTTACAGGATTTGATGAACCGGTCACGAGCAATATTTTTGTGAATTGCTGCCTGGTAAAATCGAGGTTTCTTAGGCATAATGACTCCTGTGAATTGATCCAGTTAATTCCACCTGAAGGCCGCTTCTGTTACAGCAGAGCGGCTTTCGTCATTTCTGATGGTCATGCTTCAAAATCCCCTTTCACTCCATCCCGGTTAGCAATCAGGATTGACAGCAAAAGCGACATGTTCGGCAGCAGGTTTTCGCGCCAGCGAGTAACCGTTGATTTGTTAACGCCAGCTACTTTTGCAATGTTGGTCGTGCCGATTTCTGCGATCTGACGATGGAGCCACGTTTCGATTCGTCGGGCCTCCGCTTTGTTGCGTGTCGTTAAGGTCTCCATTTGCGATACTTCCTCTCATGTAATTGGTTATGGCCGCCGTTAAGCGGCATGGTTCTCTGGGTGTGGAAACAGGTCGGGAAGATCAGGTCGAATTTCGTGCGCCTTAATCTCGCCACCAGTAGCGTTTACGATGGCTGTTACTTTTTCCGGAGATACGGAACCACCGTTAAGCCACTTGTGAACCGCTGGCTGGCTAACGCCGCAAATATCTGCGAGTCGCTTCTGGCTGCCAACGATTTCTAAAGCTCGTTGAATAACTTTGTTCATGGATTTTACCTATCCGATTACTGGATTAATGAAAAGATAACCCAAGTTATGGGTATTGTCCATAACCTTTGTTATTTTACTCTACATAACCTCGGTTATATATTGATAAGATGAAAACATTTGCAGAACGACTGAACGCGGCTATGTCGGCCGCTGACATATCTCAAGGACAGTTGGCTGATAAAGTCGGTATATCCCAGCCTGCAATTCAAAAGATGACGTCAGGTAAAACGAGCGGCAGCCGTAAGATGGTCGAGCTAGCTCATGCTCTGGGTGTAAGACCGGAATGGCTTAGTTCTGGAGTGGGGGAAATGCGGATTGATGGTAATGTGCCATCGGCGGCCCAACCTGTCTCGGAAACAATTGATGTCTTTCGGGTTGATGTTTTAGACCTGAAAGTAAGCGCTGGTCCGGGGTCTTTTATGATTTCTGAATTTGTTGAGGTCCTGCATGCTATTGAGTTCACAACTGAGCATGCCAGATCTCTTTTCGGGAACCGCACTCAAAATGATGTGAAGGTGATGACCGTAGACGGTGACAGCATGTGCCCAACGATTCAGTCGGGAGATCGCCTGTTCTTTGACGTTTCGGTGAGGAACTTCAAGGTTGACGGAGTATACGCATTTGTCTTCGGGCAGCACTTCCATGTCAAGCGCCTGCAGATGCAGGGCCTGCAGTTAGCCGTGCTTTCAGATAATCCGGCTTACAAAGATTGGTATGTGACAGAAGAAAATCAGGACCAGCTCTACATCATGGGCAAAGCGCTTATTCACGAATCGATAGCTTACAACAAACTGTAGCAGTGGCCGGAAGAGACTTTTGGATAGAGACGAAGCTGCGGCTGGTGTGATAGCCGTCATCATTCAATATGATTGATGAAAATCATCATAAAGTTTGTGTTCTTTTAGTCGATTTTAAGTGTATATATATCATGTGCGCGCGATATAGAGATGTTTCCTTTCAAAGTCAATTATTTCATTGCTAAATCGTGCTTATTGAGCGGAAATCGTCCAATTCGCATTGAAAATCGATTGGAGAGATCCTATATAAGGAGTATAGTTAGTGACCCAAGAATTTAGAGATGCTGTAAAAGTGACAGATGCAGAAGCTTCTTTTCAAGAAAGGCAACTGTATCAGGTTCAGATAGCTGTGAAGGCTTTGATTGATTTCGTTGTCACTAGCTTTGAAGAGTTGGGTATCGAAAAGTTACATGAGCTCGTTGATCCGTCACTTGATGAGGTTCATGAGATCATTCTCAAGCTTGATACCAAAGCCAAGCAACTTGGCGCTCTTGACCTACAGCAGGTATTGCTTACCGCGCAGATACTGATTCGTGATATTAAACAGAAAAACCCAGATCTGTGTGCACAAAGCTCCAAAATTCTCAAAGGGGCTGTAATTTTTAAATAACTTTCTTTTGGATGAAACGAGGCACTGCGGAGGCGCATATGAATAAACTCCACACAATTTCTGAGATGCTTAAACTGGCTGGCCGTCTTAATGAAATCGTTGCAGAAATGCAAGCTCGCAAGGATGCTATCCTTGCAGAAATGAACAAGAAAGCTGCATAACCCAGTTCTAATGTTCATATTAAACCCGGCCACCGCGCCGGGTTTTTTTGTGTCTTCCATACCGAGATCCAAAAGTTACTGCGCTGGCGTTAAAATCAATGACTTACACTAACCACTAAAGCAAGCATCCAATGCAATTCAATCACTTATGACGTGATCCAAAATAACCTGCGCTGGCGCATGTTGCTCCTGCACTTTTTTGTCACTCCTGCACTACCTTCCTTTCCGCACTATCTCGGCTGCATCCCTGTTCACTCCCTTCCCTATCACGTTGCCAGTTTCCTTCCGGTACTGCTTCAGCTTGTCGATGATGTTTTGCTGGGTCATGGGTAAATCAGCCAGTGACAATTCCATCACCGCCCGCCCCATCGCCTGAATTTTCCTGCTTATACGCTCTTCATCCAGAACCATGCACATCCCTCCTGCTGTTTTTTTAAGCATAGCACTCATGATTTACAAAAATAAATTCATTTAGTTATCATTAATTTATAACTTATGTGATTGATATTATAAATTAGGTTATTGCCTTCACTCATAACTAAGGTTATCTTTACCCCATCGAAACGAAACATCGACAGCTGAGCGAAGTTAGCCAGCGGCGAAGTGGAGATTCGGTCAGTCGAACGGCGCGACAGTAAACCATGCGTCGGACCATAGGCGGGCTCAGGGAGAGCGGCAATTATGGCAAAGCGAAAAAAGATTTATTCCAGTCCATTCGAAGCTGAGTGGGCTGTGCTGAATCACAAGAGGATTTTTTATGACTCAGGCATACATTCCGGCGTGTTTAAGAGACCTTCCTAAGAAGCGTCAGAAGCCACGCAAACAGGCGATTAAAGAAGCGCAAGTGGAAGTCCTGAATAAGGCAATCGCATCGATAAAAGACGATATGCGTGCGTTCAAAACAGAAGAGCAGCGTCGCGGTCATTACCAGGCGATCAGCACACTCTCACAGATTCGTGATGAGTTGTAGCAGCTGATAGATAAAGCATTTCTCCCGCATCAGCGGGTAACTACAGAGGGCAAGAGGATGAAGATTGGTGAATGCGATAACAGTTACTTCGGGGAAGATGACACATTCAATACACAAATATCACCTAAGGCGCTTGCGGCCCTTATTTGGCAATACAAGCACTGCTGTAGGCTCTCGAAGTTAACTAGCCAAGCTGCTGCTTACCGCTTATGCCCTCACAAGCTGGCTGAAGCTAAGCAGTACCAGATTCGCCGCGATCATCTGGAGTTATTTTTGAGGGTGTTGTCCGATTCAACTGCTGATTATGACGTGGAGGAAATCGACACTTACTTTGGCGGAGCTACTGATGATTGGTCGCTAATCCTCAAGGAAAGAATTTCTGACTAACCCGCTACGGCGGGTTTTTTATCGGCCATACCTCAGCTCATTCCAACGAGTGAGCGTGAGTTATGACAACCGGCGCCCATCCACCGCCCATTGAAACACTGAAGAAATGCGTTGAAGTCTTGTATTAACAGTTCCGTTCGCCGCGATAAGGCCAAGAGGAAATCATGGTAAACCAGCAGCAGATCAGAGAGGCCCAACGGCTCGCGTCGTTCGCGGTACTCCATCGCAATGCTCCGGCGTGGGAAGAAGCAAAGCGCCTTTACGCCGTCGCCATCGGGAGGACTCTTCACTGATGGAAACTTTATTCGCGCTCGTCCTGACCGTGGCAATGACCAACGGTGATTATCAGGATGTGATTCTCGGCGTATACGACAGCCCGCAGGAATGCAGCCAGGCAGCTTCAGAGCAAAAAGTAACAGCCGAATGCTGGCCGGTAGAAAGCATTCTCCGCAACGGCGAGTTCCCGGCGAAATCCATCGCGCAGCACTAACCCCCCTATTCAACCGATCGGCCTGGCATTACGCGGGCGGGATCTGCACATCCAAATTTCAGGAGAAACCATGAGCGAAGTAACGGACTTAACTGTCATCGAAATCAAGCCAGAACAGGCCCCAGTGCTTTACGTAGCGGGCGGCCTTGACGCGTACCTTGAGCAAATCCGCCAGGCTGTAAACGAAGTGCCGGACCTGTCCACGAAGAAAGGCCGTGACCGTGTTGCCTCTCTGGCAGCGCAGGTGTCCCGCAGCAAGACGGCAATCGAAAAGCCGGGCCGTGAGTACCTGAAGCGCCTGAAAGAGGCTGTGCGTCCGGCTGAGGCCGAAATTAAGCGATTCGTTGATGCCTGCGACGAGCTGCGCGATGCGACCCGCCGCCCACTCACCGAATGGGAAGCCGAGCAGGAACGCATTAAGGCTGAAGAAGCCATGAACGCGATGCACGCCGAAGCGCTGGAGATGAACATCAGGTTCGATCAGGAGCTGGCTGCCAAGTTCGAAGCGGACCACGAAATGGCTCTACTGATGAACAAGGATTTTGACCGTGACCGCGAAGAGCAGCGCCGCATGGCGGAACAAGCTCAACGTGAGCATGAAGAGCGTATTAAGCGTGAAGCGGCAGAACTAGCCCGCCGTGATGCCGAAGCGAAGCACAAAGCGGAGATTGAAGCCGCAGCGCGCCGTGAAGCTGAAGAGAAAGCCCGTGCAGAGCTGGCTGAACGCCAGCGCGTCGAAGCGGAACAGCGTGCAGAACGCGAGAAGCAGGAAGCAGAAGCCCGGGCGGAACGCGAAAAAGCCGCGGCAGTGGAAGCTGAGCGCCTCAAAGCAAAACAGGCAGAAGAGAAGCGCCTGGCTGAAGAGAAGCGCATCGCCGACGAACAGGTTAAGCGCGAAGCTGATGTGAAGCACCGCAAGACGGTCGGCACCAACATCGTTAACGCGCTCACCAGCAACACCAGCTTAACCCGCGAACAGGCTATCGAAGTGCTTACCGCTCTGAAAGATGACCTCATCCCCTGCGCGAAAATTCATTACTGAGGCAACCATGAACGCATACCTCACTTACGACCGAATCGAAGATCGGCGCTGGGTTGAACAGCAGCTCGACGACGAGAAAGAGAAGTGGATCGACGACCGGGCGCAACAAATCATCGACATGATGCCAAAAGAGCCGTCCGGCCTCTTCCACTTCACGATCCCGATTGACTCCAGCCCATACGAAGGACTTCGCAGCGATAAAGCTGGCGAGGCCTACAACGATTTCATTTCGGCAGTTGCTTACGCCCAGGCGGAATACGACTGGGAACACCGTACCGGCTGCCCGTTTTAATTATTGAGGGGATTAACGATGGAAAACGAATTAACAATCACGGCGAGTGCGCTGGCGGAAAAAGGCATCGACGTTGCTACCTGGAGCGCACTGAAGAACAGTATCTACCCTGGTGCCAAAGACGAATCGGTAATGATGGCGCTCGATTATTGCCGTGCCCGCCAGTTGGATCCGTTGCTGAAGCCTGTTCACCTGGTGCCGATGAGCGTCAAAGACTCAAGAACGGGTAAAAGCGAATGGCGCGACGTGGTCATGCCGGGCATCGGGCTTTACCGCATTCAGGCTGACCGATCCGGCGATTATGCCGGTGCACGCGAACCAGAGTTCGGGCCAGACACGACTCAGACGCTCTCTGGTGTCGAAGTAACTTTCCCTCAGTGGTGCAAATACACCGTCTACAAGCGCATGCCCAGTGGCGAGATCGTCGAGTTCAGCGCCAAAGAATACTGGATTGAGAACTATGCCACCGGCGGCCGCGACACCACGGCGCCGAACGCGATGTGGAAAAAGCGCCCATACGGACAGTTGGCGAAATGCGCGGAAGCCCAGGCGTTGCGTAAGGCATGGCCTGAGATTGGACAGCAGCCTACCGCCGAAGAAATGGAAGGCAAATCACTGGACGTTGATATCCGTGACGTCACTCCCCGCAGCACAACAGAATCACTTCCACCAGCAGCAAGCGAAGAAATGCTCCAGGCGATCACCGATCTCTTAACAGCCCTGGATAAAGACTGGGAGAAAGACTTCCTCCCACTGTGCAGCGACATCTTCAAACGGCAAATTCTTGAGGCGTCAGAACTCACTGAAGAAGAGGCGCAGAAAGGGTTTGGCTTCCTTCAAAAAAGGGCTAAGGCGGCAGCATGACACCAGAAATTATCCTTGCCCGGAGCGGTATTGACGTAACCACTATTCAACAGGGCGATGAGGCGTGGCACCGGCTGCGCCTCGGCGTTATCACAGCCTCCGAAGTGCATAACGTCATAGCCAAGCCAAGATCGGGGAAGAAGTGGACAGACATGAAAATGTCCTACTTTCACACCTTGCTCGCCGAGGTATGCACAGGCGTGGCGCCAGAGGTTAACGCCAAGGCGCTGGCCTGGGGCAAGCAGTACGAGGAAGACGCCCGCACCCTCTTCGAGTTCACCACGGATGTGAAAGTCACGGAGTCTCCGATCCTGTTCCGTGACGAGAGCATGCGCACCGCATGCTCCCCTGACGGCCTGTGCAGTAACGGGTTCGGTCTTGAGCTTAAATGCCCTTTCACCTCCCGCGACTTCATGAAATTCCGCCTTGGCGGTTTAGAAGCCATCAAGTCTGCGTACATGGCCCAGGTGCAGTACAGCATGTGGGTGACCGGAAAAGACGCATGGTTCTTTGCAAACTACGACCCGCGCATGAAACGCGAAGGCATTCACCACGTCGTCGTTGAGCGGGATCCGCAGTACATGTCCGATTTCAACGAAATGGTGCCGGAGTTCATAGAGAAGATGGACGAGGCGCTGGCGGAGATCGGCTTCACGTTTGGCGAGCAATGGAGGTAACCATGGGAGCAAATCACTGGCAACCGTGGGAAAACCTGTTCCTGCATGAAGTTGCAGGACAGATGCCACTCTCATTGATTGCCGAAAAACTGGAAAGAACAGAGCGCGCCGTTTACACCCAGGCCGCGCGCCTCGATGTGAAATTCCCAGCCAACCCCAACCTCAGGAAGTGGACCAAAGCAGAGTTGTTTCTGTTTGGCCGGTTCACTCCCGAGGAAATCGCCGCGGCAACCGGCCGATCTATCTACTCCGTGCGCAGCAAGCGCAACTCACTTTCCCGATCGTCAGGAGGTAAAGTCATGCCTGAATGGACTACCGAAGAGCTTGCGCTGCTGTGGCGACACTCAAACGCTGAAGTCGCACAGATTACCGGCCGCAGCATTGAAGAGGTAGGAGATAAGCGGCTGCAAACCAATATTGAGCGCAATGGGTGGGATAAGCATAACCCCGAGGCGGTGACTAAGTGGGAGGCGGCATGACCGATTTTGGAGGATCGACGACGCCACAAGATGAAAAGGACTGCTGGCAGACACCGCTGTTGGTATTCGATGCACTGGATATGGAGTTTGGTTTCTGGCTGGACGCCGCCTCCAGTGAGCGTAACGCACTGTGCGCTAATTTCCTAACCGAGCGGGATGATTCTCTGAGTCGAGAATGGAACTCGTACGGCGCAATCTGGTGTAACCCGCCCTATTCCGATATCTCGCCATGGGTAGAGAAAGCCGCTGAGCAATGCATGGCGCAGAGACAGCCTGTCGTGATGCTTCTCCCCGCCGACATATCTACCGGATGGTTCAGCGCGGCAATGCAGACGGCTGACGAATTACGGCTCATCACCGACGGGCGCATTCAGTTTGTTCCGGTAACGGATGGCGGCAAGCGCAAAAGCAATCCAAAGGGGTCAGTTCTATTTATCTGGCGTCCGTTCACCAAACCGCGACACATCATCACATCTGTTTCGCTGGCAGAACTGAGGCGGATCGGAGCAAGGGAGGTAGCATGAAGATTTACATAGCCGGGCCGATGAGCGGCCTACCTAATTTTAACCGTGCCGCTTTTAACCATGCGCATTTTCATCTCTGGTCGAAAGGCCATATTGTTCTGAATCCCGCCCGTCTACCAGATGGATTAACCCAGGCCGAGTACATGGACATCTGCCTGTCTATGCTTCGCTGTGCTGATGCTATCTACATGCTTGAAGGCTGGGAGCACTCCGCTGGTGCCCGAGCGGAGAATGCCCTGGCCGAGAAGCTGGAAATGGAAATTATCTTCCAGGAAGAGGAACGCGCCGCATGAACAGAGCCTCACCCGTTGATTTGAGGAAGAGCCTCGAAATCGCCAACAACCTCGCACACATCGGGATTCGCTTTGTGCCGATCCCGGTGGCTACCGAGGAAGAGCTCCAGACGCTGGCCGCCGAGTTATCGCGACGGCTTGAAAATATGGCGGTCGAAGCCGAGAAGAATGAAGGCGGTGCAGCATGAAGGCACTAATCACCCGGGAGCTTAAGGCTCCCTTTTTATTGCTGGCGTTCACCTTCAACCGAATTAACCGACAGTTCCGGGAGCATTGACCATGGACATCATCGACACAGCAGCAGAGATTGAAGAGCTTCAGCGTAACGCTGCCCTTTCCGCCCACCGGATCAACCGTAACGCTGA
>ERZ772884.1557-NODE-1557-length-14576-cov-4.090214_pt1 | contig 14576 bp, 5 predicted proteins | sample MGYA00580574_ERZ772884 | MGnify/ENA primary metagenome ERZ772884 (study PRJEB29015, sample SAMEA2737690) | human gut metagenome | biome: human gut; feature: human-associated habitat; material: faeces | place: China | collected 2012 ... | reverse complement strand
GTTCACACCCCCATAATATTTTTAAAATTTTTAATTATAAAAAATAATTTATAAAAGCTTCATTAACTTCTTCATACTTCCCTCTACTTATAGGTATTTTTATTCCATTTTCTAATGTAATTGTATCTTTATTTACTACCTTTATATATTTTATATTTACTAAGTAAGATCTATGGCATCTAACAAAATTCCCCTTTGGTAACATTTGTTCCATATCACTTATCTTTTTTCTAATAGTAATTTTATCGCTTGTGGTATAAATGTCTATATATGGCGAAAACATAATGCAATATTCAATAGTTTCACAATTAAGTTTTATACTTCTTTTTGGTAATTCTATAGTTATATAATTTCCACTATCATTTGTAACTTTTATTTTTTCTTTAATTATATCTAAACATTCAAAAAGATCTTCTTTTTTTATAGGCTTCATTAAATATTGTAGTGCACCTACTTTATATCCATGAAGAGCATATTTAAATTCACCTGTAACAAAAACTAAATTAACAGTTTTATTTTTCTTTCTAATTATATTTGATAATTCAATGCCAGACATTTTTTTCATTTCTATATCTAAAAATATAGCATCATATTTTTCATAATCTTCCCATTCAAACAAAAATTCTTCTGCACTATTAAATTTATCTATAGAGATTTCTACGCTATTTTTAATAGCCCATTTTTTTATATATCTTTCCATTAACTCTAATTGTATTTCTTGATCATCACATATAGCTATTTTCATTTACATAATCCTCCTTAACATAAAACACAATCACAACTAATTTTTATAATTATTTTTCCACTAAAATAAAAAAAACTATTCTATCGGGTGATTTAGAATAGTTTTTTGTTGACTTATTTTTGTATTAATTATTTCTATTATACCCTTTAATTATTTAAAATAGTCAACTTCAATCTCAAATCACTATTTTATATTTTAAAAAATTCCTTTAAATGTATTTTTACATTTAAAATACATTTTCATTTGTATATTTTTATGTTTTTTTAATTGTTTTACTTAATTATGTTTTATCATTATATCACAATTTTCTTTTTTTCGCCATTTTTCTACAATTTATTTTATAAACTTTTATTAAATAAAAAAATCACTATAAGTATTAACTTATAGTGATTTTTTTGGTGGAGGCGAGGGGTCATGTGCATCCATTATTTCTATATGGCACTGACTATATCTTCTACTATTATTTTAAATAGTAGCTTGGCATATTATAGAAGCTTAGTATAGTTTATATCTTCTATCCTAGTATTCCATAGATTATCCTTAGGAACCTATAAGTCGATACGAGGCTGTTAAATTTCTTTACATACCTCTCGGTATTGCCGTCAGCATTTTCTGTTACGGTTTCACCGATAAAGCCAAGTTATCACTTAAACATCACTGCTTAAGGCGACTATCTTTCTTAATCGAACCCCTGTCCGAAAGCAGACCAGCCTGACTTTCTACGAGCGTAGTTATGTGACTAAAAATTCGGTCCTTAGTTCGCTCACAAACAAACTCCTAATTCCCTAGCTTCATAAATACCCCTCTAGCTCAAAGCTTTGCTAGACTTCGTTCCCTACTTTAATGACACCAGCTACCCAAGACGTAGGCATCCTGGACTGATGAGCAAGCTATATTAAGCTGCTAATGCAAAATTGTCTTCTGCGTTTATATTTAATGCATAGCTTATTAACGAGTCGTCCATGCTTTACTCGGCCCGCTTATCAAACCCATCACACCCCCGTCGAAGCCAAAACGCCCCCATGTTATGTTAATAGGTTACAAACGCTTTACCTATTTAATTTTCAATTGATGATTAACATCATGATTTTATTATAAATCATATATTTTTAACTGTCAACTTTACTATTTTTATTACTAAAAAAATGATAAGACCTATGCTTTCATAAGCCTTACCATCTTTAATATATTTTATTATATGCTTTAAACAAATTTATGATAATCTATAAATTTATTTTGCTTTTATAATTTTATTTTTTCTTTTTCCTACCTACTAATAATGCACCTGCTGCTATAGTAACTGATCCTATATATGCTAATACATTTCTTTTTCCTGTCTTAGGTAAATTATCATTTTTAGAGTTTTCTGTAGTAACTTTATCATTTGAAGTTTCTTGATTTTCAGAGTTATTTTCTACACTTGGTTTATTTTCACCTACTGAAGAATCTTCATTTCCAGGTTTATTTTCATTTCCAGGTTTATTCTCATCACTTGGAGTATTTTCATTTCCAGGTTTATTTTCATCTCCTGGTTTATTTTCTTCATCACCTGGCTTGCTTGTATCTTCATTTTTAGGTATAACTTCTTCTAATTTTGCTTCAAATAAACTTGCTTCTTCTAAGTCTTTTGATATTCTTATTTCTATGTAAGCTTCATCATTAGCTTCATTTTTAATAGTTTTTACAACTTTAGAAATGAATGATGTATCTTTAACCTTTATTTTATAAACTATAAAGTTTCCATCTGTATATTTATCTTCTACAGTTGCATCTAATTCCTTAATGTTATTTAAGAAACCAGCAAATTTTTCTAAGCTTACTTCTTGTACTTCCATTTTTAATGGAGAGTCTTTTTCACCTGAACCTGCTATAGCTGAAACAACTTCAGTATCTATAATATCAGTAATAAAATCTACTACATTATCTTTATACTCTTCTACATTTATAGTGAAAGTATCAACTTTATTACTTCCATCTGTAGTTTTTGCTGTTATAGTTACTTGTCCCTTTGCTTTTGCTATTACTTTAACGCTATTTCCATTAACCTCTATTGATGCTATATTTTCATCACTTACTGACCATTCTACATCTTTTTTATCAGCTTCTTCATTTACAGTTGCTGTAAATGTTTTGTTACTTCCTACATATAAACTATTAATTTTATTATTTATAGTTACACTTTGTGCTAATACAGCATCCTTCTTTACAGTTACAATTATTGTTTTTATAGCTTCTGCACCTTTGCTATCTATTACTTTATATGTAACTTTATATGTTCCAACAGCATTTACATTAACTGTATTTTCTATAATTTTTATATTTTCTGTAATATTTCCATCTTCCTTATCAGTTGCTGTTACCCCTTTTAAAGGTTCAAACTTTTGTCCAACATTTATAAGTCTATCTTTAGCTTCAATTTTTGGAATTGCATTTATAATTCCACCAGGAATACTTGGTTTTACTATTTCTTCATCTTTTTTAGTTAATACCTTTTTAAGCTCTGATTTTAATTCTTCACTATTTGCTACTGAATTTTTTATTTTTATGTTTATATAAGCTTCATTTGTTTCTTCATTTTTAAGAGTTCTTATAAACTTAGACATTAATGAATTATTTTGAATTTTTATTTGATATACTGTAAATTCTCCATCAGTATATTCTCTTTGTATTTCTGGATTTAATTTTTTAATATTATTTAAGAATTTATTAAATTCTTCTACAGTTACATCTTTTACTTCCATTTGTACTGGAGAGTCTTTTTGACCTGAACCATTTACTGGAGTTACAACATTAGTATCTATAATATCTTTTGCTAAATCTACTACATGGTCTTTGTAATCTTGTATTTTTATAGTAATACTATCACTTTTTTCACTTCCATCTGTAGCTTTTGCTGTTATAGTTACTTGTCCTTTTGCTTTGGCTATTACTTTAACAGTATTTCCATCTGCTTCTATTGATGCTATCTTTTCATCACTAGTTGTCCATACTACATCTTTTTTATCTGCATTTTCATTTGTTATAGTTGCACTTAATACTTGGTTGCTTCCTATATATAAATTGTTAACTCTATTGTTTATAACTACATTTTCTACTAAAGTAACTTTTTCTTTTACAGTTACTTTTATTGTTTTTGTAGCTACTCCACCAAGTTTATCTACTACTTTATATGTAACTGTATATTCTCCTGGAGTATCTGTTTTAACATTATTTTCTACAACTTTTATTTCTGTTATATCACCTTGTTCATCATCAGTTGCTGTTACTCCTTCTAATTCTTTAAACTCATCTCCAACAGTTATAACTCTATCTTCTGCATGTATTACTGGCGGTTGATTTACAACTACTAGCATTTCATGTATTGCTGTTGCACCTTGACTATCTGTTACACTAAATACAACTGTATAATCTCCTGCAACATTTGTATTAACATCATTTCTAATAACCTTTATGCTATTAGTAAGATCTTTATCTTCTTCATCAGTTGCTGTTACTCCTTCTAAAGGATCAAACTTTTCTCCTAATTGAACTATTCTATCTTGAGCATTTATTACTGGAATTTTATTAAGTGTAGTCATCTTTGGATTTACAACAACTGAACTTTCAACTATAGTTGTTTTATTTCCACTATCTGTAGCCTTATATATAACCTTGTAAACACCTGGTATATTTGTGTTAACATTACTTTCAACTACTAATTCTATATTTTCATCTTCATCTGTTACAGTAACTCCAGCCTTTGGATCAAAACTATCTCCAACTTTTAAAGTATGGTTCTTAACACCTTCAATTACTGGTGCTTTATTACCTTTTACTGTTAAGTTTATAGATTCTTCAGTTTTTCTACCACGACTATCAGTAGCACTATATGTTATCTTATATGTAGTGTCTTGTTCTGTATCTAAATTAAGTTCTTTATCTGATGAAACACTAACATTTACTGTATTTCCATTAACATCTACAGCTTTAACGCTATCCATTAAATTAAATGCTTGACCTGCATTTATAGTAACATCTTCAAGAGCTTTTCCATCTCTAGTAATAGTAGGTCCTACAGTTGATGCATTAACTTTTAATTGTACATTTAAAGTTTTTGATTCTCCACCAAAGTCATCTTTTGCTGTAATATATAAATCATATATTCCTTCTTCAGTTCCTTTAAATGATGTTATTTTTTTATCACTTGCATCTTTAACTTCTAAAGTTATTTTGTCATTTTCATCATCTTTTATTTCTAAACCTTTTTCTTTTAAAACTTCTTCTGTTAATTGAATTGTTTCTCCTTCAGTAATTTCTATGTAAGACTTACCTTCTTTCATCTTTACAGTAGGATTTGTATTTAATGTTAATTCTTCATTTTTAACACTTACACTTCTTACATATTCTTTATTTGTGTTACTTACATATTTATATTCAGATTTTTCTTCATTTTTTATTTTATACTTTCTTGATGAATTATCATTAGAAGCTTGTATATCTAACTCAAAAACATCAATTTCATTACCAGTCTTTGGTATAGAGTCTTGTGCTGTTATTAAAACATCTATTGTATTATTTTCTTTATTATAAGTATAATCTGTTATTATCTTATCTGACTTTGCTGGATTTATTAAATCCTTTATTACTGGCTTTCCATTTTCCTCTTTTAAAACTATTCCATCTAACTTTAAGCTAAATTGAAGAGCTTTTGGAATATCTTCTATATTGTCTAATGATACTTTAACTGTATCTGAATCTACTTTTTTTACATCTAATACAAATTTATTTTCTGTATTTTTAGATTTATTTTCTATAATTTTAGGTGTTGCATAAGCTATTGCAGCTGTTGAAGTTGCTGCTAATGTATATACCAAAGCTGTTTTTACAGTTGGCTTCAGCTTATTATTTTTCATAACTTATCTCCTTCCGTACTTTATAGGGGCTATCATAAAAGAGATAACCCCTTTCAATTAAAAATATTATTATCTTAGTTTACTATCTGTTGTTAAATACATTTTGAATCATATCATTACTTATTTCTATAACTTCATCATATTCATTTGCTATTGTCCTTGCTGTTGAATTATTTAATTCTATTGATGGTAAGTTTGTTGGTAAATCATATAAGAATGTATCACTTACTAATCTTTGACCTACAGGTGCATTATTGCTATCTAGCTTATTGTATCTGTAAAGTTCAGCTTTTATCTTAGTTCCCTTAATATTTTTATCATCTTTTTGTTGCTCTGGAGTTATCCAATATAACCAAGTTCCCTTAGCAACTTCTCCAAGTTGTGAATTTTCTGGTAGTGTTGCTAATAAAATTGCTTGAGCATTTAAAGCAAAGTTTTCATCAGCTTCATTAATTACTAAAGGTACATTAAATGCTGGGTCACCTTTATATTCACCTGTAACTATTATAGAACCTGCTGGTATAGTCTTTCCTGGTGCATAAGTATAATTAGTTGCTAACTTACCTACACCATGCTCATAAACTTTATTTCCATTATCTATACCAATTTCTATATTATCTCCTGTTGGACCTAATATATCTATTTCTCCTATAGATATAGCATTAGCTCCCTTGGCTACTAACTTAACATATTGTGCATCATATGCCCATAATTGAGTATTTGAATTGCTTCCATTTTCATTAAAGTAAATTGTATTTTCTTTAGTTGTATCAAATTCTCCTGAATGAGCTTTTGACCAACTCTTTCCATCTTTACTTACCCAAACCTCATAACTTCTTATTGGTGAATAATCAGTACCTGAATTTTTACTAAATAAGCTTCTTAATGAGAATTTCTTTTTAGGTGCTTGTCCTGGATTATATTTTAATCCTACAACAGATTTAGCATTTCCTAAATCAATAGTTACATATGGATCTCCTGAAACAACTGTACCATTATTATTAGTTGCTTTTTTAGCTGTATAAATAGTTGTTGGATCATTATCACTTATCTTTTTAATTTCTCCATTTTGAGCTTGACCATGTCCTGAATGTTCATCAGATATATCATGTTCACTTCTTGTATTAGTATCAAATACCCAATTAGCTTCTGATATACTTCCATCATGATTTACCTTTATGTTACCAATTGTAGTTTCTTGTGTAACATTTAAGTTGTAGTCATAAGCTCTTACTTTATATTCAAAAGCTCTATTATTTATAGCATCAATAACATCAGTGTACTTAGTTAATCCATTTTCTCCATTTTTATCTCTTTCAACGAATCCAACTACTACTTCCTTAGTTCCTGTTGTTGTTGCTTCTTTTCTTATTATTTCATATCCTAAAATTTTATCTGCATCTTTTGTAACACTTAATGTTAATGGAACTTCTTTTTGATTTAAGTAAGATTTATTAATTAATTGAGTTCCATTTGCATCAACTCCAAAGCTTCCCTTTACTGCAGTATCTGAAGCCATAGTTATTGATTCTGTATTACTTCCAGCTTTTAATCTAATTCTTCTAGCATCATCATTTAAATAGTAAATAGCCTTATCTTCTTTTGGATATTTCTTTGAATCTAAGTATTCATTAGTCTTAGGACTAGCTACTAATCCCCACTTTTCAAAGAATTGTCTCAAGTCTTTTTGTACTGCATCAGATGCTCTCATTATAAATGTTTGAGCTGTAGAATCATGTCCATTTTCATTTGGAGCTACACCTTTTAATCTTGTTTCTCTATATAACTTAGCATAGAATGTATCATTATCTAAGTTATTATCTGAGTTAAGATTTAACATTTTATAAGTATAGTCATTATCATATGCTAAGTGTAATTGCCAGAACATTCCTAATCTAGTTCCACCATCACTTGCTAAACCTACACTATTAGAAGTTACTTTATCATATATCTTTTCATATGTTCCACCTTCTAATCTAGATGTATTTATATCATTAAATGTTTGAGTTATAAGTGCTAATATATTATTAGTTGTTTCTGCATATGTTAATCCTGGTCTATCATGAACGTGTCCAATTTCATGAGCTATTCCCCATCCAAATAAGCTTCCATCTGCTGAATTTGTTAAGTTTCCATTTGAATCAAATTTGAAAGGAGTACCATTCATTGCACCTTCAATAGAACCATATCCTATACCAACGTGATGTGATGATGCATACATAAATGCTCCAGTAAACATTCTTTGATATTTAATATTCATACGGTTTTTAGGTGCTCTATTTTCATTATAGAATTGATTTTCGCTCTTTCCACCTAATACATCTAAAGCATTACCAGTTATTTTACCATCTCCATCAAAGTCTATTGGTGCTTCAAGTAAGCCTTGTTGTGAATAAGAAATCTTCATTATTTGTTCCCAAGCAAGCAATGTTTCATAAAGTCTATTTACTTGAGCTTCTTCATTTCCTGATAATCCACTTTCTATTGAGCTAAGTACCTTATCAGCTGCAAAAGAAAGCATTATTCTTTCACCTTCTATATCTGTAGCATTTAATATAGATGTTTCTGGGTCATAAGTGTAAATATTATTAACATTATCTTCTATACTAGCTGTGCTTGGATATCTATTTTTTAAAGTGCTTACATAACTCTTTAAGTCTTTAATATATTTTCTTATAGCATCTTTAACTTCTGTTTCTTTAGAAGCATCATCTATAATATTATTTACATTTAAGTGTGGTATTTTTGTTCCACCACTTACTCTTACCTTAAATGTATTACTTTCTGCAAATCCACTCTTAAGGCCTATATATAAGTTTCCACCTTTTTCATAGTTCATATCAAAACCAGTTTCAGGTATTTCAATTTCATTTTTACCTACTTTTAATTCTTTTATTACTTTATAAGCAGTTCCACTTTCTGCATTAAATTGTGTTAATACTAAATTAAATTTAGTATCGCTTCTATTTGGACTTGCTATGTAAATATTAACCTTATCTCCTGGTTTTACTGCTATACCAAGAGCTTGGTAATCATTAGTTTGTCCTATAGTATTTTGAGCCCCTATACTATGTATGCTTGAATCTAAAGTTATTATTTCATCTTGTAAAGAAATATCATTTAATAAGTCTTGAGCTCTTTGTAAATTCTTTAGTATTTCATCTTTATTTGGATGATATTCTAAGTTTACTGGATCTATTGTATTTACTCTCTTAACAAGTTCTTCTACCTTTTCTCTAGTTACATCACTATTTAATGATAATTTTAAATCATCAGCAAATAAGTTATCTACATCTTTTTCTAAGCTATCATATTCATATAACTTAATTTCAGATATATTTACTTTACCTGAACCTGAACCTGGATATACAGATATATTTGGCTGTATTTGCTTAGTTGTTATAGGCTCTGATAATTTTAATGTTACTACTCTTCCACTTGTGCTTAATGAAGCATCTCTATATTCCCAATTTCCTTGTGAATTTACAAATCCTATATTACCTGTATATGGCCATGAATCTAAGTCTAATCTTGTTATTAATTTTATAGTATCTATTGTATGTTCTTCTTTAAATGTTATCTTAGGACCACATTTTCCATAAGCAGATGTATCCCAGTTATGCCAAGTCCATGCTGTAGTATAATCATTATCTAAAACAGAAATTGGATTATCTGTAGTTCCACCTTGAGTAAATTCAACTTTTTCTATGTTATTAGTTAAACTTCCCACTCCATTTGGTGTATTTATAAGCTTATAGTTAGGCGTTACTGGTGGTACTAATTTAGCTGTAGTTCCAAGGTAACGTTGAGATAATCCACCTGTTCCATGGTGGTTTGTTGCTGTCATCATAATTTCATAACTTGTTGTATCTTTTAAATTTGTTATTGTATATGACGTAGCTCTTATAAAGTCATTACTATCAGCTTCTCCTGCTGCTAAATTAGTTACTCCTGTTGGAATATCATCTTCTAAATTTGAGTCTTCATATTTTTTATCCCCATTATCATTTGCTTTTAACCATTTTTGAGTTCCAACTTCTCTGTAATATAACTCATAATCTTTTGCTTTTGCATGAGCTTTCCATGAAACTGTAAGTTGTTTATATCCACCTTTTACTGAAATTCCTTCTGGACCTTCTGGTGCTGTTTCTGGTATTACTTGAACTTCTATTATAGAATCAGCTCCAAAGCTGCTTCCATTGTCTCCATCTGCTTTATCATTTAACTTTCCTGATTTAGAATCCCAAGCTTGTGGATTATAATTTGCATCAACATTATCTGGCTTACCATCTTTATCATTTGAATTGTTTGTTTTATTAGTATCACCTGTTGTAGCTGTGCTATAACCCTCTTGCTCATCTTTGTAACCACTCTTCCATTCTCCTGAAATTGATTGGATACTAATTCTGTAAATTCCATAAGGTTTTACTTTTTCTATTTTTAAAGAATTTTGACTTGTTTTATAAGTACTTGTATCAACTACATTATTGTTATTATCTAATTCTTCAACCTTTAATTCATAACCTGATACATTTGTTTCATGGTTCCAGCCTATTGTCATAGCCTCATTTCCAACAGCAGTTGAACTTGTAAAATTATTTATAACAGGTATATTCATTTTAGGTTTTGGAACTTCTTTATATACATTATTTAAAAATTCAACTTTTGCTATTTCAGTTAAATTCTTATTACTTCTACTTCCAGTAACTCTTATATTAACTTGACTTACTGCAACTTGCTTTCCTAAATTTATTTTTATAGTGTCCATTTGTGTACCATCAGCAGTTCTTGCTGCTGATTTAGTTACATTCGAATCATTAAATTTAACTGTTAAGTCTTGTCCATCTTCTCCTGCACCTGGTATAACAACTTCACCACTAGATGGTGCATTTTCACTTGGTGCTTGTATAACAACTTCTTCAATTGATGCTGATTCTTCTTCTGAACTAGCAGCTCTTGATTTTCCTGTTAAACTCATAGGAATTTCTATAGGATTTTCTTCACTTATTTCACCTTTAGCTTTTAAAGATACTACATCATCACTATCTTTTAGTATGTTTTTAATATCTCCAGTTACAGTTAACTTTTCTGTATTTAAATTTATATCAACATTTTCTGGATTTATTATTGGTGTTGTATTAACTACAACTGGATTACTCTTAACCTTATCCATATTTTTATGTACATAACTTAAATCTGTTATATCAACTTTACCATCTCTATTTAAGTCAAACTTTGTATCTGTTGATTTATTCTTTATAGCATTTTTTAAATCTTCATAATCTTTTTTATCAACTTTATTATCAGAATCAAAATCACCACCTATTAAAGCAGCTGGATAATGTTCAGTAGTTCCATCTTCTGATTCTATATTTTTTTCATCTGTACCTACTAAAATTCTCTTTGAAGACTTTTTAATTTCTACGTTATCCATCTTTACAGTTTGATATCCACCTCCAGATATCTCAACTGAATATGTTCCTAATTCAAGATTTTCAAAAGTTAAGTGATAGAAATTTAATTCTGTTGCACCTTCACTTAATTTATTTCTTCTATAATCTAATGCTTCTAAAGTGTACGCTATTTCAGTATCTTTTAACTTTCTACTTTTAACATCAGAACCTAATTTAACAGTATGACTTTGTCCATCCTCTTTAGTTAATTTTACAGTAAAATTTGTTTTGCTTGAATCTGCTACTTTTATAGGACTAGCAAAATTAACATCTAATTCTAACTTTCCTGTTACCTTATATGGTGTTGAAGTTTGTGTTTCATTAGATTTATCTTCTTTTTCTGATGGCGTATCATTTTTTTCTTCACCATTATTATTTTCTTCTTTTTCAGTTTCAGTATTCTCTTTTTCAGCTTGTTCTTTATCTTCAGTAGCTGCCCCATTACTTTCTTCTGATTTGTTATCTTTTTCTAAGTTCCCCTCTTGATTATCTTCTGACTTTTCAGTCGCTGAATCAGAATTACTTTCATTGCTATTTCCAACAACAACTTCATTTACTTTATTATTTTCTTGATTGCCATTTTTAGTATCTGCAAATGTAACACCTTGCACTTGAGTAGTAATCAAAGCTACTGCTAACATAGCTGATATTTTTCTTCGATTCATTCTTATCCTCCTTTTTATACAAAATCCTACATAAAATATATCATATTTAAGCCGTTTTTTCCAATATCATTAATTTTATTTAACTAAATTTCAAAAAAATATTAATTTAATATAAATTTTAATATTTTTTATTAAACTATTAAGTAAAATATGAATTACTCAGTTATCTTGTAAATGTAAAATGGTAAGACCTATAAACTTATAAGTCTTACCGTTTTTATTATTTAATAATATTACACTTTTTCCAAAATAAACAACAAATAAACAATTATTGGTAGTAAAGGCTTAATAAAAAAATATTGTTTTAACATTAAACATTATATCAGCTATATTAAGTATAAAATTTTAAATTAATTTAAAACGCCCACTTTTCAACCTCAACTGTACCACTTCCACTTAACTTTAATTTAGAATCAATTTTATCATTATAAATTCTAGTAGTGAATACTTCTTCTCCCTCATTTAAAAACACTTCTAAAGAAGAATTATCAGAAAATACTCTTAATGATTTAACATTATTAATTTCAACAGCTCTCATATTTCTTCCATACCCTGATTTTCCTAGTTGTAACTTAAATACCCCATTACTAAATGAAAGATTACAATCTTCTCTTAATTCAATCTTAAATTCATCACACTCTTTAAAATTAAAATTTAATTCAAAAGTATTGCTTTCAAATATATCTAAAATAGCTACCTCATTTAAAGAAATTTCCTTCTTAAAGGAATTTCCTTTTCTTAATGCTTCTAATTCAGCAATAGGAATTTGATATATTTTATTATTCTTTAAAACTAATTCTCTAGGAATTGTTAATTGATGTTGCCAGAAGTTATCTATAGTTGGATTTCTATGTTCTATTGCATCAGGAACCCCCATCCACCCTATAACAATTCTTCTTCCTTTAGAATCTTCAAAAGTTTGTGGTGCATAAAAATCAAATCCTCTATCTATTTCAACAAACTCACCAAGATTAAGTTTCTTTTTATCATCTTCAAAACTTCCTACTGCATATCCACATTGATATACATTATTATATTTATATCCTTCTGCTTCCATCCCTTGTGGTGAAAACATTAGTATATCTTTATTTTCTAACTTAAATATATCTGGACATTCCCACATATATCCCATATCTTCATTTTTCCCTGCTGGTACTGAATGGAATTCCCAATTATAAAGATCAGTTGATTTATATACTAAAATACACCCCTTATCATCAATAGTTCTAGCACCTAAAACCATGTAATAAATCCCATTTTCTTCCCATACCTTTGGATCTCTAACATGTAAGGACATATCTTTTGGGAAATCCGTATTTCTTAAAACTACTTTCTTCTCTGAAAAATTTATTCCATCTTTGCTAGTAACCAATATAACATTTTGTTCTCTTCCAGTTAATATATAATCATGGTCTCCAGCATGTTTTACATTCCCTGTGTAGAAGAAATATATTGTATCATACTTAACAAAAGCTGATCCCGAATATACTCCATCTTTATCTTCATTTATATCTGGATAAAGAGCTACTCCTTTATCTTCCCAATTAACTAAATCTTTGGATATTGAATGTCCCCAAAACTTTAATCCTCCCATTGGTGTTAATGGTGAGTATTGATAATAACAGTGATATTCTCCATTAAATTCACATAATCCATTTGGATCATTTATCCATCCAATTGGAGGTATTATATGATATTTACTTCTCCATTTATCATTATTAACTTGCTCTAAATGTTTAGCCATGCACTCTTTTATTTGTTTGTCAAAATCACTTCTCAACATCGTTATCTCCCTTGTGCTAAAGCTAAAACTTCCTCTTTAGTTGGTAATGCACCAATAGCTCCTCTTTTGCATACTGTTAAAGCAGCTGTTGCATTTGAGAAAGTTAATATTTCTTTTATTTTTTCTTCTGATAAATTAACTAAGCTTTCTAAAGTATTGTCATCTTCAGCAACTTGGTATAAAAACGAACCTATAAATGAATCTCCAGCTCCTGTTGTATCTTGAGCTTGAACTCTAAATGATGGTGAAAATACCTTTCTTTCCTTAGTTATAAATTCTGCTCCATTAGTTCCCTTTGTATAAATTATAACTTCAACATCACCTTGTAATAAAAACTCTAAAGCCTTTGGTTCATCTGAAATTCCAGTAATAAATTCTAATTCTTCATCACTTATTTTTACTATATTAGCTAATGGTAAAAATTCTAAAATTGCTTTTCTGCAAGCTTCTGGACTTTCCCATAATGGTAATCTTACATTTGGATCAAAGCTAATTAAACAATTATGTTTTTTGGCAAATTCTATAGCCTTTTTATGAGCTTCTTTAATTGGAGCATCTATTAAGCTAACTGAACAAAAATGTAATATTCCTCCTTCTGTAAAATCTTCTTCTTCAATTTCTGCTGCATTTAATAACATATCTGCACTTGGATTTCTATAAAATGAAAAATCTCTTTCCCCATCTTCCTTTAATGATACAAATGCTAATGCTGTATTTGCTTCTTTAGTTCTTAATACCTTTGAAACATCAACACCTAATGGTGAAACTTCTTCTAATATATGATCTCCAAACCCATCAACACCAAGTTTAGTAAGCATTTGTGCTTTACCACCTAATTTTGCAACTGCTGCTGCAACATTAAGTGGTGCTCCACCTGCAACTCTAAAAAAGTTGCTCACATCCTTTAATGCAACTCCCTTTTCATGTGGAATAAAATCAATTAAAGCTTCTCCTATTGAAATTACCTTTTTCATTTTCTTTTCCTCCTAAAATTCAATTGTGGGAATGTTCCCTTGTGTGCTAAAAAATATATTTCAT
>ERZ772884.1556-NODE-1556-length-14579-cov-2.703732_pt1 | contig 14579 bp, 9 predicted proteins | sample MGYA00580574_ERZ772884 | MGnify/ENA primary metagenome ERZ772884 (study PRJEB29015, sample SAMEA2737690) | human gut metagenome | biome: human gut; feature: human-associated habitat; material: faeces | place: China | collected 2012 ... | reverse complement strand
CGTCCAAAATCTGGTGGAATCAGCATAATATTTTGTCCAAAATTACATTGATTGGCCATCATAAGTGCATAAGCACATGTACTGGACTCGGTTCCATAATTTGGTGTTCCATATTTATTTACAAATTCTGTTATCTGTGGTCTGAACCACTTCGGATGTCCTACATAGACCATCGTCTGTTCCGGACCGTAAGCCTCTTTTACTGATTGCATCTTTTCTGCAATCGTATCAAGTGCTTCTTTCCAGCTAATCCGTTCAAACTTTCCTTCTCCACGTTTTCCGACACGTTTCATCGGATATAGGATCCGATCTGGATTGTAAAGTGCCTGTTTTATCGCAGCACCTTTCACGCACACACGTCCATTTGCTCCCGGAAGTGTACAATTGCCTTCTGTTTTTATGATTTTTCCGTCTTTTATATAAAAATCTAAAAGGCAGTCTCCACCACAAAATCCACAGAATCCTGTCTTCACTTGAATTCCCGTCTCTTCTCCCGGAATCTTCGCTTTTAATAGCTCTTCTCTTGTTATTTTTTCCATAAATTCCTCCAATAGTTATAAATCCCCCATCTTTCTATCTTTATATTATCCTACGCTTATAAGCGCTTCGTCAAATTGGATTTATCTATATATCTATATAAAACCCATATATCTCTGGCAGGTTTACATTTTTCCTATGCTATCTTTAACTGTCATGCTTATTCTAAGATTATTCAAAAATTCTCATGGAATCGTCTAAAAACTTCTTTTTTCAGGTTGTTACTGTCTGTACTTTAGTGTATAATATAAACATCAACTATTCGATACCGGATATGCCGGTATAATATTATACATAAAGGAGAGTTTGCCATGGTAAATTTATTAACTGGCCCTAAAGGCAGCGGAAAAACACAACAAATGATCGAGCAGGCTAACAAGCAAGCAAAAGAATGTAAAGGTAATGTCGTTTTTATCAAAAAGACGCATCGCGATACCGCAAGTGTTGCATTTGATATCCGTACAATTTGTATGGATGATTTTCCATCTATTGCAAATACCGATGAGTACATTGGTTTCTTATATGGAATGTATAGCTCCAACCACGATATTGAGTGCATTTTTATCGATGGTATTTTAAAACACGCAGATATTTCCATTGAAAATATTCCAGGATTTATTGACCGTCTGAAAAAACTCTCCGAGGAATGCGGTATCAATTTTTATGTAAGTATCAGCGCAGAAAAAGCAGAATTAAAGGACATTAATTTGGATGGCTGCACTCTTTTAAATTAAATGGATCAAATATGAAACAAGCGGACAGTCTATCTTAAGATGGACTGTCTGTTTTTATGCATATTTTCTACAACGAATGAAAAGGTAACAAAATACTATGAGCGATAACAATTCAGGAATCAAAGCATCAAAAAGACGCCAGATGGAAGCCAGGCGCAGACGCCTCAGACGCAGAAAAAGGAAACGCGCCATGCTGCTTGGAGGCATGTTATGTACAGTCTGTCTGATTCTATTTGGTACAATATATGGCATCAGTCATCTGTTGCATAAACATACTGACACAAAAGAAGCCGTTAAAACTTCCCCGAAGCAGACAGCCAAAAGTAAGGACACTTCCTCTTCCAAAGAAAAAATTGACACTTCTGCTGTAAAAACGCAAGAACTTGTCATTAACACAGACAATAACTCTGGCAAGAAAAAGAAAGGCAGCTCCTCAAAGGGACCTACCACCATCACTATAAGTTCTATGGGGGACTGCACACTTGGAACTGATGAAAGTTTTGATCAGTCCACCAGCTTTAATGCTTACTACAACGAATATGGCGCAGACTATTTCTTTAAAAATGTCCGTTCTATCTTAGAAGCTGATGATTTGTCTGTTGTAAACTTTGAGGGAACACTGACCGAAGAGACGAGCCGGGCTGATAAAACCTTTGCATTTAAAGGGCCTGCCAAATATACTGACATTTTAACCGGAAGTTCCGTGGAAGCCGCCAATATTGCAAACAACCACAGCAAAGACTACGGCACAAAAAGCCAGGAAGATACTATCAAAAATCTGTCAAACGCAGGCATTGCTACATTTGGCTATGAAAATGTCGTTGTGGTGGATGTAAAAGGTATTAAAGTCGGACTTACCGGTATCTATGAACTTGCCGAGCATGAGCAGAAAGCAACGCAAATCAAAGAAAATATCCAGGCCTTAAAAGATGCAGGGGCACAGATTATTATCGTTAATTTCCACTGGGGAATTGAAAAAGAATACACACCAAATGCTACCCAGAAAAAACTTGCACATCTGGCCATCGATGAAGGAGCCGACCTTGTCATTGGTCATCACCCACATGTGCTGGAAGGCATTGAAAAGTATAATGGAAAATATATCGCCTACAGTCTTGGAAACTTCTGTTTTGGAGGAAATAAAAATCCTTCTGATAAGGATACGATGATCTTCCAACAGACTTTTACCATCGACGCAGACGGTAAAGTTGCAGATGACGATAACATTAACATCATTCCTTGTTCTCTGTCTTCTTCCAGTAATAAAAACGATTACTGTCCGACACCTCTTGAAGGTGATGAGGCAGAACGTGTCAGACAAAAGATAGAAAAATACAGCGAAGGGCTCTAAGCCTTTCGCTGTATTTTTCATTTTCATTTTATTCACAAATGTTACTTAATTTTAAGGCTTACAACTGTATCTGTCTTCTCACCTTTCTTATATTCCATCATCACAGTCTGCCCTGCTTCACACCGGACTACATCAATGTAATCAACTACAGACACATCAAAAATATCCTCTGAACCATCAATCATCAGGTAATAATGAGAAGTTCCATCAATGACCGCCTGTGCAATCTTTGTAATCTCTCCGGTGATTGTCTCAATCTCTCTGTCGTCCTTCGCTTCTTCTTTCACACCATTGCTTAAGAGCAGATTCAGATAATTGTCCTCACACTGACTCACACTGTCTCCGATAGCAACGATCTGATATTTCTGCACATTTACCATGGCATATTTCTTAACCAGTCCTGCATCATCCTTTAATGCGATAAAATACGTCGGTTCTCCGGATATATTAAGAAGCAGTGGAAATGTTGCGGTATACTTCAGATTCTGCACCTGTCCTTCTGCTGAAGACATAGCGGAAGCTTCTGTTGCTCCCTCACATTCATAATACTTTGTTTCCATTGTTCTCTGATTGGATAATACAAATCCAACATTAGACTGATCCCCGTTAACCGAAGTCACGCCTGTGTACATCCATACGTCATCGTCCAGTGCAAGATAATTGTAACCATCTGTTGTCTTCAAGCAGTCTTTCTGACTCAGCACACTGTTAAAAAATCCATGTTTCAATGTTCCATAATAATCAAACAAATTGACAAGAAGATCCGCAGAATAGACTCTGTCTACCCATTCCGGAACATCCGTTGTCTTATAAGTCGTTGTTTCACCAGTAATAGCATTACAGATCACAACCTTACCGATCGTCTCACCGCCAAACAGACCGATGTTATATTTTTTCACCGGTGCGATCCAGTATGGCACACCATCATCATCGATTTCAAAGCTCAAATCCCCGTAAATGTATGTCGGATGTGCAAATCGCAGATGCCGGTAAATATTCCGGTTAAAGTACTCACTGTTCACATATTTCATACCTTTATCCAGCTTTACAAGCTCCGTATTCTGATTTGCCATATTAATACGAATATATGCCGGTATTCCTTCTGAGCGGTTCGTAAACCACTTAATAATACTGGCATAGCGAAGTGGCGTTACACGCACCGGATTATCCTTATAATTAATCTGGGAATAAATGTCGTCTGCCTCAAACTGCGAAACCATATCTACCATACTTCCCATCTTACGGTCTCCCAAAAGTGCGGCAGTATCTCTGTCCAGAAGCGGAATCTTATCAAAGGAAAGTTCTTCTACATCTTCTGTAAAATTCCCCTGCTCTACCTTCATCAGCTTCTGATATTTCTTCGCATTAACAATCGGGGAAGATAAAATACTTCCAATGAAATAAACTGCACCAAGCACAAGCAAAAGTATCACACCTGCCCGGAGTATTTTATTCTCTTTCAAATCGCTGATACGAATTTTCGCAGGATTTCTGAATCCATAAAAAAAGAGTTTCACAATTAAAGCTATTACGATCAGAAATAATACTGCTCCCCACGTATCTGTAGAGTGAATGTTGATTGCCGGTATGGTCACATAATAATAAATTGCTGCAACGAATACTACAATCAGAGCTATTAAACCTTTTGTCTTTGTTTTCATAACTTTCTCCTTTTAAAACTTTCTCTTCCACGCAAACATAGTAAGGAAAGTAAGGAACGGGAAGATTTCCAGACGTCCTGCAAGCATATCTATACAGAATACAATCTTGGACAAGATTGAAAAATCTGCAAAATTTCCGGTCGGTCCGACTGCCGAAAGTCCCGGTCCGATATTATTAAGTGTTGCCATTACAGATGTAAATGTTGTAGTAAAGTCCTGATTATCCAAGGAAATGATCAACACGGATACAATTGCCAGAAGTGCATATGCCATCAGATATACATAGACCCCTCGTAAAGTCTCATCACTGATCTTCTTTCTATTGATCCGGATCAGATTCACAGATTTTGGATGCACAAGCTGCTTGATTTCACGTTTTACTCCTTTGAATACAATCATGAGACGTGACACTTTAATACCACCTCCGGTGGAAGATGCACAGGCTCCAATGATCATCAGCAGCACTACAATACATTGGGAAAATGTCGGCCAAAGATTGAAATCTGTCGTCGCATAACCCGTTGTCGTAATGATCGTTGATACCTGGAACAAGGCGTACCGGAATGCTTTCATGATACTGCCATACATCTGATTTGTATTCAAAGTGATCAGAATTGTTGCTGTCGCAATAATTCCAAGATACACTCGAAGTTCTTCATTTTTCCAGAATGCTTTGAAGTCTCCCAGGAGCATAAAATAATACAGGTTAAAGTTGATTCCAAACAGAATCATAAAAATTGAAATAACGTAGTCAATATATGCACTGTCAAAATGTCCTACACTGTCTGCATAATTGGAAAATCCTCCGGTTCCTGCAGAGCCAAACGCATGGATCAGACTGTCGAACAGATTCATTCCTCCAAACATAAGAAGAATGACCAGGATCAGTGTCAATCCAAAATAAATTCCATACAGAATTCTTGCTGTCGTTTTGGTCTTTGGAACAAGCTTATCTTTCTCCGGTCCCGGAACTTCTGCACGCATCAGATACATGGAATTCTTCTTGTCCAGATTCGTCAGCATCAGAACAAAGACAAGCACTCCCATACCTCCAATCCAGTGAGTGAAACTTCGCCAGAACAGCATACACTGTGGTAATGCTTCTACATCTCTTAAGATGGACGATCCAGTTGTTGTAAATCCAGATACAGTCTCAAAAAATGCATCTACAAAATTCGGAATACTTCCGGACAATGTAAATGGAAGTGCTCCGAATAAGGACCATGTGATCCAGGCACTGGCAACAACAACCATACCTTCCTTTCCATAAATCACCTGTCCCTCCGGTCTCTTTCTTCCGGCTATTACAAAAATGCATGTCAGAATCACTGCCGGTATCACAAATGTCAGGGCTTCTTTTTCTTCCCCATATAATATTCCTACAAATGCCGGAAGAAGCAAGAGCAATGCTTCTACCCCCAACATTCTGCCCAGAATATAACGTACCATTTTTCCATTCATATCTTATGACTCCCTATGCAAGTATATCTTTGAAATCATTGATCGTGTGCTCTTTCGCGATCACAATAACACTATCACCGACTTCCAGATGATCGTCACCATTCGGAATGATAATTCTTCTGTGGCGTCCGATACATGCAATCAGGTTATTCGGCTTAGTAGGCAGATCTTTTAACGGAGTATTTGTGAAATCACATTCTTTGTTAATGATGTATTCCTGTGCTACAATCTTGCCATTCAGCAGTCGGTACATCGTCTCAATATTGGCACTGCTGTAAGAATTCATTCTTGCCTTAACGTAAGCAAGGATTGCATCTGCTGTCGCGCTCTTGGCAGAAACCGTACTCTCAATTCCAAGGCTCTCTACCATCTGTGCTCTTGTATCTGCATTGACCTTCGCAACAATTTTCTTGATCCCTCTTGTCTTTGCAAAAAGTGCCATCATAATATTCTCTTCATCCATGCCGGTCAGGGCAACAATGGCATTGGCATTCTCAAGGCCTTCTTCAATCAAAAGCTCCTGATCCGTCGCATCTCCATGAATAATCGTTGCCTTCGGAAGTAATTCACACAATTCCTCACATCTTGCCTGATTCTGCTCGATGATCTTCACCTGCATGCCAGCCTGTTGCAACTGAACTGCAAGATAAAAACATACATGACCGCCACCACAGATCATAACCTTCTTCACTTTCTCTTCCTTATGTCCAAGTGCACGGAAGAACGATTTCAGATTCTGATGTGATGCGACCACATGCATACGGTCTCCCTTTTCAATTACAAAATTACCATCCGGAATATAGACCTGCTCACCACGCTTGATGGCGCATACAAGAATCTGGAATTCATATTTCTTGTTAATCTCTGCCAGTGATAATCCCACGATCGGGCTTGTCTCAGAAATCGGGAACTCTACCAGTTCCACTCTTCCTTTCATGAATGATTCGACTTTATTCGCCTCTGGGAAAAGCAACATTCTTGATATCTCATTAGCTGCTGCCAGCTCTGGATTGACCGCCATACTAAGATGCAGGTCTTCCTTCAACAATTCCATCTGGCGATAATAAAGAGGATTTCTCACCCTTGCAATGGTATGCTTGGCACCAAGTCGCTTTGCCAGAAGACAACTGATCATATTCATCTCATCTGTAGATGTACATGCAATCACAATGTCTGCATGCGGCACATCCGCCTGTTTTAAAACTTCTGCATCCGCACCATTTCCATTAATACAGAAAATGTCCAGATTGTTCAAAGCTGCTTTCAGCTTCCCGGCATTTTGGTCAATCAGGGTAATGTCATAATCTTCTTCTGACAACTGTGTTGTCAGCTTATGACCTACCTTTCCATCGCCGATAATCACTATTTTCATTTCTTATCCCTCGTTATATTCTTCTTTATATTTTCACTGAATGCCTGAAAATTACTATTTATAAAACTGCATATAGGTATAGAGATTATAGCACTTTTAATCACAGAAAAAAAGCCCTAAACGGGCTTTTCTCCTGTTAAAACTTTAATTAACTTTTTCTTATCTTTCTATTCTTCAGCGGCCCTTTTTGCGATTTCTGCTTCTTGTACTTCTGAAGGTGCCTGTTCATAACGTGCAAATGTATATTCATAAGTTCCTCGTCCACCTGTCATAGAGCGTAATGTCGTGCAGTATCCGAATAATCCTGTCATCGGGACATCTGCTTCTACGATCTGATTTCCTGCGCCAACCGGCGTCATACCAAGCACACGGCCACGTCTCTTGTTAAGATCTCCCATTACATCTCCGGTGTACTCATCCGGAACTGTTACTTTCACAGATACGATTGGCTCAAGAAGTACTGGAGATGCCTCCATAAATCCTTTCTTAAATGCCTGGATCGTAGCAGTCTTAAATGCCATCTCTGAAGAGTCTACCGGGTGGTAAGATCCATCGTAAAGTGTAGCTTTGACACCAACAACCGGGTATCCTGCAAGAGGACCTTTCACTACAGATTCCTGAAGTCCTTTTTCTACTGCCGGGAAATAATTCTTCGGAACTGCTCCTCCTACAACTTCTTCATCAAATTCATAAGGTGTTTCCAGGTCTCCTGACGGGGCAAAACGCATCTTCACATGTCCGTACTGTCCATGTCCACCAGACTGTTTTTTATACTTGCTGTCCACGTCAGACTGTTTACGGATTGTCTCGCGGAATGCAACCTTCGGAGTCTCCAGTGCTACTTCGCATTTGTAACGGTCTAATAACTTGCTGACTGCAATCTCCAGATGCTGATCTCCAATACCATAAAGAAGTGCCTGACGATTCTCGCTGTCATTGACTACCTTAAGTGTTACATCTTCTGCCATCATTTTCTGAAGTGCCTGAGATACTTTATCTTCATCGCCTTTATTCTTTGTTACATATTTCATATATGTATAAGGTTTTGAATATTCTGTCTTACCATAAAGAACCGGTGTTGTCTTTGTGGACAATGTATCCCCTGTTCTTGTTGCGGTCAATTTTGCGATAGCACCGATATCTCCTGCAAACAGCTCACTGACTTCCACAGGTTTGTTACCGAACATCGTGTAAATCTTACCAAGCTTCTCATCTGCATCTGTATCTGCGTTATAAAGTGTATCGTCACCTTTTAATACACCGGAGCAAACTTTAATAAATGAATATTTTCCAATAAACGGATCAACCATTGTCTTAAATACATAAGCTGATTTGGCTCTTGCGAAATCATAATTTGCTTCATAAATCTCATTCGTCTTGCGATTGATACCTGCACATTCTCTCCAGTCCGGACTTGGGAAGAATCTTACAATATCGGACAGAAGATTGGCGACGCCCTGTGCCTGGATATTAGATCCCATAGCCACTGGGACAATACTTCCTTCCATAACCTCTGTTCTCATGGCAGAACGGATTTCTTCTACTGAGAACTCATCTCCTGCAAAATAGCGCTCCATATATTCGTCACTAATCTCTGCGACTGCTTCCAGAAGCTTCTCACGGTACATCTCCAGGTTTGGTTTACAATAATCTGGAATCTCACATTCCTCTCTCTGTCCAAGACCTGTATAACGGCGTCCTGCATTCTTGATGACATTGACATATCCGACCAGTTTCTCATTCTCACGGATTGGCTGGAAATGTGGTGCAATGACTTTACCAAACTTATCTGTCAGATCCTGAACGACCTGTCTGAAGCTGGCATCATCCACATCCATCTCTGTTACATATACCATTCTTGGAAGATTGTACTTGTCACAAAGTGCCCAGGCTTTTTCTGTTCCGACCTCTACACCTGCTTTACCGGATACGACAATAACTGCCGCATCTGCTGCACTGACTGCCTCTTCCACTTCTCCTACAAAATCAAAATATCCCGGAGTATCTAACACATTGATCTTTGCCTTTTCCCATTCGATTGGTGTCAGGGTAGTGCTAAGAGAAAATCCACGTTTCTGTTCTTCCTTATCAAAATCACTGATCGTATTCTTGTCCGCTACTTTTCCCATACGATTCGTTGCGCCTGATACATACGCCATGGCCTCAACAAGACTTGTCTTACCACTGCCCCCGTGCCCTAACAGGACAACATTTCTGATCTCGTCCGTTCTGTAAACTTTCATATTGGTTGCCTCCTTATATTATGTAGTAATTCTCAAGAATTCTTTATAATACTTCTTCCTGATATCCCATGTGTATATTGTACTAAACAAATCGAATTATTACAACTATTTTGTGCAAATATTATATGAAATATTGATTAATTTTCTAACTTTTGCGATGTGCAAACATTTTTGCCTTAAAATTCAGTTTTTGCTTTGTTGCTTTAAAGTAACAAAGCATTGACAAATCATAAGTAAGCAAGTTACAATAATTGACAGACACATTTTTTGTCTTACGAAACATCAGGAGGTTTTACTATGAAAGAAAAGGTCGGCTTTATCGGTCTCGGACTCATCGGTGGTTCTCTTGCAAAAGCAATTCGAACCTACTTTCCGGATTACGAAATCGTAGCCTTTGATAAAAATAAAGAAGCTCTGGCACTCGCTACCCAGGAATCCGTCATTGATGTTGCGGCAACTACTATTGATGATAATTTTCGCAACTGTTCCTACATATTTTTATGCGCGCCGGTTGCTTTTAATGTAGCATATCTGAAGCAGTTGACAGAATATCTGAATGACGCTTGTATTCTGACCGATGTAGGCAGTGTAAAAACGAATATCCATGAGGAAGTTATTAAGCTTGGCATTGAGAAATATTTCATCGGAGGACACCCGATGGCTGGCTCTGAAAAAAGCGGTTATGCCAATTCCAAAGCAATGATTCTGGAAAATGCTTATTTTGTTCTGACTCCTTCAAAAGAAGTATCTCAGGAAAAAATAGATAAATATGAGCAGCTTGTCTCTACGATCCATGCACTTCCAATTATTCTGGACTACAAAGAACATGACTATATTACAGGCACTATCAGTCATCTGCCGCATATCATTGCTGCAACGCTGGTCAATTACGTAAAGGACAGCGATACAAAAAGCGAGTTGATGAAACGTCTGGCTGCCGGAGGATTTAAAGATATCACACGTATTGCCTCCTCCTCACCGACCATGTGGCAACACATTTGTCTAAAGAATAAAGACAACATTTCACAGATTCTTGCTTCTTATATTAAATATCTGGAAGAAGTAAAGAGCATGATTGATTCCGGAGATGGGCAGGCAATCTATGACTGGTTTGATTCCTCCAGAATATACCGGAATTCACTTCCGGGAGCATCGTCTGGTCCGATTAAAAAGGCATTTGAAGTATACTGTGATATTATTGACGAAGCTGGTGGAATCGCAGCCATTGCAACAATCCTCGCTTCGAATGGTCTCAGTATCAAGAATATAGGAATTGTGCACAACAGAGAATTTGAAGAAGGGGTTCTGCGTATAGAATTCTACGATGAGTCTTCCTCTAAGAAGGCCGCAGAGTTACTGCAGAAATTCAGGTATATTGTATATGAGCGATAGAATTATCTGCCCATGCAAAGGATTGCATGGCGAAATTATGATTCCGGGAGACAAGTCCATCTCCCACCGTTCCATTATGTTAGGTGCACTTGCACTTGGCACAACAGAAATCACTAACTTTTTAGAAGGTGCTGACTGCCTGTCTACTATCGGCTGTTTCCAGTCTATGGGGATTCAAATTGACCGTACTCCGGAGAAAATAATTGTCCACGGAAAAGGCATGCACGGTCTGTCCGCACCAAAAGATATTTTAAATGTAGGGAACAGTGGCACAACAACTCGCCTGATGTCTGGTATTTTATCCGCCCAGGACTTTACAAGCGTGATGTCCGGTGATGCATCTTTGAACTCCCGGCCGATGGGGCGTGTTATTACACCTCTCACTCAGATGGGAGCACATATCACAAGTGTAAACGGTGATCTGTGTGCTCCGTTAAAAATAGAGCCAGGCATGCTGCATGGAATCGATTACACTTCACCGGTAGCTTCCGCACAGGTCAAATCCGCCATACTTCTTGCAGGACTTTATGCAGATGGCGAGACTTCTGTTACAGAACCGGCTTTGTCCAGAAATCACACTGAACTGATGCTGAAAAGCTTTGGTGCTGATATCACTTCCACAGTCAATCCTGACGGTACTGCCACAGCACATGTAAAGCCATGTCAGGAACTATACGGTCAGTCTATCTGCGTACCGGGAGACATCTCCTCTGCTGCTTACTTTATTGCAGCCGGACTTTTAACTTTGGATTCTGAGCTGCTTGTAAAAAATGTAGGAATTAACAAAACCCGCGCAGGCTTTTTGGAAGTGTGCAGAAATATGGGCGCTGACATTACTCTGGTCAACGAATCACTTGAGGGCGGTGAACCTCGCGCAGATATTCTTGTCCGTACAAGTAAACTGCATGGCACAACGATAGAAGGTGCATTGATTCCGACGCTCATTGACGAAATTCCAATGATTGCCGTCATGGCAGCCTGCGCCGAAGGTACCACTATCATCAAAGATGCGGCCGAATTAAAAGTGAAAGAAACAAATCGAATCGACACGACAACAGAGGCTTTAAGATCCATGGGCGCTGACATAACCCCGACTGACGATGGAATGATCATTCAAGGTGGACATGCTCTTCACGGTGCAAAGATCAACAGTTATCTGGATCACCGGATTGCCATGGCCTTTGCAATTGCAGCACTTAGTGCCGATGGAGATACCATCATACACGACAGCCAGTGCGTTGATGTATCTTACCCTGAATTTTTCGAGATTCTGGATGGATGCCGATAAAAGCGGCATCGTAAAACGCAATTTGACACGTAGTGCTTTTGCATTTCACTACGTGTCAAATTAATTCAGCTGATCTACAGACCCATTAAATGCTGTTTTAATATCCTAGTCTTATCTCTGGCAATTGGCAGGATCTGATCTTCGTATCCCCGCATGCGCAAACTGAAGCTGTTACTTCCCCATGGGAATACTTCCCGTACTTTATCAAGATTTATAATAATGCTTTTGTGAATCCTGAAAAACTGTTCTGGATCCAGCTTCTTTTCATATTCCCCGATAGATTTGTTTTCGCAGTATTCCCCTTCTGTTGTGTAAATCTTACAGCCTCGGTTATATGTCTCAATGTAAACAATATCTTCCACATTTTCAATAATAGTTCTTCCGTCACTGTTAATTGCCAGGCGGCGGATCGTCGCTTGTTTTCCCTGGCTTTGTGAATCTGCATGCTGTGCATTTTCTTCTTTCCTGCCAACTTTACATCTATCCAGCACTTTTTGAATCCGCTTCTGGTCAAAGGGCTTCATCACATAATCCTCTACCCCCAATTCAAATGCCTCAACTGCATATTCGGAATAAGCTGTCACAAATATAATTTTTGCCTGTGGCTGCATATTGTGAATTGCATTTACAAGTACGGTGCCTGATATATCTCCCAGGTTAATATCGAGAAAGAACAGTTCGTACTTTCCATCTCCTGCAATCTGTAATGCTGCTGCACCGCTGTCTCCTTCTACTATTTCTGCCTCTTTCAGTAATTCCTGGATCTGATGCCTCAGTTCACTTCTTGCCGGTCTTTCGTCATCTACGATTGCTATTCTCATGCTTCCTTCACCCCTTTATAAAAGTATAACTTCACAGTACTTCCCTTAGGCGTACTCTGAATCTGAAGTCCACGTTCCTCTCCATATACACTCTTCATACGCTTATGTACATTCTGAAGCCCGATACTGCTTCCTACCGGTTCATCTTTTGCTATTTTTTCCAGTACTTCTTCTGGAAATCCTTTCCCATGATCCGAAATTTCTACCCGGTATGCATCTGCTTCCTCAGTAATTCCAATATAGACATAACGGCATCCGGTCCTGTCAATTCCATATCGCACTGCATTTTCTACAAGTGGCTGTAAGATCAACGTTGGAACCAGAATTTCCATTTTCTCCGGCACCTCATAAGTCACCTGCAGCTTCTCCTCAAATCTTGCCTTCTCAATCTGAAGATAATCTTTGACATGTTCCAATTCTTCTCTTAGCGGAACCATATATGCATCATAATTTAAATTATAGCGGAAATAATCTGCCAGTGTAAGCAGAAGTTTCCTCGCTTCCTCCGGATTTTCCCTGCATACCCATGATATTGTATTCAATGCATTAAATAAAAAATGTGGATTCACCTGAAACTGCAATGCCTTAAATTCGGCTTGTGCAAGCAAATTCTTCTGCTGTTCCAGTTCTAATACCGCAAGCTGTGAAGATCCAAGCGTCATCAAATGCTGTAACAACTCTATTTCACTTTGTCTGTCCATCCACTGGCGTTTCATCCATACCGTCAGACTTCCGACCGGCTGATTCTTCACCCGAAATGGCACCGAACTGATTGAGTAATCCTGCGCTGTATGGCTCCATTTTTTCTCTCCAGTCTGTGCTTCGTATTTGACAAGTTTTCCTTCTTCCATTGCCTGTCTGCAGATTTCCGGAATTGGATCTCCATACTTTGCCTGATAGAAAATTGCCTGTTCATCTTTCGCTCTACACTGCCACTGTATAACCTTTTCCCGATCTGTAAACAAAATGCCGGACCACTGTGTCTCCTTCAAGATGATATCGGATAGTTTCTTCATATTTTCTGCTTTATTCAACCCGCCATCTTGCAAAAGCGGAAGACATTTTTGGGAAAGTACAGACATCTTCTGAATCTGTCTGGAGCTTTCCAGATCCTGAAAAATAAATACCCCGTTAAAATTGGAAATAAATACAATCATCCCGATCGCATTCATAATGATCATTGGAAGTGCAGCATCTACAATTGTATCTACTGCTACTTCCAGTGATACTGTCATGCGAAGCAGAGATGCCATGTCACAGATTTCCGCAAAACATGCTAACAGGAACAGATCCGTATATTTCCACTTGCCTCTTTGAAAATAAGGGTAGAATCCTGCTCCCAAAAGTCCGAACAAAATTGTAGCAAATGCAGACCCTCTTGCAAATACTCTCGGTGTCGAGAAGATAAGTACATATATTGCTCCAATGGCCGAAGAATATAATCCTACTAACGGTCCTCCAAGAAGTCCTGCAGACATTGCTCCAATGACTCTTGTATTCAGACTGTAAGATGTAATCTTCACTCCAATGCAGGTTGATAAAATAATAAAGCCCGCGAAGATCATTGATAATATCAGATCTCCTTTCAACCCTCTTTTTTCCTGCAGAATCAATTTTTGCACTGTCTGGATCCTGGATAAAAGATTCGCTATGATCGCAAGCAATGCGATATTTACAATCAATGCATATACGATATCTTTGATCGACACGTATCCTTCC
>ERZ772884.1548-NODE-1548-length-14627-cov-3.249726_pt1 | contig 14627 bp, 10 predicted proteins | sample MGYA00580574_ERZ772884 | MGnify/ENA primary metagenome ERZ772884 (study PRJEB29015, sample SAMEA2737690) | human gut metagenome | biome: human gut; feature: human-associated habitat; material: faeces | place: China | collected 2012 ... | reverse complement strand
GAGCCGTGTCTTGTTGTCGTCCTCCCTGCCGGTGAAAGGTTCCACCGTGAAGGGCGTGGTCGCATAATAGAGCGAATCGTTGCCGGAAACGGTCTCCCCGGCGAAATAGCCGCCGTCGGCAAAGGTAATCCGGCTGAAATCGCACGAAGCGACGTTGCCCACCTGCGTATGGTGGGTATTGCCCAGACAGACGATACGGTAGTCTCCGGGCTTCAGCTGCGGCAGTTTCGCCGCCCGTGCCTCCACTTCGTTCGGGGGAAGCACGCCGTTGGCAACGCAACGGTTCTCCGCATCGAAAACATACATTTCGACCCGACAAATCTTGTCGCCGAAAATCTCGGTCTCTCCATCGCCCTTATAGCTCAGCAGCAGCGTATTGGTGCTGAAGCAGTCGCTCAAGTCCTCGCGTATGCAGGAGGTGGAGAGCCCTCCGAGCAGCAACAGGCAGAAAACAGTATTCCCCAATTTCATATAAGTCCTTGTATGTTTACGTAATGGAAAAAACGGAAGCGGGAGGCGGAACGTTCCCGCTTCCGTGATAAATCGGATGAATTAGAACTCAGGCGTAATCGCCTCCACCGTCCACGGCTCGACGGTCACATTCACGGTAACGCACTTCTCCGGAGTCAGCGGGTCGTTCCACTTGAACGAGAAGTTCACATTATAGATGTAACCTGCCTTGAAGGTGTTGTCGCTCAGACCGCTGAATCCTTCCGTTGCCAGATAGTAGGGAACGGGACTGCCCGCATCGGTCGTATCGTTGAGCTGTACGAGGAGCTGAGGCGTCACACCGGGGAAGATGTCGTAACAGAAATTCGCGTCATCGGCCAACGCATGCGTGTTGCTGCCACCTTCCACGTCGCTGTTGTCCAGATGGATGGTCGCCTCATCGTGACTCCACGCAGGCCTGTCGGCATCGGCGAAGAAATCGAACACGTTACCGGTGATGGGCGTATTGTTCAGGCCGCCCGGCGTACCGCCGAGGGTGCAGGTCGTATAGTAGTTGTTCAGAGCCACCTGCTCGATGCCGTAGGCCGTGATGCCTTCCGTATCGGTGAAGTCGCAGGTGAAGGCACCTATCTGGATACGTGCTACCAGCGGCTTGATGTTCACGGCTGCCGTATAATAATCCTCATGGCCCTTGTCATCGGCGGTACCCGCATCTACCAGCGATTCGCATACGCCGTAGAGCACAAGGTCGGCATTGTCGTTGGGATTGACGCTCTGCTGTGCTGCGGCAGCCACGACAACGCTTTCGATTTCATTGATACCGGTCGCCGCATCGGCTGCGGTCTTAATCTCATCGGTCGGGTTGGCGATTACATACACCTTTTTCACGCTGTTGTCGAGCAGGTGGAAAGTCATATCGCCCGCTGCGGCCGCATTGGCGAAATAGATGGGTGCATCCGTGGTAAGGTCCGCACTCTTTCCCTTGTAGATTTTACCGGCATCGTCGGTAAACAGTACGTAAAAATCCTCGTACAGGGCGGTCTTGTCTTTATCCACCTTGTCGCCGACCGAACGGGTGACATTGGCGAACGATACGGTCACCGCTTTCGGATTGCCGGCTACTGTGACGCCTTCCTCTTTCTGGCTGCAGGAAGCCAACGCCACGGTCAGGGCTGCACCTGCCAGCACAATGTTTCCAAGTTTCATACTCTTTTTGTTTTAAAGGTTAATTAAAATGAATTTTCAGTCCGTGTATCGGGAGAATCAAAGTTGGTCTATCACACCGCGCACCTGCTGCAGGTTATGGGCCGCATCCCTGCAGCCCGCTTCCGAGGCGCGCAGGAAAGCGCTTTCGGCCTTGTACGGTTCGCCGGCACCGGCGTATGCGACACCGAGCGTGTTGAGCAGCACGGGTTCATCGGCGGAAGCCACTCCTTCGAGCAGTTCCACGGCTTCGGCATAGTGTCCCGCCGCCATGGCATCCAATGCCCGGTCGTTCAGCACCGCCGGTTCATAGGGGAAACAGCGGGCGGCAGCGGCCATCACCTCCTCGTATCCGGGGGTACCCTTTCCGTAGGAGGCGGCCACCTTGTACATTTCGGTAAGGCTCAGCAGGTCGGGCCGTTCGCGCACCATCCGGCGGGCCTCCTCGATATTGAAGTTGCGGACATTGTATTCGATACGGTATTCGTTGCGGCGCAGGGCCGGGTAGACCTCGTTCAGCAGCCGCTGGTATATCTCCGCAGGCTGAAGTCTCTGGAACTGGAGGTCGCAGTAATCGCGGTTGTCGGGATACCGTTCGATAAGTTCCAGAATCCGGTCGCGTCCGAGCAGTTCCGGATAGTTGCCGAGCTCGCGCACGAGCCCTTCCCAGTCCTCGCCCATCCACGCGACATGGAGCATGTCGGCCTCTATCGCATCGTGACGGCGGATGTAATCGGCCAACGCTTTGGCTCGGTTCTCCGACAGGGTGAGGTTATGCGCCTCGCTGCCTTCGGGCGAGGCATAACCGGTGATGAAGATGCCCGTTATCTTCACGTCGTCGTTCTCCCTCACCAGACGGATGGAGTTGGATACGGTATCCAGCTCGGCCCGGTTGTTCTTGTAGTCGGGTCTTATCCGGTAACTGTCTTGACGGAACTGAAGGCGTGCGGTACGCGTCTCTGCACGCACCTTCACCGGTTCCGGCTCCGGCGCGATGGTATCGAGACGATACTCCGGTATGAACTCCGGCAGCACGCGGGGCATCAGCAGCGCTTCCGCCTCGCCTTCGCCGCAATTCACGCAGCCGTACACCTGTTCGCGCATTTCGATACGCCCTTCGAGCATCCAGCGCTGGTAGGGCAACGAGGCGGCGTAATCGTAAATCTGCTCCCTGCCGTTGCGGCGCCGGATGATTACCTGCGCTTCACCGTCGTGATAGGGCGGCAGCTCCACGCTTTCGAGGCGCCGGGCACGCAGATACACATTGTTTCGCGCCTTACCGTCCACCACAATCGGCGGAAAGGCGGCCTCCCGGCTGCCGTCGCGCGACACGAGCACGGGTGTCAGCGCCATCGTGTGCTGCGTTCGGAGCCGCATTTCGCTCAGGTCCACCGTCATCGTCAGGCGTACCTCGCGGGCCTCTTTCTCGACCGCCCCGTCGCGGATTTCGACGGCAGGAAGATAGGTAATCTCCTTTCCGCTCTTTTGGGCATGCGCCGCCGCAGAGCAGCACGCCAACATCAGCAGAAGTGTGCAGTATCTGTATTTCATCGCTTTATCGTATTATTATTTAATTATGTAGACGAACGAAATGCCTATCTTCGTCGGGCCGAAGTAGTGTTTGGTATTGGTACCGCGAAAGGTTCCGCAGGTCACGCAGTCGTATTTGTCGTAGTCGGTATAGACATATCCCACACCCACCGTCGCCTCCAGGTTCCACCGGCGGCCTATAATCCATGAATATCCGTAGGAGATGCCCACGCCTGTCCCCCACCCCTGGTAACGGTGGTCTTTCGACGAGGCCGGCCGGAACGGGATACGCACGTTGCTGATGTTATATTCGGTGTAACCGGCATGCAGACCGAAGAAATGCCCGTTGAAACGTTCGCAAAGCCACCAACGGACCTCCGGCATCACCACGAAATGCTTAATCTTACGGTTAGCCTCCCGGTTAAGCGTCCAGAAATTGTATCCGCCGCTTATATCGAGCGTCGTCCGCGCACCCAGCCCGAATTCGAATCCCAAATTGGGAGTGGTCGTTGCCCAATAGGGAATATTCGTTTTTACCGCCACCTTCTGTGCGACCGCGCTCCCCGCCCCCAGCATCGTTCCGAGAAGAAGCAACAAGACAAATTTTCTCATACATCCATTTTTTATCAGTTCAGAACCGTCCGCCCACCCGCCTCCCTGCCGCCCTCCTGTCCGGCAATTACGGGTACAACCGAACGCTCCATCGCTTAATCGAAATATAAATCGCTCATTAACAAGACATTAAACGAAAAATATCACGATTTAAACGTTGGATAAAACGTTGGATAAAAAAGGTATGTCGAAAAAAGCTCTCTATAAACTTGAATAGAGAGGGCAAACAGGCCCCTTATGTTTTTGGTTGAAAGAATGTTAGTCTTTTTCTATGTATAAATAGTTTTTCATGTTTATCTTTGCATGTGAAAATCAACGTTTTATCCAACGTTTAATAGCGAATGCGGGAGAGCTGCAAATAGGGTGGTTTTACCGTACGGACCGGTATCGTACCAAGCGCTGCACAGTACAGGGGCCGTTCGGAAAGACATTCCGAAGCGGTCGGCCGAGTTTGCCGTCCCTCCCATCCGGTTACGGCATACGGTCAAGCCGTTAAAACATCGTCCTCTTCTTTCGGGCCGAGCCCCGCATGGACGGCACCGCTTCGCAGCATGCTCCCCGCAAAACACCCCTGCAACATCCTTGTCCCTGCCGACAGTCGGTTCGCCGACATCACTCACAATTCATAATTACGATTGAGTGTTTTCCATATATGCTTCGGAATTTTCGGACACCGTCCCCGTCCGACGCTATCGACGCCACGCCTCTTTCTCCTGCGGAGAAGCGGGAAAAATGCCCGGAAAAGGCGCCGGCCCCCCTGACGGGAGGAGTACAGGATGTACGGAGCATTCCGCAGCGGCCATACCTGCGAACCGGAAAACCGTACGGACAGGCGGAAGGTACCGCACGGAAAGGGGAGTACGGAACGCTATATGAAAATCCGGAGAATAATTGGTAGATTTGCGCCGGTTTCCGCACACTGCGGAAGACCGGAGAAAGGAAACGACCATGAAGAAAGAGCATACAAAACTGAAAGAGGCTGCCCTGAAATACCATTCCGAGGGCCGGCCCGGCAAACTCGAAGTCATCCCCATCAAACCGTTCGGGTCGCAGCGCGACCTGTCGCTGGCCTACTCCCCCGGCGTAGCCTATCCGTGCCTCGAAATAGAGAAGAACCCCGAGGACGCATACAAATATACCTCGAAGACCAATCTGGTGGCCGTCATCTCCAACGGAACGGCAGTACTCGGTCTGGGCGACATCGGAGCGCTGGCCGGCAAACCCGTCATGGAAGGAAAAGGACTGCTTTTCAAAACATTCGCCGACATAGACGTTTTCGACATCGAGGTGGATACGCACGACGCGGACGAATTCATCCGGACGGTCAAGAACATCTCTCCCACCTTCGGCGGCATCAACCTGGAGGATATCAAAGCCCCGGAGTGTTTCGTCATCGAAGAGCGGCTGCGCAGCGAACTCGACATCCCCGTGATGCACGACGACCAGCACGGCACGGCCATTATCTCCGCCGCAGCCCTGCTCAATGCGCTGGAGGTGGCCGGAAAGAAGATAGGCGACGTTCGGGTCGTGGTGAACGGTGCAGGAGCCGCCGCCGTCTCCTGCTCCAGGATGTACATCACACTCGGCGTAAAGCCCGACAACCTCGTCATGTGCGACAGCAAAGGGGTGATAAGGCGCGACCGGCCGGGCCTGGACGGCATGAAGGCCCGGTTCGCGACCGACCGCGACATCCGCACGCTCGAAGAGGCGCTGAAAGGAGCCGACGTATTTCTCGGACTCTCGGTCGCCGACGTACTCACACCCGACATGGTACGTTCCATGGCCGCGAATCCAATTGTCTTCGCACTCGCCAATCCGAATCCCGAAATATCCTACGAGAACGCCATGGAGTCGCGCGGCGACATCATCTTCGCCACCGGCCGTTCCGACTACCCCAATCAGGTGAACAACGTGCTCGGCTTTCCTTACATCTTCCGCGGAGCGCTCGACGTGCGGGCCCGCAAGATAAACGAGGAGATGAAGGTAGCCGCCGTACACGCACTGGCCGAACTCGCCAAACAACCGGTACCGGACATGGTGCTGACCGCCTACAACAAGGAACACATCGACTTCGGCCGCGAATACCTCATCCCGAAGGCCCTCGACCCGAGGCTTATCACCGAGGTAACCTGTGCAGTGGCCCAAGCCGCTATCGACTCCGGCGTCGCACGCCAGCCGATTGCCAACTGGCATGCCTACCGTGCGGCGCTCGTCTGCCGCACCAAAGTGGTGCACCGCCTGGCGACGATGGCCGCAGCCGGCGGCATGGAGTGCGAGATTCCCAACGGCCGATAACCGGCACGCACGAAAGACAGGAGAGGGGAAACGGTTTCGACCGTTTCCCCTCTCCTGTCATATATCTCTTCGCAAGCCGTTAACGCACCCGGATGAACTGCACGGGCTGTTCCGCCGTCTTGTCGAGCGGTTCGGAACGGTAGGATATCGCAGCGAAATCTATCGAACGAAGGTCGAACGCCCGGATGTTGCTGTCGTACATCGTCCGGTAATAAATCACCCGGTTCTTCACGTCGGTGACCGCCGTCCACTGCGTCGCGCTCGGAATATCCGTCGGTTTGCCGCCCCGATCGGTCTCAATGCCTATCGGGATATCGAAATTGTTCAGAATATGGAAACACTGCGTCACAGCGTCCGCAGCAGTAGCCTGCTCCGGTGCAGAGGTCTGGTAGAAAGCCGCCCGGACGAAGCGCGACGGGGGCGTGATGTCGCCGGGAATACCAAGGAAACCGCTGCCTGCCCCGAAGGGACTCAGCCGAAGAGCGCCGAGCATCTGGGAAGGAGCGGCACCGGGATAGAGATTGACATAGTTGTTCAGGTTGGTAAGCTGCCACTCGAATCCGGGGGAGTTGGTCAGTACGCCGAGTTCGTTTTCATAGAATATCGGTTCGCCGTCGATTATCTCCAGCACCAGTTGGCGGCCCGAAGCGTCCGCAAAGCGCCAGTGTACGGTCGAAGCGTCGGGATAAATAGCGACCACATGCACCTTTCCCACTGCGGCCTTTACCTCCTCTACGGTCGCACAACTGCCCAATATCCACGGCACGAGCTGCAAATCGGCGATGCTGGAGGATTTCTTCGAGGCATCGAACGCCTCATAACGCCCGTAACCGGGAAAATAGAACAACCCTGCGGAGAGTCCCGCTTCGTTCAGTCCTTCGGCCACGAACTCCTCCTGCTCGACCGCCATACCCACATAGCCGTAACGTGCGGTAAATTCCATACCGTCCGTACCCTGCGGCGTATAGGAATGCTGGGAATACCCTCTGGGTACGACCACATAACGGCTGTTCAGGTTACTGCCGCCCCACTCTATCGTGCGTGCCACAACGTACGCACCGTCCTTGGCCTTCAATGTAATGCCCGTACAGGCCTCCGCACCCTGCGGCCAGGCTGCCGCCGCAGCGGCAATCACCAACACGGCTACCAATTTCCGTTTCATAATACAGTAAAATATTTGGTTAATATCTGTCTTGTCCCGGAGACCGCACCGCAGTCCCCGGCTTTATCCCTGCAAATATGCCGCCGAGACGGGGCAGCGGTACGAAAAAAACGCACCGGCACAAAAAAACATCCCTTCATCCGCCTTCCCAATCACGGGCCGCACAGCAACGGAACGGACAGGAAAGGGGGGCGCCCGTCGGGCGCCCCCCTTTCATATACATAACGGCAATACCGCCGCAAGGCATCACGGATGCCCGTCGTTCTCGGCATCCTCCAGCGTCGCACGCCTCTTTTCGAGCGAACGCCATGCGTACACGATGTAAGCGAGCACGAAGGGGATGAGCAGCGACACCACCGACATCACCTTCAGGGTAAAGAAACTCGACGAGGCATTGAAGATGGTCAGCGAACTCTGCAGGTCGGCAGAAGAGGGATAGAAGGCCGTCCCGTTGTAACCCGCGCACAGCAGCAGACAGGTGACGGTCACGACCGTCCCGATGCCCGCAGCCCATATCCCGTGACGGACATCTGCGCAGGCGAGCGAAACGACGATGCCGTACAGCACGCCCGCTACGCCCAGCACGAATGCGATGCCGACGGCAGGCATCTTCAGGAAATATTTATGCTCCTGCATGAACACCTCGCCCGTCGCGGAGTTCACCGCATATCCGCTGCCGAGGAAAGTCCATATTACGAACACGAGAAAGAAGACGACGAAAGGCAGGGCATTGTACCACAGGCCGCGCCGGCACCGTGCCCGCAGCTCCTCGTCGCCGGCCCGGTTGATGAAGAGCAGCAGGGCGAGCGTCCGTGCAAGGAAGAGCACCGCCGCGCCGAGGCAGAGGTTGCGGAGATTCGCGATGGACTCCAGCCCGTGCCATGCGTTTCCCCAACGGCTTATCACCGGAGCGCCGACCGTCGTGATGTTGTCCCGGGCCACCGTAAAGTCGGACCCTGTAAAGAACGTCCCTATCACGACGCCGATAAGCAGCGTACCGAGCAGGCCGTTGATGAAAAGGAAGATGTCGTACGTCTTCGTCCCGAACACGTTGCCGGGCCGGGAACGGAACTCGTACGAAACCGCCTGCAACACGAACGACAGGAGGATGAGCATCCAGAGCCAGTATGCACCGCCGAAACTCGTGGAATAAAAGAGCGGAAAGGAGGCGAACAGAGCGCCGCCGAAGGTGACGAGCGTGGTGAAGGTATATTCCCACTTGCGGCCCAGTACCGAGAGCATGACTTTCTTCTGGCCGTCGTTCCCCGGAAGCGAGAAGAGCATGGACTGGCCGCCCTGCACGAAGAGCAGGAACGCGAGCAGTCCGCCGAGCAGCGATATGAGGAACCACCAGTAATGTTGTAAAAAAGCGTATGTTATCATGACCGTCTATTTTTCCTGTTTGTCAATATCCGTAGTACCCGCGGCCATCTCCTCCACGGGTCCCCTCTTTATCTGGCGCAGCATGATGCGCACCTCGGCCACGAAGAGTGCCGTAAAGAGGACGAGGAAGATGAAGAAAGTAAGCCGTACCGACTCGGCCGATATGCTCGATATGGCCGCCTGTACGGGCAGGATATCCTGAATGGCCCACGGCTGCCGCCCGACCTCGGCCACTACCCAACCGAATTCGCCCGCCAGATAACCCAGCGGAATGGTGAGCAGCGCCACCCACAGCAGCCAGCGCTGCCGGGCGATGTCCCGTTTCCATACAAAGAATCCGGCCACCAGAAAGAGCAGGATGAACCACATGCCGAGGATGACCATGATGCGGAACGAATAGAAAGTCAGCCCGACCGGCGGAATGAGGTCTTCGGGAGTTTCGAGGTAGCCGTAACCGAAGTAGGCGTAGTTGCGGCGCAGCTCCTCCTTGTAAAGGGCCGCCGCCTCATCGTCGCCGGCCTCGACCGCCGTGCGGTAATCGGCCAGGGCCTGTATGGCGAGCCTGCCGCGGGCCCGTTTCTCCTCGAAGGAAAGAGCCGTCTCCCCGTCCGGCAGTTCGTACCCCCCTTCGATGATATCCCGGATACCGGGCACGAAAGCGTTGAAATCCGAGAAACCGAGGAAGGAGAGCATCTTGGGGAAGGCGATACGCCCCACCACGGGCTGCACGCCGTCGTCCCACGATTTCTTCTGCGGGTTGATGATGCCCACGCCTATCAGCTCGACCCCTTCGTATCCCTCGTAGTGAGCCTCCATGGCCGCCAATTTCATGGGCTGGTGATGAGCTACGTTATAAGCCGACATGTGTCCCGTTGCGATGACAAGCAGCGAAGCGACTACCCCGAACACCGTCCCAACCTTCATGCTCCTGACGGCGAAATCGGTATTCCTCCGGCGGAGCAGGAACCACGCGCTGATGCCCGTCACGAAGAGGGCCCCGAGCACCCAGCCCGACAGCACCGTGTGGCAGAACTTGTTGACAGCGACGGGCGAAAGCAGTATCGACCAGAAGTCGTGCATTTCGTTGCGGACGGTATCGGGATTGAACTCCATCCCGACCGGATACTGCATCCAAGCGTTGGCCACCAGTATCCATAACGCCGAAATGGTGGCTCCGGCTACCGTGAGCCACGTGGAAGCAAGGTGGGCCCCCCGGCTCAGCTTCTTCCATCCGAAAAACATGAGCGAGATGAAAGTAGCCTCCATGAAGAAGGCGAGTATGGCCTCTATGGCGAGAGGCGCCCCGAAGATATCCCCCACGAACCAGCTGTAATTGGACCAGTTGGTTCCGAACTGAAATTCGAGCACGAGGCCGGTTGCGATACCGAACGCGAAATTGATGCCGAACAGCCGCATCCAGAATCTGGCCGCCGACTTCCACTCCTCCTTGCCCGTCCGTACGTAAAGAGTCTCCATCACCGCCATGATAATGCCCAGTCCGAGCGTCAGCGGGACGAAAACCCAGTGATACATGGCCGTCATGGCGAACTGCGCCCGCGACCATCCTACTAATGAAGCAGTCAAGAATTCCATCTGTGAAACAGATTAACGGTTACTATATATACGGGGACGACCGGACCGTCCCCCCGGTTATCTACCTCTTTCCACGAGTTCGTTGCCTACATAAACGGATTTCTCCCGCTCCGTATCGAAATTGGAATTGAGGAAGTTCGGGAAAAAGAAAGCCCGCAGGACAGCGAACATGATGAAGAGTTTGAGCAGTACCACGAACCACAACGTACGCCCCAGAGGCATGCTGCGGAAACCGTCCCGCACGAGGCCCGGAAAACTTTTTGCAATATCAAGAAAAGCCGCCATAGGCAAACCGTACCGTCGGATGCCGCCCGGACACACCGACTGTACCACAATGGTTACACCCGTTAAAGATAACGAAAAAATCATAAAAAACATCCCGCAGGGAAAGATTCCGATAAAAAACAGCGGCTGCCTGCTAAAAACCCGCCATTCCCGTCCAACATTCACGGTACCGACCTGCCAAAATACCGCACCCATGCAACAAAACCTGTCTCCCGCGCATCTTATTAACGGAAAAAGAACCTAAAACCCGAAGAACCATGAGAAAACAAACCCTGTTACGCACGCTGTTCCCGGCCCTGGCCGTAGTCGCAGCGCTGGCATCGACTGCATGCAGTCTGGAACAAAACGACTACTGTCCCGGGACTCTCCCTCCGGAACCGGCCCCCGGCGAGAGGCCCTTCCGTCCGGGTGACAGATACACCGACTACGGGGAGAATCCTTTCGTAAACACATCGCAGGCTCCCGTGTCGACTTTCTCGGTAGACTGCGACGGCGCCTCCTACAGCAACATGCGCCGGTGGCTCAACCACGGACAGAATCCGCCGGCTGCCGCAATCCGAATCGAAGAGTTCCTCAACTATTTCACGTTCGACTGTCCGGAACCCGCCGCAGGACACAACATCGCACTTACCCATGAAGTCGCAGCATGTCCGTGGCACGAAGGACATCTGCTCATGCGCCTCGGCATCAAGGGGAAAGCCATCCCCGACGACCGGCTTCCCCCGACCAACTATGTTCTCCTGATAGACGTATCGGGCTCCATGGCGGCCATCGACAAGCTCGAACTGCTCAAAACCGGATTCTCCATGCTGGTGGACGTACTCCGCCCCACGGACAACATCGCCATCGTGGTCTATTCCGGCAGGGAAGAGGTGGTACTGCACTCCACCTCGTGCGAAGAGGCCAACAAGACGAAAATAAAGGAGGTAATCGCTTCGCTCCGTGCCGAAGGGTCTACGGCGGGTGCGGCTGCCCTCAAAACGGCATACGAAATAGCATCCCGCTACTTCGTCACCGGCGGCAACAACAGAATCATCTTAGGTACCGACGGCGATTTCAACGTCGGTATATCGAGCACCGAGGAGCTGGTGGCACTGGTGGAGCAAGAGCGCGAACGGGGCATCTACCTAACCGTTCTCGGCGTGGGTTCGGGTAACCTGAACGATTCGATGATGGAACAGCTCGCCGACAACGGAAACGGCAACTACGAATACATCGACAACCTCGCTCAGCTCGAAAAGATATTCATCCACGAACGCTCCCGGTTCCACACCGTTGCCCGGGACTGCAAGGTACAGGTGACCTTCGACCCGAAGGCCGTCGCCGCTTACCGGCTGATAGGTTATGAAAACCGGCTGATGGACGACGAAGAGTTCGAGAACGATAACAGGGATGCCGGGGAAATCGGTGCCGGGCAGAGCGTGACGGTGCTCTACGAAATCGTACCGACTGCAAACGGAAAGGAGACGCTGGCCTCATTCGACGTCCGTTACAAAAAGGAGGCAGGCAGTACGGGCATCCCTCTCTCCGAAAATGTCCGGACCAGAACGGCACCCATTACGGAAGCCTCGGACGACATGCGTTTCGCCGCGGCCGTGGCCGGTTTCGGCATGCTGCTCAAACAATCGGAATACGCCGGTTCGGCGAACAAGGCGATGGTTCGGGAGTTGGCCGGGAAAGGAGTCGGCAGCGACCCGCACGGATACCGGGCCGAATTCGTCTCGCTGGTCGAACAGGCGGATATCAGATAACCCGTCCGGAGGCACACCGCCGGAGGACACGGCGCACGAAGGGCGGCATGGTTTTCGGCCATGCCGCCCTTTTTCATCGTTCCTGCACGGGAAAGGTTTCCCATCCGCCTCATTCATCGTAAACCAGTTCGAAATCGTCCACCCACAGGATACTGTTGCGGCTCCCGGTATAGTAATCGCCATACCGCGACGCCGAGCAAACGAGGACGATATGCGTGGGAACGATATCCGTCGCCCGGTAATCGAGCTTTATCGTGAACTCCTGCCACTCGGTGACCGAACGGTCGAGCACCAGTTCGCCGTAGGCCACCACCGCAGGGCTGTCAGGACTGAAGAAAGTATTCCTGTCGCGGGTATCCACGCATATGGGCACTTCGTCGGTTCCCACCAGTTTGTCTCCCTCCTCCTTTTCGCAAACGCCGTACTCCTCTTTCGTCCACGTTCCGAGGGCGAAATAGATAATGCCGTTGTCGGGGTCACCTTTAGAGAGCGTCACGCCGGGCGGCTGTGTCGTACCAACATCCGTTATCTCCCCGCACTGGTATTTCACCCATCCCTTCAGTGCCGTAGGACGTACTGCGAAGGGACGTCCGAAGCCGACGATGCCGTTCGTCCCCCGCGTGGCGACATAACGCCCGACGAAGAGATTACCGGCCGCGAGACGGCCTACACCGGCGATGCCGGCCAGTTTCGATTCGAGTTTCGCGGCATACTGCCCGTCGGAACCGGGACGCACATCGGAAGTCTTGTCCGTCAGCGTCGCACCGGCTATCGCCGCACCCGTATTGCCCGTATCCCAAAAGATGCCCTCTTTCGAGAGACCGGGATAGACGATACCGCCCTCCGTACACCACTCCTCGAAACCGCCGTTCACGAGCGGCACCTCCGCTCCGGTCGTCACCGTCTCCACGGCGGAGAGTTCCTCGTCGGAATAGGCCACCACCTCGTAAGTCGTCAGGGGCTCCAGGCCCGACAAACAGGCCCGGAAAGTCCCGCCCTCCGTCTCGACCTTTTCGGCAGGCACTTCGCTCCACTCCCCGGCACCCTGCACACGGTAGCGGAAACCGAGCGCAGTACCCGGCCTGCCCTGCGCATAGAGCCAGACAAGCCGCGTCCAGGCATCCGCCCCGGTAAGTTCCACCTTGATATCCGTAGGAACCACATAGAGTATCCACCGCTCCTCGAAATCGTGGTAGCGTATGTCCACGGTGCGGTAAGTCTCGAAAGAGGTCAGCTCCTCCGGGGCAGGCGTCATGGTCGTGATACCCTCCGGCCCGAGTTTCAGTTCCGTCACCCGTATATCGTTCAGGTCGGTACCCTCCGGCACATTCACCCGTGCCGTGCGCAAGTCGGTATCGAATTCGGCAGCCCCTATCTGTCCCTCGACCGTAAACACGCGGGTTATCGTCTGTTCGGCCCGCAGCGTCCATTCGTAATCCTGATAGAGCGACAGCACCACGGGCAGGTCGGCCCGCAGGTCAAACTCGCCCGACAGGGGGATGGAAGCGGTCGCTCCTTCGGTCAGGGCGATGGAGTCGATACGCACGCGGCTTATGTCGGTGGTTTCGGCGAGGTGCAGCGTAACGATATTGTTTTTCGTATCGATATCGGAGGCTTCGCATGTGAAGCCCTCCCCCGCCACACCGAGAATCTCCAGCACGACTACAGGGTAGGGAATGTCGTTCCGGATACACGACACGGCGGCCAGCACCGGCAACATCAGCAACAATCGACGGAATCTCTCCATTCTGACCGTAATTCTAAAGGTGGAAATTCAAACCTATCTTGATATCGGCAAGGTTCAGGCGCAACAGCAGCTTCGAGGCCTGCCGGCTGCCCGTCACATTGCCCGCAGCATCCTTCTGGTTCACTTTGCTGAACTGGAAACCGCCCAACCCGAATGACAGCGTACAGCACACATTGGGAAATATGTAGACCGCGACGCCCGAGCTGAAGGCTATGCGTACCTGCATGTTGCTGCCGTCGGTACTCTTGACGCCCCCCTCCGGCGCATAGGAGAAGACCGACGTTCCCATGCGGAACATCAGCTCCAGCTCGCCGAACAGCCCGAAATGCCCCTTCGGGTCCACGCCCGCATACGAGCGCATGAACGCCCCCATGGTGGTCATCCGGTTCTTGAAACCGACATCCGACAGCGACATGCTGATGTCGTTGGCCGAACCGAGATTGAGCGACACATTGCCCAGCGTCCCCTGCGTCCGGGTATAGCCGAACCGGACGCCGAGACAGATGTTGTCCTTTATGAAGTAGCCGAACGAGGGGTTGAGTGTAAACACGCTGCCTTTCATGTCGATGCCGTCGAGTATCAGCATCAGGTCCGTGTCGTCGCTCGTCAGCGTACC
>ERZ772884.1543-NODE-1543-length-14648-cov-3.102515_pt1 | contig 14648 bp, 9 predicted proteins | sample MGYA00580574_ERZ772884 | MGnify/ENA primary metagenome ERZ772884 (study PRJEB29015, sample SAMEA2737690) | human gut metagenome | biome: human gut; feature: human-associated habitat; material: faeces | place: China | collected 2012 ... | reverse complement strand
CGAACTTATTCGTGAATTATTCATATTTATAAAATTAATTTTGAACAGTTACTTATTATATGATTTTTTATATGAAAATGGAAATTTCAATGTAATTGACAAACACAAGGATATAAATGGCATTTCAAAAGTAATGTATGTTCCTGCTGAACGTTCCATAGTTAGCGTTGCAGAGAACAAATCAAAGCTATTAAAAGAGCTACCAGATTCAAGTGAGACATTTTCAGACGAATTTGTAAACGCAAAGAAATTCTTTAAAGACGGTTATAATCTTCCGTTTGAAGGATTGCGTTTTGAATATGATAGTCTTAATGATACTGGATGGATTTATGGAACAGACTATAAAGTTCGACTCATAAATGCATCCAGTGGTGTCCAGTCATCCCTACCAATGTGTATAGTTTCTGAATATTTAAGTCGTAAGATTGCAGAAAAGGAAGAAATTAGACTCTCAAAAGAAGAAAAAGACAAGTTGGAAAAACAGGTTGCTGAAATAATGCAGAATGCGGATTATTCTGATAGTATCAAAGATATGATGATTCGTCAGCTGTCATTTGCTAACAGATACGATCGGTTTATAAATATTGTAGAAGAACCAGAACTGAATCTTTTCCCTCGTTCGCAAATGGAAGTTCTTTTCTCTTTGATTTCCAACAATGCAAGCACTAATGAAAATATGCTTGTATTAACAACTCATAGCCCGTATTCATTGGCCATAATCAACACCATGATTATGGGCGCGAAAACGTATGCTAATGCTGATGAGGCTTTAAGAAAACAAATAAAAGACATCTTACCAGAAAATTGTCAGATTGAAGCTGAAAATATAGCAGCCTATCGTCTGTCTTATTCAGATAAATGTTATTGTCAATCTGTGATAAATGACCAAACCGGACTTATTTCAAAAAATGAATTAGATTCTGCATCTGACGACCTTATGCGAATGTTCAACTCTTTATATATGTATTATGCCAAGACTCTCACCAAATAAGGACTTACCAGTTGCCATCACAAATCTTAGGTTATGCACCGCATTAAAAGACTGCGGTGCTATTGGTGTCGCTAATGCTCTTGACAATAGTTCCGCTGAATATTTATATGTCTATGATGACAGAGAACTTGGTTATACAGATTGGACAGATATAGAACCAGAGTTCGTTTCAAAGTGTTTCAAGGCAATAAATCCCAAGAATATTTCTATCACCCTACTTCCACTTGACGGCAGAATAGTCACTGGAGCAAATGTTATTACCGGAGGTGTATGCGATGGAATGCTTCTGACAGAGAAAGAAATGTGTTTCATTGAGTTCAAGACAAATGTAACATTTTCAAATTACCAAACGATAATTCAGAGGTCAAATGAAGCTATCAGTCAATTGCTACATACATTTGACGGTATAATCAAGCCAAGATGTACAAAACAATCTAAAAATATAGAACAACAGCTTTCAGTAGATTTCTATGTTGTATTTGATAAAAGTTTACAGGTGACTGGAGTGAACTCTGAACTAATGAACTTGCAGGTTCAGTTTTTAATGAACAATAGTCATCCATTGTATTTTGACAGTGAAAAGACAATCCAATAAGCAATAAAATTATCGCGCAAGAAAATAAAAGATACTCAAATATAGCGAAGGCTGGAAGATACGTTTGTTATCTTCCAGCCTTCGCTTTTATCTACCAACCGGAGAGAATATCTGCCAAGCAAGGCTTTGTCATTTTACTATCTCTTTCACTCGCGTGTGTGGCATACTATTTGCTACAGCCCGAAAATGGTCTATTTTACCGCTCAGGAGTGCGAGGAAAATGAAGAAAGAAAGGGGCGGACGAATTTTTGAGGGGTTTTAAAAGGGGCGATTTTAGGGCTTCGCAAACTTATCGTGAGACTTTACATGGTAAGAGCTATGCTTTTACTGGGTAAAACCTATGCTTTTACATGGTAAAAGCCCACGATAAGTTGGCAAAAAACAGCGAAAAACTACTGAAAAACATGGAAAAAGTGAGGAAAAACCTAAATTTTGGACAAAATCGGCTTGGAAGGGGTTGGTTCGAGGCGGCGAAAAGGCCCGGAGAGCGCGGCGGAAATCTCTAGAATAGGAATTCGCGCGGAAGTCGGGTGGTCAATATGGCGTGTGCAAGTTACGGGATTGGCGGAAAGAATTTTACTGCGAATTTCGATGGAGGATATTCTCCCACGGATGGCACGAATACACCACAAGGGGGTGCAGCTGTCTCTGCTGCACCAACCAAACTGCTACTCACCCCACAGAATGCACGGAACACACGGAACCTTCTGCTGAGAGAGACTCCCACGGATAGCACGGATCTGCACAGATGTTTGGGTGCTTTCAAGGGGGTGCACTTGTCTCAAGTGCACCAACCGAGCAAGAAGTGCACCAACCGAGCAAAATCGATATTCTCCCACAGATTTCACTCTGCACAGATGTTAGGCTGCGCAGAATTTAACCACGGATTGAACGGATTAAACGGAAATAAGGGTGCGTGTTCAAAAGAATCCGATTAATCAGATAAATCCGTTGTGAAAACCTATCGCCGCCTGCGTTGTATTTAACCACGGATTGAACGGATTAAAGCGGATCTGAGGATGCATGGGGATGTTAACAACGGATTGCAGGATGTGCAGAGAATTCGATTAATCAGATAAATCCGTTGTAAAAAAATATATTGTTAGGGTGCGAAGGAACTTAACGCGGATTGAACGGATGGAACGGATGGCAGGGTGCGCAGAGAATCCGATTAATCAGATAAATCCGTTATGAAAAAATATATTGTTAGGGTGCGCAGGGATGAACAACGGATTGAACGGATTGAACGGATTCGGGAGATTCGTGTTCGATAGATTACGATTGAATATGTGTTGCTGCGTGCTGCGGAGGCAGGATACCTCCGCTACGGATGGGTGCGCTGAAAATCCGATTAATCAGATAAATCCGTTGTGAAAAAAATATATTGTTAGAGTGCGCTGAAAATCAGATTAATCAGATGAATCCGCGTTGTAAAAAAATAACACAATATAGTTTTTGTTTTCAATGCTTTGAGCGATAGTTTGGAATAGTTTTCGTAACTTTGCATATAGAGAAACGAACTCTGAACATTGGGAGAAACGAACTCTGAACATTGAAAGAAAAACAAACAGCATCATGCAATATACAATAACAGCACCCCAAACTATTAACGCTACAATCGCCCTGCCGGCGTCGAAAAGCATCAGCAACCGCGCACTTATCATTCATGCGCTGTCGTGCGGCGACATACTGCCGCAGAACCTCTCGGTGTGCGACGACACGGAGGTGATTATCGACGCGATGCAACGACGCCCGTACGAGATTGACATCAAGGGGGCGGGCACGGCGATGCGATTCCTCACGGCGTTCCTCGCCACGCAGCCGGGCGAGCATGTCATCACGGGCACCGATCGCATGAAGCAGCGTCCGATAGGCATCCTGGTGAACTCGCTGCGCTATCTGGGCGCCGACATCGAATACTTGGGCGAGGAGGGCTATCCGCCGCTGCGCATCAAGGGGCGCACGCTCGAAGGCGGATACATAGAGGTGGCGGGCAACATCAGTTCGCAGTATATCTCGGCGCTGCTGATGATTGCGCCGACGCTGAAGAACGGACTGCAGCTGCGCATCACCGATGGCGCCATCTCACGCCCGTATATCGACCTCACGCTGTGGATGATGCGCGAGTACGGGGCGGACGCCGACTGGAGCGATGCGGACACCATCACGGTGAACGCGAAGCCGTACGAGCGACACGAGTACACGATAGAGAGCGACTGGAGCGCGGCGGCTTACTGGTACGAGATGCTGGCGCTGCGGGGGAACGATGAGTCGGAGGTGCGCTTCAAGGGCCTCATGGACGCGTCGCGTCAGGGCGACTCCATTGTGAAATACATTTTCTCGCTGCTGGGCGTGAAGACAAAGTACAGCACGGTAGAGGGCGAGCGCTTCCCGACGGTGGCTATAAAGAGTCACCTCTGCATGCTGCCGCGCCTCGACTACGACTTCAGCAGTGTGCCCGACCTGGCGCAGCCGGTGGTGGTGACGTGCGCACTGCGCGGCATACCGTTCCGATTCACGGGCTTGGCTACACTGCGCATCAAGGAGACTGACCGCATCGAGGCGCTGAAGCGCGAGCTGCGCAAGTTGGGCTTCGTGCTGCGCGACGAGAATGGCGACACGCTCATCTGGGACGGCACGCGCTGCGAGCCGACGCTGGAGCCTATCGACACGTACGACGACCACCGCATGGCGATGGCGTTCGCGCCGGCTGCTATTATGTTCCCAGGGCTGCGCATCAACGAGCCGCAGGTGGTGACAAAGTCGTACCCGCAGTATTGGGATGACCTGCAGAAGGCTGGGTTCGAAGTGAAAGGTTGTTGAGATGGTGAGATGGTGAAAGGATGTTGTGGTGGTGATGTGGTGAGATTTACACACTACTTCTGTGGATTCCGCCAGGGGGTGCAGCTGTCTCAGCTGCACCAACCGAACAAGCGGTGAAGAAGCTTCCACGGAATGCACCGAATACACAGAACCTCTTGCAGAGAAAGGACTTCCACAGATGGCACAGATGTTCACAGATGTAGGGAGGACACCTAAAAAAACATTGAAAAGAATATGATAATATTAGTGATTTCGATAATTGCGCTCGGCATAATCGCAGCGCTGATCGCCAAGCTGAGCAAGCACGACGGCGAGGAGAAGATAACCGTGGTGGAGACATGCGCCACATGCAACGGCACGAACGACAAGTGCGAGCAGGACTGCATGATGGAGGCTGCCACGAAGGACATCGTCTACTACGACGACGAGGAGCTCGACGTGTTCAAAGGACGCCCGTCAGACAGCTACACCGACGAGGAAGTGGAGCAGTTCAGCGAGGTGCTCTACACCATGCGACACGAGGAGATAGCCGACTGGTGCCGCAGTCTGACGCTGCGCGGAATCAGTCTGCCCGACCAGATAAAGGACGAAACATTCATGCTTATGGAGGGCTAAGGCAATAAAACGCCACAAACAGAGTTATTTATACGTGAAACTATTTAAGACAAGACATATTATCCCTATCCTTCTCGCAGCAGTATTGGTGGTTGCGACAGGATGTTCTACGCAGAAAAACACTGCGCGCACACGCTGGTGGCATTCGTTCAAGGCTCGTTATAACACCTATTATAACGGCTCGTTGGCGTATATTGACGCCTCTCTGGAGAAAGAAGAGGGCAACAAAGACAACTTCACCGAGATTATTCCGCTCTACACCGTGAGCAACAAGAGTAGCCGAGAGATAGGCAAGTCGAACTACGACCGCGCCATCGAGAAGTGTCAGAAGACCATCAAGCTGCACAGCATAAAGCGCCGACCGCAGTGGACGAAGCAGCGCAAGAAGACGGCGAAGGACCTGGAGTGGCTCTCACGCCGCGAGTACAACCCGTTCCTCTGGAAGGCATGGATGCTCATGGGCCGTTCGCAGTTCTACAAGGGCGCGTTCGACGAGGCGGCGGCTACGTTCAACTACATGGGACGTCTCTACCAGACGCAGCCCGCCATCTACGCCAAGTCGAGAGCGTGGCTCGCCAAGTGCTACATCGAGGAGGGATGGCTCTACGACGCCGAGGACGTGATACGCAACATGCAGCGCGACTCTATTCACTGGTCGGCGCGCAAGGAGTGGGACTACACCTACGCCGACTACTACGTGCACACGGGCGAATACGAGAAAGCTATCCCCCACCTGCGCAACGTGATAAAGCACGAGATGCGACGCAAGCAGCGCGCCCGCGAGTGGTTCCTCATGGGACAGATGCAGGCGGCGCTGGGCAACAACGTGGAGGCTACGAAGGCGTTCAAGCACGTGGTGAAGCTCAACCCGCCGTACGAACTGGAGTTCAACGCGCGCATCGCCATGACGGAGGTGATGTCTGCCGGTCAGTCTAAGAAGATGATTGGCAGACTGAAGCGCATGGCACGCTCGGACAAGAATAAGGACTATCTCGACCAGGTATACTACGCCATCGGCAACATATACCTGGCGCAGAACGACTCCACGCAGGCTATCATCGCCTACGAGCGCGGAGCGGCTAAGGCTACACGCTCGGGCATAGAGAAGGGCGTGCTGCTGCTGAAGTTGGGCGACATCTACTGGGACAAGGAGCGCTACAACGACGCGCAGCGCTGCTACGGTCAGGCTATCGGTATGCTCGACAAGGAGCGCAAGGACTACGAGGAGCTTGCAGCACGCTCGAAGATTCTGGACGATCTCGTGCCATACACCGACGCCATACACCTGCAGGACTCGCTGCAGTCGCTCGCCAAGATGAGCGAGAGCGAACGCAACGCAGCCATCGACCGCACCATCGAGGCACTGAAGAAGAAGGAGAAGGAGGAGCGCCGACTGCAGGCTGAGCAGAACGCACAGAACCAGCAGAACGGCGGCAACGACATGGCGCAGAACAACCAGTTCGGCAACAACACGGCGATGCAGAACCAGCAGAACCAGCGCAATGCACGGTGGTACTTCTACAACCAGATGGCGGTGAGCCAGGGTAAGGCGGCGTTCCAGAAGCAATGGGGCAAGCGCGAGAACGTAGACAACTGGCAGCGTGTGAACAAGACGGTGGTAGCGTTCCAGAGCAACGAGCCCGAACTGACCGAAGAGCAGCAGGACTCAATAGCGCAGGCTGAAGCCGTTGCCGACTCGCTGGCGCTCGTGGCAGACAGTGCGCAGAACGATCCGCACAAGCGCGAGTATTATCTGGCGCAGATTCCGTTCACGGAGGAGCAGATGGCTGAGAGCAACGCCGTCATCGCCGACGGACTTTACAACTCGGGCGTGATCTTCAAGGACAAGCTCGACAACCTGCCGCTTAGCGAGAAGCAGCTGATGCGACTCATCAGCGGCTATCCGAACTTTGAAAAGATGGCGGAGGCTTACTATCACCTCTACCTGCTATATATGCGCAAGGGCGAAAGGCATACCGCCGACTCGTACGTGGCACGACTGAAGCAGGAGTACCCCGAGAGCGAGTGGACAACACTGCTCACCGACCCCTACTTCGTGGAGAACGCTCGCCTCGGAGTGCATCTCGAAGACTCGCTCTACGCTTCTACCTACGACGCGTTCAAGGCGGCTCGCTACAAGGAGGTGAGTGCCAATGTGGCTGTCTCCGAACATCGATTCCCGTTGGGAGCCAACCGCGACAAGTTCCTCTTCATCGGCGGACTGGGCAAGCTGAACGACGGCGACTATGAGGGCTGCATCGAAGACCTGAATACGGTGGTGAAGAAGTATCCGCAAAGCCCCGTGGCAGAGATGGCGGGCATGATTGTGAAGGGCGTGAACGAGGGCAGACGTCTGCAAGGCGGCAAGTTCGACCTCGAGAACGTTTGGGAACGCCGTTCGCAGGTGCTCAACGAGGACGACTCGACGGCTGTGCGCGAGTTCTCTAACGACCGCAACGCCGCGTTCATATATATGATAGCTTACAAGCCCGACTCGATAGACGCCAACCGAATGTTGTTCGAGCTGGCACGCTACAACTTCACGTCGTACATGGTGCGCAACTTCGACATAGAGATTGAGCAGGTAGACGGTCTGAACCGTATGCTCGTGAAGGGATTCCGCAACTACGACGAGGCGCTGCAGTACGCCCGCCAGTTGCAGAAGCAGAAGCAGCTGATGAAACTCGTGGGCAAGAGCCGACAGATCGTTATCAGCGACGTCAATCTGCCTATGCTCGGCAAGCAGTTCAGCTACGCCGACTACGCCAAGTTCTACGAGAAGAACTTCGCTCCGCTGAAGATAGCTTCGGAGGATCTGCTGGAGATACCAGAGATGACCGTAACCGAGCCTGACGAAAGTGAAACGAAGAAGCCGCAGGACGACTTCGACGAGGAGCAGAACAGCAACCAGAACTCTACCAACACCTTCTTCGAGGAAGAACCGCAGCCGGCAGAGAAGCAGACTACGGAGAGCGGCGTCGTGAACATTGAGGACGAACAGCCTACGCAGTCGACTACCGAAACCGTGATTGAGGAAGAACCCACAACAACTGTTATTAAGGAAGAACCTGCAACGACTGTTATTAAGGAAGAACCCACAACGACTGTTGTTGAGGAGGAACCTGCAACAATGGTTATTGAGGAGCCGAAGCCAGTGGTTAAAGAAGAGCCAAAGCCAGTGGTTAAAGAAGAACCGAAGCCAGTCGTGAAGGAGCAGCCGAAGCCAGTTGTGAAGGAAGAACCGAAGCAGTTGGAGGACGAGTTCTACTTCGGCGAGGACCCGCAGCCTCAGCAGAGCACACCGAAGAAGCAGGGCAGCAAGACCCAGAAAGACAACTTCGACGACGACGAGTATTACGACCTCGACGGTTTTTAACTAAAAAAGAAAGAGCATTATGAGCAACGGATATTTACTGTGGGTTGACGACGAGATAGAACTCTTGCGCGCCCATATCATCTTCCTGCAGAACAAAGGATACGAGGTGGTGACCGTTAGCAACGGCACCGACGCCATCGAAGAATGTAAGCAGCACAAGTTCGACCTGGTGCTGCTCGACGAGATGATGCCCGGTATAAGCGGACTCGAAACGCTGCAGCAGATAAAGGAGCTCTCGCCTGCCACGCCTATCGTGATGGTGACGAAAAGCGAGGAAGAGAACATCATGGACCAAGCTATCGGCTCGAAGATTGCCGACTACCTGATAAAGCCCGTGAACCCGAACCAGATTCTGCTGACGCTGAAGAAGAACATTCACCGCAAGCAGATTGTGTCGGAGGTGACGCAGACGGGCTATCAGCAGAACTTCCAGGACATCTCGATGCAGATAATGAACTGCGAGACGATAGACGACTGGAAGGATGTGTATCGAAGGTTGGTGCATTGGGAGCTGGAGCTGAGCTCTACGGACAGCAACATGACCGAGATGCTGCAGATGCAGAAGGAGGAGGCGAACAACGGTTTCGCCAAGTTCATAAAGAAGCACTACATGTCGTGGGTGGCGCCTGGCGTTACGGAGCGTCCGCTGATGAGCCCCGACATAATAAAGCGCAAGGTGTTCCCCGCAATAAGCGAGGGCGAGAAGGTGTTCCTCATCGTGATAGACAATTTCCGCTACGACCAGTGGCGCGTGCTCTCGAAGGAGATAGGCAACATGTTCGACATTGAGGAGGATATGTACACCAGCATTCTGCCTACGGCTACGCAGTACGCCCGCAACGCCATCTTCTCGGGTCTTATGCCCGAGCAGATTGAGAAGATGTTCCCCGAACTGTGGGTGGACGAGGACGAGGACGAAGGCAAGAACCTCAACGAGGAGCCGCTCATACGCACGCAGATAGAGCGCTACCGACGCCACGACTCGTTCTCTTACCATAAGATAAACGACTCGACGGGCGCCGACAAGCTGCTGGCGCGCCTCAACGAACTGACGAAGAACGACCTGAACGTAATTGTCGTGAACTTCATCGACATGCTGTCGCACGCAAGAACCGAATCGAAGATGGTGCGCGAGCTTGCCAACAACGAGTCGGCGTATCGCTCGATAACGCTCTCGTGGTTCCGCCATTCGGTTATGGCAGACCTGCTCAGCGCTCTCTCGCAAATCGACTGCAAGATTATACTCACCACCGACCACGGCAGTATACGTGCGTCGAAGCCGGTGAAGATAGTAGGCGACCGCAACACCAACACTAATCTGCGCTACAAGCTGGGCAAGAACCTCAGCTGCCAGTCGAAGGAAGTGTTCGTGATAAAGAACCCACACGAGGCGCAGTTGCCTGCGCCGAACATCAGTACATCGTACATGTTCGCCACCGGCAGCACGCCTACCCCAACAACTACAACTACTACGTGTCGTACTACAAGGACACGTTCCAGCACGGCGGCATTTCGCTCGAAGAGATGCTCATACCGCTGATAACACTAAAAGGAAGAAAATAGAAAACCGGCTGCCAACAGCCGATTACATAAAAAGAAAAACTATGGAAATAAGAATCAACTCTCTGGCAGACATCAACGAGGCTGCCAAGACATTTGTCGAGAACATGGGCGACGGCAAGGTGTTCGCCTTCTACGGCAAGATGGGTGCAGGCAAGACTACGTTCGTGAAGGCTGTCTGCGAGTGTCTGGGCGTGGAGGATGTAATCACATCGCCGACGTTCGCCATCGTGAACGAGTATACTTCAGCCACAACCGGCGATGCGATATACCACTTCGACTTCTACCGCATAAAGAAGCTCGAAGAGGTATACGACATGGGCTACGAGGACTACTTCTACGGCGGTTCGCTGTGCTTCTTGGAGTGGCCCGAGCTGATAGAGGACCTGCTGCCAGAGGACGCAACGAAGGTTACTATCGAAGAGACCGAAGACGGTTCGCGCGTGGTGAAGTTCTAAGTAGTGAAGTTCTAAACTACTTGAATGCGACGCGATAGGTGCAGCCGTTCTTCCAGTTGCTGCATCCGTAAGCCGTCTTGCCTTTAATGATAGTACCCTTGCCGCAAACGGGGCATGTGGTGCCGATAATGCTGTCGTCTGCCGACGGCTCGCTTGTTGCGGGCTGCGGTGAGGCGGCAGCATTTTTTGTTGATGCAGTCGACGATGTTGCAGCAGACTTTGCTGCGGTTTTCTTCGGCGCAGCAGTCTTTTTCTTTTTCGCCTTCTTCAGATCCTCGTCGGTAGTGATGGTGACACGGCGGTTGCTGTTGTCGCGCAGCACGTCGTAGACAATCTCCGTAACCTGCTGCTTCAGCTCGTTGATGAAGTCGGCAGCCTCATACTTCTTGTGCTCTATGTCGCGCAGTTTCTTCTCCCAGATGCCAGTAAGCTCGCAACTCTTTAGCAGTTCTTCGTGAATGATGTCGATAAGCTCTATGCCAGTAGCCGTAGCGATGAGATTCTTGCGCTCGCGGCGAATGTAGTGGCGCTTGAAGAGGGTCTCGATGATGCCGGCACGCGAAGACGGACGACCGATGCCGTTCTCCTTCAGCGCAGCACGCAGCGTCTCGTCGTCGACAAACTTGCCGGCGGTCTCCATGGCACGCAGCAGGGTAGCCTCGGTGTAATACTTAGGCGGCGTAGTCCACTTCTCGGTGAGCGTAGGAGTGTGCGGTCCGCTCTCGCCCTTTACGAATGTGGGCAGAGTGCGCTCCTCGTCGCGTTTGTCGTCGTCTTCGGACGATGACGGTTGTGGGTTGATGGGTTGAGGTGTTGAGGTTTGCTGTTGGGCGTATATGGTGCGCCAGCCAGGCTCAAGAATCTCCTTGCCGCTCACCTTGAACTCCACATCCTCCACCTTTCCGAGCACGGTAGTGGTAGAGAACTTGCAGTCGGGATAGAACACGGCGATGAAGCGGCGCGCAATGAGGTCGTAGACGTTGCGCTCCATGTCGCTGAGCGCCGACGCAGGCACACCGGTAGGAATGATGGCGTGGTGGTCGGTGACCTTCGTGTCGAAAACACGCTTCGACTTGGGCAACTTTTTGCCGGCAAGCGGCTGTATATACTGCTCGTAGCCGCGCATACCGGTGAGTATGCCAGCACACTTCGGGTAGATGTCGTCGCTAAGAAACTGCGTGTCAACACGCGGATAGGTGGTGAGCTTGCGCTCGTAGAGCGACTGTATGAGGTTGAGCGTCGTCTCGGCGCTGTAAGAGAACTTGCGGTTGCACTCCACCTGCAACGAGGTGAGGTCGAAGAGACGCGGAGGTGCCTCGTTGCCGTTCTTCTTCGAGACGCTCGTCACCTCGAACGGCTTGTCGGCGATGGTGGCGAACGCCTGCTCGCCCTCCTCCTTCGTCGTGAACTTGCCCTTTGTGGCTGTGAAGAGCGTGTCGCGATAGATAGTGGACAGCACCCAATAGGGTTCAGGCTCAAACGAGTCGATCTCCTTCTGACGGTTGACGATAAGCGCGAGTGTAGGCGTCTGCACACGACCGATGCTGAGCACCTGTCGGTTCTGTCCGTACTTGAGAGTGTAAAGACGCGTAGCGTTCATGCCCAAGAGCCAGTCGCCGATGGCACGGCTCAGTCCGGCAACGTACAGCGGCTGATGCTCGCTCTGATCCTTCAGCGAGTTGAAGCCCTCACGGATAGCCTCGTCGGTCATCGACGATATCCAAAGACGCTTCACGGGGCACTTCGCCTGCGCCTTCTGCATCACCCAACGCTGTATCAGCTCACCCTCCTGGCCGGCGTCACCGCAGTTGACGATGCAGTCGGCAGCCTGCATGAGACGCTCGATGACGCTGAACTGGCGCTTGATGCCGTCGTCGTCGATGAGCTTGATGCCGAAGCGCGGCGGAATCATCGGCAACGCCGAGAGACTCCAGTGCTTCCAGTTCTCGGTGTAGTCGTTGGGCTCTTTCAGCGTGCAGAGATGTCCGAAGGTCCACGTCACTTGAAAGCCATTACCCTCCATGTATCCGTTGTGAGAGGTGGTGGCACCCAATATGCGGGCTATATCCTTGGCTACGCTTGGTTTCTCGGCTATGCAGACTATCATTTTGTTCTTCTAAGTTTAAAAATTTAAATTCGGAGTGCAAAGGTACTTAAAAATATTGAGATAGGTGTTTTATGCTTTTCTTTTAGAGAAATTAACTTTTTATTTCAGTTTTACACCCTTTATCTGAATTATTTGGCTTATCTTTGCACTATGTGTTAAAGTAAAAGCAAAAAACACAACAAAGACTAACTACGATAGAACGTAGAATACATAGAGAGTATTCGAGAAACAAGTAAATAAATAAATAAGTTAAGTAAAGAAAGCATTAGTATAACCCCCAAAAACAGAATATAAACATGAGCAATAGTATTCATCGTCCGCATGAAAACAATCTCTTGAAAGTATCGGTACTGCTGGGTGACATCGTCATCCTCAACCTGCTTTACTGGCTGTTCTGCAGTTTCATACCATTAGAATATTTCATACAGATAATGCGCCACACAATGGTAGCTGGCAGCATCATCTACTTCGCTTGCACCATGGACAACGGTGTCATACTGCACCACCGCAAAGTGAACAACCACCAGATAGTAATGCGCGTAATGCGCAACGTGTTCATCTACTCGCTCTGCTGCTTCCTGCTGTTCTCGCTGGGCAAGTTCCCGCATCTGTCGCTGCTACGAATGGGTACCTACTGGATTGCCTCGTTCGTATGCATATCTATCTACCGCATCATCGCAAGAAAGATGCTGGTGGCATGGCGCCGCAAGCCGGCTAACAAGCGCAACATAGTGTTCGTGGGCAGCAACAACAACGCACGAGGGATGTACGGGGAGATGACAGAGAACGACGCCTTAGGCTACAACGTGCTGGGCTACTTCGACCATCAGCCCAACGAGATGTTCAAAGACAAATGTCTGTATCTGGGCACGCCACAAGACTTGCCGAAAGTGCTGGATGGACATCATGACATACACGAGCTATACTGCTGTCTGTCGTCAAGATTCAGCGACGAGATTCTGGAAGTGATACGCTACTGCGAGCATAACATGATTCACTTCTATTCGATGCCGAACGTGAGCAACTACCTGCACCACCGCATGCACCTGAACCTGATGGGTGACGTGCCCTACCTCAGCCTCTACAACGAGCCGCTGAGCCAGATGGAGAACCAACTGGTTAAGCGCCTGTTCGACATCATCGTCTCACTGACGTTCCTCTGCACGCTCTTCCCCATCATATTAGTTATAGTGACGGCAATCACGAAGATAACCATGCCTGGTCCGATCTTCTTCAGACAGAAGCGCACCGGACTCAACGGCAACGAGTTCTACTGTCTGAAGTTCCGCAGCATGAAGGTGAACAAAGACGCCGACACGCTGCAGGCTACGAAGAACGACCCGCGAAAGACGAAGTGGGGCAACATAATGCGCAAGACGAACATCGACGAGCTGCCGCAGTTCATCAACGTGCTGCTCGGACAGATGAGCATCGTAGGTCCGAGACCGCACATGGTGAAGCACACCGACGACTACTCGAAGCTGATAGACAACTACATGGTGCGCCACTACATAAAGCCCGGCATCACGGGATGGAGTCAGGTGACGGGATTCCGCGGCGAGACCAAGCAACTCTCGCAGATGGAAGGACGCGTAGAGGGCGACATCTGGTATCTGGAGCACTGGAGCATCTGGCTCGACATATATATAATGTATAAGACCGTGGCCAACGTGATAGTAGGCGACAAGCAGGCTTTTTAACACACTGACATACAGAAGGCGTACCCATTGAGGGTGCGCCTTTTTTTGTTCGGCGTAACGAAATTGTAACACGTTAGTAGTATGTGTGAATACAATTATATATAACTTTGCAACCAGAACAAAGATATAGCAGTTATGAAACAGAATCAAAGAATTCTTGTGGTGGACGACGAGCAGGACTTGCTCGAAATCCTAAAGTTCAATCTCGAAACGGAAGGCTACGAGGTGCAGACAGCGACGTCGGCTGAAGAGGCGCAGACGCTCGACATAGCATCGTTCGACCTGCTGCTGCTCGACGTGATGATGGGCGGCATGTCGGGATTTGCCTTGGCTCGCTTGCTGAAAGCCAACCCGAAGACAGCCAGTGTGCCTATCATCTTCCTTACCGCACGCGACACGGAGAACGACACCGTGACGGGATTC
>ERZ772884.1541-NODE-1541-length-14657-cov-2.606903_pt1 | contig 14657 bp, 13 predicted proteins | sample MGYA00580574_ERZ772884 | MGnify/ENA primary metagenome ERZ772884 (study PRJEB29015, sample SAMEA2737690) | human gut metagenome | biome: human gut; feature: human-associated habitat; material: faeces | place: China | collected 2012 ... | reverse complement strand
GCCTTAGCCAGCTGGTCGGGGCAGGAGGTGGGCTTCATGCCGCAATGAATCCCCTCCAGGCGGGCAATCACGTCTTCTACTTTCTGACCCTCCACCAGCGCGCCGATGCCCTTCAGATTGCCGTTGCATCCGCCCACAAACTGGACGTTGTGTACCTTACCGTCTTCCACATCGAAGAAAATTTTCTGGGAGCAGGTTCCTTTTGTCTTGTATTCGTACTGCATTGTTTTCGTTCCTTTCTTTATGCAAGAATGTCTGCTTGTTTGGCATCAATCAGTTGCGTCAGCGCTTCGGGATTCACAATCAGCTGATGTCCACGTTCGCCCGCGGATACTGCGATTTCATCCCACAGGATGCAGGTTTCGTCGATGAACGTGGGATATTTCTTTTTCATGCCCACCGGGCTGCATCCACCTCGGATATATCCGGTCAACGGCAGCAGCTCTTTGACAGCAATCAGCTCCATGTTTTTGTCACCGGCTGCCTTTGCTGCTTTTTTAAGGTTCAGTTCGCTGCACACCGGGATGCAGAACACATTGATGCCGGTTCGCTCGCCCCGTGCCACCAACGTTTTGAATACTTGTTCCGGCGGCATGGACAGTGCCTGGGCGGCGTGCATCCCGTTTAAGTCGTTTTCATCAAATTCATAACGTGTAACAATACCATTCTTCCCACGTTTCTTAAATTTACTGCACCACTTTACCGCTTGTTCGTATATTGGAGTAGTATAAAAACCTTTTCCAAAATCAACATTAGGTCTGGAATGTTTTAAATCCGGCTTGTTAATCTCTATAAACGAACCATGATATAAAATCATATTTCCACACCTCTTTCTTTCATAACTTCAATTATATCATCAACGATATAATCTTTACTCTGCGTGTGTAAAATCTCATACTCAGGAATAATATATTCATTCAAAATATTTGTTTGTTCTGTTAGCATTGAATAAACTTTTGGGGCATCAATATTTAACTTATCTGCAACATTTTCGATACAAAAAATAGCAAACTCCAATTCTTTATTGCCGAATTTCTTCTCATTATAATTCACATCAATCACCCCTTTACTGTTCAAGTATAGCATATTTTTACGAGCTTATCAATCTCATAAATTTTTTTACACGGAATATTAAACTTTGTAATATTCCAAACAATTTTATCTTTCCTTATTTTGTCGACAGGCTCATTTATTATTTATCAGTCGCAATTACTTCATTCATACTACCCGTACGATAGCCTTGTAAGTCCATAGTCACATAAGAAAATCCAAGAGCCTTTATACTTGCATATAATTCTTCTCTCATTTTAAGCATTTTTTCAAAGTCCTCCGGCAGTAATTCTATTCGTGCAATATCGCCGTGAATACGAACTCTAAACTGTTTAAAGCCCGAATTTCTCAATATTTGTTCCGCTTTTCCTACTCTTTCAAGCTTTTCGGCGGTGATTTTTTCGCCGTACACAAATCGTGACGAAAGGCAAGCGAAAGACGGTTTATTCCAAGTAGGAAGTCCGAGTTCTTCGGACATATCTCGAATTTCCTGTTTTGTAAACCCTGCCGTTTGCAGAGGGCTTAATACTCCCAACTCATGAATTGCTTTCATACCCGGTCGATAGTCACCGTTATCATCAAGGTTTGAGCCTTCCGCAACCACATTTACACCGTTTTCCGCGACAACTTGCTTTATAAGGCTGAATATTTCTTTTTTACAGATATAACAACGATTTGTCGGATTATCCGCAAAACCGTTTATATCAAGCGGGTTAACATCACATATAATATGACGGATATTTTCACTTTTGCAAAATTCCTCCGCTTCGCAAATTTCATTACTCGGAATTATACATGAGCGTACCGTAACGGCAAGAGCATTATTTCCAAGTGCTTCCTTCGCCGCCTTTAACAAAAATGTAGAATCTACACCGCCCGAAAACGCTACTGCAACACTGCCTAATGATTTCAAATTCTCTATCATTTTCTCGTACTTACTATTCATTTTTCTCTAATTCCTCTCCTATCAATCTGCGTGTTTCGCTTATGGAAATACCAAGTTTATCCGCAATTCTTGCAACGTCGTCATATTCGGCTTTTACACGTTTTACACCATACCCCTCCGACTGTTTAACACGAACATCTCCGTACTTTGTTTTTACTGTGTTTTCTGTTCTGTCAAGTATGTAACGCTCATAAATATTTTGTCTTATACCTATAGTCGAAGTGTATCTGAATATTGCATTTACCATTGTTTCCTTGTCCGAAGTTTTACATATACACGAAAGCAAAGTTCCCGGGCGGTTCTTTTTCATACCGATTGGCACAGTAAACACGTCAACCGCTCCCAATTTCAGAAGTTGCTCTGTCGCATATCCGATTTCCTCTGCGGTCATATCATCAATATTACATTTTAACTCTAAAACTTGTTGTGTTTCGCTTTCCGTTTCACCGAGCATAACACGAATACAATTTGCCGTATCAAAGTCCTTTGTAACCATTCCGTAACCGATTTTTGAAACACGCATAACAGGCATATTGCCGAACTCATCTACAAAACGTGCCAAAAGTGCCGCACCTGTCGGCGTACACAATTCACCTTGAACGTTTCCTCCATAAATCGGAATATCCTTTAATATATATGCCGTTGCCGGTGCAGGAATGGGCAATATTCCGTGTGCACACTGCACTTGACCGCAACCGACATGAATTGGCGAAGCGATGATTTTATCAATACCCAACTCGTGTATCAGCATACAGACACCTGTAATATCCGCTACGGCGTCCATTTGTCCAACTTCGTGAAAATGTATTTGTTCAATTTCACAGCCATGTGCGTGGCTTTCAGCCTCCGCAATCAAATGATACACCGCCAATATATCTGTGCGTACCTTTTCGGGAATATCAAAATGTTCTATGATATGTTCGATTTCGTGCATACCGGTATGGTGATGGTGGTGATGATGGTCGTGGTGATGGTCGTGCATATGCTCGTCCTCATGTTCACCATTTACGCTTACATCTATATGCGTTCCCGTTATGCCACACTTTACACTTGCCGTCTTACTTACGGTTACATTCGGAATACCAAGTTTATTTAACCTATTCAAAAATTCATCTGCATTCGGGTGCAACTCCAACAATGCAGACATCAACATATCACCTGCCGCACCCATATTACATTCAATATATAAAGTTTTCATTCATTAAGTCCTCCCATATGATTTATCATACTTGCTTGAAATGCCGCTCCGAAACCATTATCGATATTTACAACGCTTACACCGCTTGCACATGAATTAAGCATCGACAAAAGTGCCGCTATACCTCCGAAAGACGCACCGTAACCCACACTTGTCGGAACGGCTATAACAGGACAATCCGCAAGTCCGCCGATAACACTTGCAAGTGCCCCCTCCATTCCCGCAATCGCAATAACAACACGAGCGGTCATTATTTCTTCCGTATGCGTAAGTAATCTGTGAATACCGGCAACGCCTACATCATATAAACGTGCGGTATTGTTACCAAGCATTTCAGCTGTAATTGCCGCCTCCTCCGCAACAGGTATATCACTTGTCCCGCCTGTTGCGATAACAATTTTCCCGACACGTTCTTTCGGCATAGAGCCTATAATGCCGATATTTGCCATATCGTAATAATCAAGCGGAATTTCTTTGTTGATTTTCTCTGCCTTTGCTTTGTCAAGTCTTGTGATTAAAATATCTTTTTGTCCATGTTCCGCAAAAGATTTTGAAATGCCTATTATTTGTTCGGCGGTTTTCCCTGCACCGTAAATCACTTCCGATACACCTTGACGCGATTTTCTATGAAAATCCGGTTTTGCATATCCCAAATCTTCAAACGGCTCATTTTTTATATGAAGCAATGCGTCATCAACTGAAATATCTCCGTTTGCAACATTTTGCAATAATTTTCTGATTTCGTTCTGTTCCATAAATTCACCTTCAACGCACAAAAGGCGGCTTGCCGCATTCTGCGGCAAAGTCGCTTAATTTTGCTGATTATTCACTTTTATTATATCATTATTTATTTAATCCTTCAACCCAAGAATTAACCTCATCTCGCACATTTGAACCGACTAATGTTTAACTACTTTCCTTTTATATCTGTTGAAGCGGCAAGCTCCGTTTGTGTTTCATAGTCCGCAATTCTTTCTTTTAATCTTTCAATCGTTGCTGATAGTGCTTGTGAAGCGAGCACCATTCTAAGCGGTGCTTTTTCCATATCAACGCTTTCAATTATACGTTGTGCCATTTTTGCCGGATCTCCCGGTGCAAGTCCCTTTGACGCGTCAAGCATATTCAAAAATCCATGACAGCTTTCATACTCGTCCATAAGGTTTGCGACCTTTGCACTGCCGTAACGGAATTCTGTTCTCGCGCCTCTCGGCTCTACAATGGTTACTCCGATATTAAACTGTGCCACTTCCTGTGCAACTGCTTCGCAAAATCCCTCAATACCGAATTTTGTGGCATGGTACATTGAATTTGCAGGATATGCAACCTGACCGCCGTATGATGATAATTGAATAATTCTTCCACCGCCTTGTTTTCTTAAATAAGGAAGTGAAGTTTTTATAAGCTGAATTGAACCTGTCAAATTAGTTGCAATAATGTGATTGATTTCATCATCTGATAATTCCTCCGCACAGCCAAACAAGCCGTATCCTGCATTACTTACAACAACGTCGATTTTTCTGTGTTTTTCAAATGATTCTTTTACTGTCTGTTGCACTGCCGCTACATCTGTCACATCAAGAATACGACAATCAAAATTTACCGGATATTTTTGTATTAAATCCTCAACTTTTGCAGTATTCCTAACCGTTCCGATTACGACATCACCTTTTTCAAGCAACTGTTTTGTCATTTCATATCCAAAACCGCTTGACACTCCTGTAATTAACCATGTTCTACTCATTTTAAAAATCCTCCTTTTCCGCTGCACTGTTTACACATCTAAGTGCGTTTAATGAACGTGGATAGCCAATGTATGGCAGACACTGCGATATAATTTTTATTAAAAATATTTTGTCGTTTCCTATACGCATATTTGCCGCCGCATGACTTGTAAGCTGAGGTTCACAGCCGCCTTGTGCCGCAAGGAAACAAAATGTAATCATTTCTCGTTGTTTGTAGTTAAGACCTTTTCGAGTGTAATAATCGCCAAAACAATTATCGGCAAGCAATAAATTTATATGTCGGCTTTCTTCCGGTCCGGACTTCCAAAAGTCACGCATACCCTCGCCAAAAATTTCAACCTGTGCCTTTGTTCCTTCTTCACGGCGATTTTCAGTTGTTGTAGTGGCTTTATTTTCAAGCGGGAGTTTTATTCCTTTTTCAGTAAAGACTTTGTTCATCACCTTTAAAAACGGAAAAACTCTGCCTATTCCCAAATATGCCGTTGCTTGATATACAATCTCTCGTATCTCAACGGGTGTAACGCCAAAGTTCATTGCCGCACCAAGCATTACCGAAAATTCATCTACACCCTGACAACCTAAAAGTGAGGCTAAAATTGCGATAAATCTTGTTTTATCGTCAAGGTCATCACTGTTTACAACTTCGTCAAACGCAAAGTTGTCAAATCGCTCAATAAATTCGGGATCTGTTTCCAAAAAAGCAGAATGGTATTTCGGAAACATTTTTTCATGATAATTTCTTGAAAATTTCGTTATTGCCACTTTCTTACTCCTTTTATTATTTCACTATTTGTTTTGCCTGGTCCGCAACAAGCTTTTCTGACTTTGAAGCGTCTGCACCGTGAACGGCAAAACCTTTTTCAAAAATTGCTCCTGTGCATATTTTCTTTAAATCTCGCTCACCACTGCCAAGACCGCTACCCTCATGCGTCATTACGGCAATTACCTTTTTACCGTTCCAATCAAGTCTTTCAAGCTGTGTAAATACCGCCATAGGATAAGTACCCCACCAACATGGACCGCATATAAATATATTTTCATACTCATCAATGCTGTAAAGATATTTTTTAAGTTCAGGTCTTGCGCCGCTGTTAAGCTCTTGCTTTGCATCATCGATACATTCATAATAATCGGCGGAATATTCCTTTACCGTTTCAATCTCAAATAAATCTCCGCCGACAGATTTTTGAATAAACTCTGCTACAATCTCTGTGTTGCCTTTATCCAAATTTTTAATACTTCCGTTCCAATAATTCTGACCTTTTCTTGAATAATAAATAATTAAATTCTTTGACATTTCGTACACCTCATTTACTTTCAATTTATGATTTAATTTTAATACAACAAACCATTATTATCAAATCAATATTTTAATCATTTTCATAAGTTAAACTTATGTGAAACAAAAAACACGCACAAATATGTGCGCATTTTAGTTTTTATTTAGTTGTACTTTTAATTCGTTTGCAAATTCCTCTATGTAATAATTTGAATTTTTAACTTTCCAAAAGGCGCAGTAATTACGTTGTATCTGTTTTCCGGCTCGTAACAGCGGTAAACGCTTTGCGGCGGGATTTATATTCCAAAATGTGCCGATACGTTCAACAGGCATAAATCCACGATTACCCGCAACCATAAGTTGTCCCTCATCAAGAGTTTGAGCATAAATAAAATTACCGCCAAATCCAAGTACCTGCTGATAAAATTCACGTTCTGATTTTTGTTGTTCCTTTGACGTTATCAAAATACACGGCATATTTTTCAAATCATCAACGTTTACACTTTCTTTTTTGCTTAAATCGTTTCTTAAACAAACCTCTGCATAACAACGTGCTTTTCCAAGTTCAAAATTTACAAATTCGTCCGAAAATGCACGTCTTTGGTCATTTGCGATGTCTATATCATCAGAACGTAACAAGTCATATATTTCCTCATGTGTTCCCGTAATAACACTTATAGACACTTCAGGATACTTTTCCGAAAATAATGCGATTGCGTTATTCAATTCTATACTGCTGTAATGTTTCGGATAAGCAATTTTTAATATCAACTCGTCATCTCGACCTATACGCTGTACTTCTTTGCATATACGTTCAGTTTCTAAAAGAAGCGACGTTCCGTGCCTATACATATATTCACCTGCATGCGTAAGAGAAAATCGACGATTTTCTCTTTTTATAAGTTTAACACCTAACTCTTTTTCAAGAGATTGTATCTGCTGTGAAATTGCCGATTGCGATATAAAACACTTCTCCGCCGCTTCCGTAAAACTGCCCTCCTCGACAATCGTACAAAAATATTTTATTTGCCGCAATAACATATCCCCACCTACCGCTCTAACGTTTATTTTCTTCTATACTGATTATATCATAATCAAGAGTTAAAGTCACTAATAAAATATATTTTATACTTTTGATATATTACTCTTAAAATATTGATATTACTAATATTTATCTTGATTTTAACATAAATCAGATTTATAATTATGCAGTGAATGAATTTTTTCAAATACGGAGGTAAACTAATGAAAAAACTTACTGCAAAAGCATTAGCCGTTCTAATGGCGTGTACAATGATTCCGGCAACATTACCGATTGTTTCAAATGCCGAAGTCAACGATGTCATAGACGGTACAAGTGCTGTACTATACAGCCACGATGCATCTGACAGACCTATGGAATCATTAAACAGAGGTCTTGTCGTTCAAGCATTGAACGGCGGTAACTACTTATCTTGGCGACTTATGGTTGACGAGGACGAGGTATACGGAACGGCTCAAAATAACGTACCATTTAATATATACAAAAACGGTACATTTCTTGCAACCGAAACATATTCGACAAACTATATCGACCCTAACGGTACGAGTAGCGACACATATCAAGTAGCACCGATTGTAAACGGTGTTGAGGGAGAGAAAAGTGATTCTGTCGCTCCGTTTGCAATCGGTTCGAATTACTTTGACATTCCCGTTGACAGACCGAAGACAACGCTTACCACAACAACTATAATAACCACTGATGAGAATGGGAACGAATTACCCGAAAATCAGTGGAAAGAGGAAACCAAGGTAAATGAATACACTATCGGTGATACCTCATGCGGTGACCTTGACGGTGACGGAGAATATGAACTCGTTGTAAAATGGGACTGTGCTCCACGTGATAATTCACAGGCGGGATTGACGGGAAATGTTTATCTTGACGCATACAAGTTTAACGGCAAAAAATTATGGCGTATTGATTTAGGTAAAAACATCCGTGCGGGTGCACACTATACCCAATTCCTTGTTTATGATTTCGATATGGACGGTAAAGCGGAAGTTGCCTGCAAAACAGCTCCGGGTTCAATCGACGGTGCGGGCAAATACGTTTCGGAAACAAGCAGCGTTGAAGAAATCAGAAATGCCAATGACAATACCGTCAGCTATGTAAATCAAAACGGCTACATATTGGACGGTAACGAATACTTTACCGCATTTGACGGCGAAACAGTTAAAACAATCGATACAATATACTACCCTATCCCACGTCTTGACTACGAAAGTTGGGGTGATACAAACGGAAACCGCTGTGACAGATACGTTGCAAGCGTCGCATGGCTTGACGGTCAACGTCCTTATGCGGTTTACTGGAGAGGTTACTACATGGGCAGAAACGGCAGACAGCGTCACGGTGCATGCGGTATCAGTCTTGAAAACGGCGTTCTAAACCCTAAATACAAATTCGATACATACAGCAAAGATACCGACGCATACACTCCGGGTAACGAAAAATATGTCGGCGAGGGTAACCATAATATGACGGTTGCAGACGTTGACGACGACGGTAATAATGAATTTATGAGTGCAACGCTTTGCTATGAGGTAAACGACGAGGACAAGCTTATGCCGAAGTGGTACGGCGGCAGACAACACGGTGATGCACTTCATATCGGCAACTACGACCCTACAAACAATAATTTCGAATACTTTTCCGTTCATGAGCACGGCGACTTCGGTATGACACTTATGGACGCAAAAACGGGTGAAGAAGCATTCCACGTTTCCGACAGTCACGACACCGGACGCGGTCTTATGGCAAACATGGCATGGGCGGATATTATCAGATGTCCTCTAATGCAGGTACATATGTTGCATACGGCAACAACGTATTTAAACAGGTAAATGCAAGCATGGGGCAGAATTTTAGAGTTTTCTGGGACGGTGACCTTTATGACGAGGAACTTAGCGGTACAAGCATTGCTTCATGGAACGGTGCGGGAAGAAGCACAATCTTCACGGCAGACGGCTGTACAAGCATAAACGGCTCAAAAGCAAACCCGGCACTTCAAGCCGACATCTTCGGTGACTGGCGTGAGGAAGTTATCTACCCTCTTACGACAAACGATGCACTTCGAGTATATACAACAAATATTCCAAGTGAATATAAAATTAAGAGCCTTATGTTTGACAGCGTGTACAGAAGCGGTGTTGCTTCGGAACAGTCAGCATATAACCAGCCTCCTCATGTAAGTATGTACATGAGTGAAGCGGTAATGAGAGGTAATGTCACAAATATCCGAATTGAACACGAGCCTGTCAAGAAGAATTACATAAAAGGTGAACAGCTTGATACAACGGGCTTAAAGCTTATAGCAACATACGAAAACGGCAGAGTCAGCGAACTTACCGATTACGAAACAACCGGCTATGACCCGAGCAAGCTCGGCGAACAGACTGTTACGGTTTCATCGGGCAACGCAAGTGCTTCCTTTAAGGTAAACGTCACAAACGGCACAACATATTACAGTGACAATTTTCAAGACAACGACCTTTCAGATATAACAATTTCACGTCAAGATACAGTCAGTCAATCGCAAAAGCTTGACGGTCTTGATTTAATTGTCGGTTCTCGCGATGGCGGCGGTGATAAAACAAGCGGTTACTTCATCGGAAACAGAAACGGCAAAAGCTTTTTGGCATGCTTCGGTGGTAGTACTGCCACTGTAGACCGTGGTGCGTCATTTAGATTCAACGAAGAAAGCTATGTACCTAACTTCACGGAATTATCCGATAACGAAAAAATCGTACTTAACTTTGACGCATACTATCATTCAGAAAAAGATACAATGCAAATTTACGGCGTAACCAATTCCTCCAAAGTCACAAGCAGCCAACCTATTTACGACCCTTACCTTTCATATAAGAATAACAATAGTATTCCACTTAACGAATGGTTTAACGTAAATATCGAAATATCAAAATATGACGGCAAGAATAACAACGCAACAATCACAATGACCGACCTTGACGGAAATCAGCTTTATACAAATTCATTTATGACGGTTGGCAAATATATTGATAAATTTGAGTTCTACTCATACGGCATACAAATTGATATCGGCTATATGTCACTTTCGACAACAACTCTTTTCGACTCAATCGACATAACAACCTAACCTACTAAAACATCATACACCTACGGCGATAATCTTGACCTAAGCGGTATGGTTGTAAAAGCATACTATTCGGACAAGACCTCAAAAACTATTACCGATTACACGGTAAGCGGTTATGACCCGACAAAGGTCGGTAAGCAGACCGTAACCGTTCATTACCTTGATATGACGGATACATTTGACGTTACGGTATCAGCGGGCGAGCTTTCCTCAATCGAAATAGCCTCAAAGCCAAACAAAACAACCTACTTTACAGGCGAACCGCTTGATAAAAGTGGCTTATCCGTAAAACTAAACTATGCGAACGGCTCATCAAAAACAATAACGGACGGCTTTGACGTAAGCGGTTTTGATAATCAGACAGTCGGTACAACCCCCTTAACAGTTTCATACGAGGGAAAAACGGCAACATTCACCGTTACAATAGTAAGCAGTGAACTTACGACCTATGTAAATGATGACTTTGAAAGCTATGACGATTCTCAAATAACAATTAAGAGTCAAACATTAACTGAACAAAATCAAGACTTAGGACCGTTTAAATTAAAATTGGGCACAAACAAACAAAAATTAGACTCATACCCGCACTTTGCAATACTTACGGATAACGGCAACAAATCACTTGAAATAGCAACCGGCGGCTCGGCAAATCCGGAAAGAGGTCCGAGCATTACGCTTGGCGACAGCGTAGCTTTGCCGGAATTTGCGAACATTCCCGCAAACAAATACCTTGTATTTGACTTTGACGCATTGTATCAAAACGATACGTCAAATGTACAGCTTTACGGAATGACCGATTCATATTTATCAAACTCATCTGCAGCTGGTAAGCTTACATACGACCAATATTTATCCGTAAACAAAAACGCAAATATACCCGTTGGCAAATGGGTCAATATTCATCTTGCGGTGAACAACAAAAAGGACTTGTTCTTAACAATAAGCGACAAGTCGGGAAATGACCTTGACTCAAGAAAAGTCACAACATCGGGCGATAAATTTGGAAAATTCGTATTCTACGGCGGTAAGGGTAATATACAACTTGACAATCTGAAAATATATGAAGATAAAATTTCATCACTGACTCTTACTCCTCCGACAAAGACATCATATGCACTCGGCGAAGAACTTAACCTTGAAGGAATGGTCGCAAAATTGAATTATTCCGACAAGTCTGTCGGAACAACGGCTTATACGGTAAGCGGTTATGACAAAACAACAGTCGGTAAGCAGACTGTAACCGTTTCATACGGTGATTATTCGGCGAACTTTGACGTTACCGTAAACGGTATATCGTCTATTGAGGTAACACCTCCTACAAAGACAACATACCTTGAAGGTCAAGACCTTAACACTGACGGCATGGTTGTTACAGCCGTAACCTCCGATAATCAAAGAATTACCGTTCCCGACGGTTACTCTGTAAGAGGTTTTAACAAGACAAAATTAGGAAAACAGACAATCACAGTTACATATCAAGGTCTGTCGACAGAATTTGAAGTCAATGTAATTTCCGTAAAGGGCATTGAACTTACAAAGTCTACAAAACTTGAATACAAATACGGCGAAAGCCTTGATACATCTGGCATGAGCGTAAAAGCTACATATGACGATAATCAAAGCGAAGTAATAAAATCGGGTTATTCCGTAACCGGCTACGACAAGACAAAATCGGGCACGCAGACAATAACCGTTACATACAGAAATCAAACGGCTACATTTGACGTTACGGTTGCAGAACCTCAAATTACGAAAATCGAAATCACTACCCCACCGACAACTACGGAATATTATGTCGGACAAGATTTGAAAACAGTCGGCATGGTTGTTACCGTAACATTTGAGGACGAATCAACTCAAACCACTATGGCTTATACACTTAGCGGCTACGACAAAAACACGGTCGGCACACAAACTGTAACGGTTAGCTACAAAGGTTTTTCCGCTACTTTTGATGTAACAGTCAAAGAAGCGGAAGCTGTTTCGATAAGCGGCGTAACAGTTGAAGGTAAGACATATGACGGCAAGCCGATTGAATACAGCGGCACACCGACAAGCGATAACTACAGCGGTGACTATTAATATATTTGGGAAACAGCAGACGGAACAGTGCTTAACAGTACACCGATAAACGCAGGCAGCTACAAGCTTGTCGTAAAGGTATCGGATGAAACTTTCGCACACACAGGCTCGGTTAAAATTCCGTTCACGATAAACAAAGCGACTCTTACAGTTACGGCTGAAAATAAATCTATTGCTTTCGGCATGAACGCTCCGGAATTTACATACAAAGCTGACGGACTTGTTGACGGAGATACACTGTCAGCTACATACTCATGTGACTACACTGTCGAAAGTCCGATTGGCGATTATGCTATTATTCCGACCGATTGTACATTTACATCGGGCAGCAAGGATAACTATGACATCACATATGTAAACGGCACTCTTACCGTAAAAGAAGCACAAAAGATTGATATAAGCGGTGTAACCGTTGAAAGCAAGACATATGACGGTGTTGCAGTTCAGTATAGCGGCACTGCAGAAAGTACAGACTATGACAGTGAATTTGATTACATCTGGCAGACTGACAGTGGTACGGCACTTGACTCTGCTCCGATAAACGCAGGCGAAAACGCAGGCGACTACAAACTTGTTGTAAAAGTACCGAGTGACAACTTAGAATATGTTGGTTCGACAGAAGTTCCTTTTACTATAAATAAAGCAAATCTTACGATTGCCGCTGAAAATATGAATACAAACGTAAATTCAGTCGTGCCTGCATACAAATTTACTTCATTGGGTCTTGTCGGTGATGACACACTTGATACAATATTCTCATGTGAGTACACAAAAGACAGTGATGTCGGCACATACGTTATCACTCCAACAGATTGTACATTTACATCGGGTGTTAAAAATAATTATAACATTGAATATGTAAACGGTACTCTTTCGGTATACGGTTCAAGTTATAACAAAGCATCAAAAACGGTAAAAATATATTCTAACCATGATACAGATGTAGACTGTTATGTAGTATCATACGCAGAAAACGGAACTCTTGACGGTATCAAAAAAGAGCATTGTTCTCTTAAAGCTGACGAAATTTCAACCATTGATATTTCATCATTAAACATAGCAGAAAACGATAGTATAAAAATATTCCTTTGGGATAACAACCTAACACCGGTTGAAATAACAAATTAATACAATAGCATTATTGCAATATAAAAGAACCGACCTTCATAGTTGAAAGGTCGGTTCTTTTGTATTTAACTGTCTATCTGCACTTTCTTTAATACAAAATACACTACATTTATCTACATTTATCTATATTTTATGTACAAATATTAATATTTGCTTCTATACTATATATTATTTATCTATTCGCACTTAAGGCAGCACCTATAATTCCTGCATCATTATTCAAAGATGCAATTTCAATTTTTGTCTTTGGTCTATATTTATTGAATTCATTTATTTCAACAAATTTTCTGATTGGATTCAAAAGATATTCCCCTTCTTTGCTTATTCCGCCACCAATAACCAAAATTTCAGGTTCAAAAATATTTATGACACTTGTTATACCGTCAGCAACATATTCTGTATATTTCTCAACCACTTCCAACCCTGCCTTATCACCTGCTTTTGCCGCCTCAAAAGCCACTCTGCCATTTACTTCACCGAATTTCCCCGAAATTTTATGCATTAAGCTGTCCGGATTGTCAGTCATTTTTAATTTAGTCTGATTTATGAGAGCAGTTACAGAACCATATGTTTCCCAGCAGCCGTGTTTCCCACAAGTACACCTTTCACCACCGTTTATAAGTGTCATATGTCCCGGTTCTATTCCTACACCGTTAAATCCTCTATAAATTTTACTGTTAATAACTGCACCACCGCCTATACCTGTACCAAGTGTTATTAGAATATAGCTTGAAGCATTATGTCCATTTGCCGTATATTCGCCCAAGGCAGCTGCATTTGCGTCATTTTCAAGATTCACTGAAATATTAAGTTGTTTCTCCATAAATTTACGCATTGGCACATTCTTCATCGGGATATTATTTGAATACGATATTATACCATTTTTATTGTCCACCGTTCCCGGACACCCAATGCCAACTGCTTCAATCTTATTAATGTCCATCTGCGACTTATCTAAAAGTGTTTTACACAATTTAGTCATATCAAGCATTATCGCTTCTATCGGACGTGTATTCAAAGTAGGAACACTATCCTTTGCAATAATTTTTCCTGTTTTATCAACAATTCCTGC
>ERZ772884.1535-NODE-1535-length-14688-cov-152.088294_pt1 | contig 14688 bp, 10 predicted proteins | sample MGYA00580574_ERZ772884 | MGnify/ENA primary metagenome ERZ772884 (study PRJEB29015, sample SAMEA2737690) | human gut metagenome | biome: human gut; feature: human-associated habitat; material: faeces | place: China | collected 2012 ... | reverse complement strand
CCGCCCGCCATCGAGCAGAGTTTTACACCTAATTGGGGATAAAACAGCTTATGGCCGGTGCTGGTGTAGCCGTAGTCGGCATGGTCCTTGTACCTCTGCTCTCCGGGCTGTTCGGTTAAGCGGCGGGGTTAGCCTATGCAGAGCATACTTGACGCGATTAACGAATGGATAAAGGAAATCCTCATTGGAGCCATTAACGGTAATCTGTCAACTATGTTCGGGGACGTAAACGAAAAAGTCGGAACTATCGCCGCAGAGGTAGGACAAACCCCGCAGGGGTGGAACGCAGGCATATTTTCCATGATACAGAGCTTGTCGGAAAATGTGATTGTACCCATTGCGGGGCTTGTTATTACCTACGTTCTATGCGTGGAGCTTATCAGCATGGTAACGGAAAAGAACAATATGCACGATATTGACACGTTCATGTTCTTTAAGTGGTTTTTCAAGGCGTGGGTAGCGGTGTATCTCGTTACCCACACCTTTACTATCACTATGGCGGTGTTCGATATGGCGCAGCACGTTGTTTCCGGCGCGGCGGGCGTGATCGGCGGCGATACGAATATCGACGTTGACGCCGCCCTCTCGTCCATGCAAGCCGGACTTGACGCTATGGAAATCCCCGAACTGCTTATGCTCGTTATGGAAACAAGCCTTGTGAGCCTTTGCATGAAAATCATGTCGGTGCTTATCACGGTTATCCTGTACGGCAGAATGATAGAAATTTACCTTTACTGTTCGGTATCGCCTATCCCGTTTGCAACTATGACCAACAGAGAGTGGGGGCAGATAGGCAACAACTACTTAAAAGCCCTGTTCGCCCTCGGTTTTCAAGGCTTCCTCATAATGATATGCGTCGGCATTTATGCGGTTTTGGTTGGCAGCATGATTGTAGCGGACAACCTGCACAGCGCGATTTTCTCCCTTGCAGCCTACACCGTGATTTTGTGCTTCTCCCTATTCAAAACAGGCACACTTGCGAAGTCAATCTTTAACGCCCATTAAAGACCGAAAGGAGGTTTTCACTTGGCGTATGTACCCGTACCCAAAGACTTATCAAAAATCAAAACAAAAGTCGCTTTTAATCTGACAAAGCGGCAGATTATATGTTTTGCGGCAGCCCTCGCTATGGGACTACCGCTTTTCTTTTTGCTCAAAGACAGCGCGGGAACAAGCATGGCGGCATTTGCAATGATTGTCGTTATGCTTCCCTGCTTCCTCTTGGCAATGTATGAAAAACACGGGCAGCCCCTTGAAGTCGTGATAAAGAACGTCATTCAGACAAAGTTTATCCGACCAAAGGAACGCCCCTATCAGACGGAAAATTTTTATGCCGTCATAGAAAAACAACGAAAACTGGAAAAGGAGGTATCGGCTATTGTCAATGGCAGAACGAAAAACCATGACCCGCGCGGTAAAAAATCCCGTGAAGCGTAAGCTGACCCGCGCAGAAAAGAAAGAAATCGCCGCCGTGATACAGGCGGCAAAGGGCGACGGGAAGCCCCACACCGCACAGCAGACCATTCCCTACTTGCAGATGTACCCGGACGGGATTTGCAGGGTAACGGAAAAGAAATATAGTAAAAGCCTTGTCTTTGAAGATATTAACTATCAGCTTGCACAGGCAGACGATAAGACCGCCATTTTTGAAAACTGGTGCGATTTTCTCAACTACTTTGACGCTTCCGTATCGGTGCAGCTCTCTTTCATCAATCAGGGCGCAAGAAAGGAAAAGGCACAGGCGGCTATCGAAATTCCGGCGCAGGACGACGCTTTTAACTCTATCCGCAGGGAGTACGCGGATATGCTGAAAAATCAGCTTGAAAAAGGCAACAACGGACTGGAAAAGTGCAAGTACATTACCTTTTCCATTGAAGCGGACAATCTCGCAGCCGCAAAAGCCCGCCTTTCCCGTATCGAAACCGACGTACTCAATAATTGGCGTAACAGCCCGCCCCATGAACGGACAGGAACGCTTGAATGTACTGCATGGGATTTTCCACCCGGAGGGCGAGCCGTTCCGCTTCTCTTGGGACTGGCTTGTACCGTCGGGGCTTTCTACAAAGGACTTTATCGCCCCGTCCTCGTTCCGTTTTGGCGACGGGCGCACATTCCGCATGGGGCGTAAGCTCGGTGCGGTTAGTTTCCTTGAAATCCTTGCGCCGGAGCTGAATGACCGTATGCTTTCGGACATTCTCGACCTTGAAAACGGGATAATCGTCAATCTGCATATCCGTAGTATCGACCAGAGCGAAGCAATCAAGACCATTAAGCGCAAGATAACCGACCTCGACAAGATGAAGATTGAGGAACAGAAAAAAGCGGTACGCAGCGGGTATGACATGGATATAATTCCGTCCGACCTTGCTACTTTCGGCAGCGAAGCGAAAAATCTCTTGCAGGATTTACAGAGCAGAAATGAAAGAATGTTTCTGCTGACGTTCCTTGTGGTAAACATGGCAGACACGAAGCGGAAACTGGATAATGACATCTTTGCTACGGCGGGCTTTGCACAGAAAAACAACTGCGCTCTGACCCGCCTTGACTATTTGCAGGAAGCGGGCTTTATGTCCTCTATTCCTCTTGGGGAGAACCTTATCCCCATTCAAAGAGGGCTTACGACCAGTAGCACCGCTATTTTTATCCCGTTCATCACGCAGGAGCTTTTCCAAAGGGGTGCAGCCCTTTACTACGGCTTAAATGCCCTTAGTAACAACATGATACTCTGCGACCGCAAGCAACTGAAAAATCCCAACGGGCTTATTCTTGGAACACCGGGAAGCGGTAAATCCTTTGCGGCAAAACGGGAAATGACAAACGCCTTTCTCATTACCGACGACGATATTATTATCTGCGACCCGGAAGCAGAATATTTTTCCCTTGTGCAGCGTTTGGGCGGGCAAGTGATACGTCTGTCGCCTGCCGGAAAAGGCATGGACGGCAAGCCCCAGTATGTGAACCCTATGGATATTAACCTCAACTACTCCGAGGACGACAACCCGCTTGCCTTGAAATCCGACTTTATCCTTTCCCTCTGCGAGCTTGTTATCGGCGGCAAAGAGGGCTTGCAGCCCGTGGAAAAGACCGTCATTGACCGCGCCGTTAGGAATGTGTACCGACCTTTCCTTGCAGACCCCGACCCGGCAAAAATGCCGATTTTGGGCGACCTCTACAACGAACTGCTGAAACAGCCGGAGCCGGAAGCTGCCCGCATTGCGGCGGCATTGGAGCTTTATGTTTCCGGCTCTCTGAACGTCTTTAACCACCGTACCAACGTGGAGCTTTCAAACCGTCTTGTCTGCTTTGATATTAAGCAGCTTGGAAAGCAGCTCAAAAAATTAGGTATGCTCATTGTGCAAGACCAGGTGTGGAACCGCGTGACCGTCAACCGCGCCGAGAAAAAGGCAACCCGTTACTATATGGACGAATTTCATTTGCTTTTGAAAGAGGAACAGACCGCAGCCTATTCTGTGGAGATTTGGAAGCGTTTTCGTAAATGGGGCGGCATACCGACGGCTATCACACAGAACGTCAAAGACCTTTTAAGCAGCCGCGAAGTCGAGAATATCTTTGAAAACTCCGATTTTGTCCTCATGCTCAATCAGGCACAGGGCGACCGGGCTATCCTTGCAAAGCAGCTTAACATCTCCCCGCAGCAGATGAAGTATGTAACCCACACCGAAGCGGGCGAGGGGCTTATCTTTTACGGGAATGTGGTGCTGCCGTTCATTGACCGCTTCCCGACGGACACCGAGCTTTACTGTCTGCTTACGACAAAGCCGGAGGAAGTGAGCAAGCCATGAAAACAGACGTAATCATCAACCGCGACGCCCTCTATGCCCTGCGGGAGCTTCCGAGCGAAAGCGTGAACTGCTGCGTCACAAGCCCGCCTTACTATGGACTAAGGGACTACGGGCTTGACGCGCAGATTGGACGTGAGGACACGCCGGAGCAGTATATCGGGCGGCTTGTGGAAGTGTTCCGGGAGCTGCGCCGGGTACTCAAAGACGACGGGACATTTTGGCTGAATATCGCAGACACATACTGCGGCAGCGGCATGAAAGCGGGCTGCAAGCAAAAGGATTTAATCGGTATTCCGTGGCTTCTTGCCTTTGCCCTGCGCTCTGACGGGTGGTATTTACGCAGCGATATTATCTGGCTGAAAGAAAACCCTATGCCGGAAAGCTGCCGCGACCGACCGAGCCGCTGCTATGAGCATATCTTTTTACTGACGAAATCAAAGAAATATTACTATGACGCTGCCGCCATTGCAGAGCCGATCGCGCCGGGAACGGCTGCGCGCTACAGGCAAGGGCGCAGCGCAGGACACAAATACGCCGAGGAAGTACCAGGACAGGGCAAGGTACAGGGTATCAATCAGCCCCGCAGCGGCAGCTATTATGACGACGCCCTTATGCCGACCACAAGAAACAAGCGGGACGTTTGGCTTATCAATACCGTACCGTACAAGGGCGGGCATTTTGCCGCCTATCCCCCGAAGCTCGCGGAAACGTGCATACTTGCGGGCTGTCCGAAAGGCGGCGTTGTGATAGACCCGTTCTTTGGAAGCGGCACCACCGGGCTTGCAGCGCAAAGCCTTGACCGCCGCTATATCGGCATTGAACTGAACGCCGAGTATTGCGCCCTTGCAGGGGCGCGGATTGGAGGTGGTAACACTTGAAAGACCCATTAAAGCCCCGCGATAAAATCACGCAGAAAATGACCCGCGACGGGGCTATCGCAGAAAATCAGACCACGGGAGACACGGAACGTATCAGCAACCGCATACGGGACGCGGATTTACAAAAGACCCCGGAACAACAGGCGGCACAGGACGCTATGCAGCTTCCCCCGGTATCTGATACAAGCCCGCTTCCCCATGTGCCGGGAGCTGCCCCCAAAGCGGACACAGGCAAAACGGAGCGCGTCATGAAGCATATCGACGCCGCCCATACACGAAAAGCCAGTAAAAAGGCAGTACGAAAAGCACAGGCAGAAGCTACCGCCGGGACGAAATCTTCCCGGCTGCAATTTACCGACGAGGAACGCGCTGCCCCGGAGCTTGAAAAGTATATCAAGAAATCCGATAAAGCCGCCGACCGCTTGGATAAGGCAAAGGCAGCTATCCCCAAAGAAAAGAAACTGGTAAAAGAGCGCACCTTTGACGAAACCACCGGGAAAGGCAAGACCCGCCTGCACTTTGAGGAAAAGGACAAGCCGCCCGGATTTAAGGAGAAGCACAACTCGCTATCCCGCCCCACACAGGAAGCCGGGATTTTGGTACATAACAAAATCCATTCTGTCGAAAAGGATAATTCCGGCGTGGAGGGCGCACACAAGAGCGAGGAAGCCGCAGAACGGGGATTGAAGTACGGGGCGCGGAAAATCAAGCAGGGCTACCGCAACCATAAGCTGAAACCCTACCGGGAAGCGGCAAAGGCAGAAAAAGCGGCTTTTCGGGCAAATATGGACTTTCAGTATCACAAGACCCTGCATGAGAACCCGCAGCTAACCAGTAACCCCATTTCCCGGTTTTGGCAGAAGCAGAAAATCAAGCGGCAGTATGCAAAGGAAGCCCGCAATACCGCAAAGGGTATCAAGGGCGCGGCAGAACGCACCCGCAAGGCGGCAGCCAAAGCCGCCGAGAAAACGAAGCAGACCGCAGCATTTGTGGCAAGGCACCCGGCGGGTGTGGCAATCGCTGTCGGGGTGCTACTGCTCTTTATCATGGTTATGTCCGGGCTGTCCTCTTGTGGGGCAATGTTTTCCGGCACGTTAAACGGCGTGCTTGGAACGTCCTATACGTCCGAGGACAGCGACCTTGTGGAAGTGGAAAACAGCTACGCAGGATTGGAAAACGAGCTGCAAAGCAGGATTGACAATATCGAGCGCGACAATCCGGGCTATGACGAGTACCGCTATGACCTTGCAAATATCGGACACAATCCCCATGAATTAGCGTCTTATCTGACCGCAAAATACCAAAGCTACACCTGCGCCGAGGTACAGAGCGAATTACAGCGGATTTTCAATCAACAATACAAGCTGATGCTGACCGAGGAAGTGGAAATACGCTACCGGGAGGAAGAACGCACCGACACATGGACAGATGAGGACGGCAACGAGCATACGGACACCTACACGGTACAAGTGCCTTATGAGTATTACATCTTGAACGTCAAGCTGACGAATACCCCACTATCCACCATTGCGGAAAACAATCTGACCCCGGAACAACTGGAAATGTACCGGGTGTACTTACAGACAAGCGGGAACAAGCCCCTTATCTTTGGCGGCGGCTCTCCCGACACTTCCGCGTCGGAAGATTTAAGCGGCGTGGACTTTGTAAACGGAACGCGCCCCGGCAATACCGCTATCGTTGACCTTGCAAAACGGCAAGTCGGAAATGTGGGCGGCTATCCGTATTGGAGCTGGTACGGCTTTAATTCCCGCGTGGAATGGTGCGCCTGTTTCGTGTCCTGGTGCTACGGGCAAATGGGACTTTCCGAGCCGCGCTTTGCCGCCTGCCAGTCGCAGGGTATTCCGTGGTTTACTTCTCACGGACAATGGGGAGCGCGGGGCTATGAAAACATTGCCCCCGGCGACGCTATCTTTTTTGACTGGGATTTAGACGGCAGCGCAGACCATGTAGGACTTGTTATCGGCAGGGACGAAAGCCGCGTCTATACCGTGGAGGGCAATTCCGGCGACGCCTGCAAGATTAAGAGCTATCCCCTTGACTATGCCTGTATCAAAGGGTACGGGCTGATGAACTGGAACTGACACATTTTTTGAAAATCGAAAGGAGAAAAATTTTATGGCAATGAGTAAAATCGAAAGAATTGACAAGGAAATCCAAAAGACCCGTGAGAAAATCACGGAGTATCAGAACAGGCTGCGCGGACTGGAAGCACAGAAAACCGAAGCGGAAAATCTGCAAATCGTTCAGCTTGTGCGCTCTATGCGCCTTACCCCGCAGGAGCTTACCGCTATGCTTGCGGGCGGAGGTATTCCGGGCATTGCCCCTATGCCCGCAGACTATGAGGAACAGGAGGACAATGCAGATGAAGAATAAAATCCTTGCAAGCCTTACCGTACTTTGCGCCGCCCTTGTCCTTGTGGGCGGCTTTTCCGTTACCGCCTATGCACAGACCCCGACGGAAGAAACCGACGACAGCGGCGTAATCGTGGAAACCGAGCCGCAGCCCTTGACCCCGGAGGGCAACATGACCCTTGTGGACGACATTGACGGGGACGCTGCCGAGGATAAGCAGTTTATCGTCGTGAAAAGCAAAGGTGGCAACTATTTTTACATTATCGTTGACCGGGCAGCCGAGGGGGAAAATTCCGTCCACTTCCTAAATCAAGTAGACGAAAGCGACCTTATGGCGATTATCGGGGAGGAACAGACCGAACAACCCCCGGCTGTCTGCAACTGTACCGAGAAATGCAAGGCGGGCGAAGTAAACACCGCCTGCCCCGCCTGCTCTGTCAACATGGATAGCTGCACAGGCAAGGAAGCCACGCCGGAGGAACCCGCCGAGCAGGAGCAGCCCCAGAACGGCATGGGCGGGCTTTTGATTTTCCTTGTCGTGGGCTTGCTTGGCGGCGGCGCAGCCCTCTACTACGTTAAGTTTATGAAACCGAAACAGAACGTGAAAGGCAGCACCGACCTTGACGAGTTCGATTTTGACGAATACGACGAGGACGAGCCGGAAGAAGCTGACAGCGCAGACACCGAACAGGAGGACGAGGAAGAATGAAACTTGTGATTTGTGAGAAACCCAGCGTCGGGGCGGCGGTTGCCGCCGCCCTTGGCGTAAGGGAGAAGAAAGACGGATATATCGAGGGGAACGGTTATGTTATCTCTTGGTGTATCGGGCATTTGGTAGGACTTGCGGAAGCTGCCGCCTATGGGGAACAGTACAGGAAATGGAGCTATGACAGCTTACCCATTCTGCCGCAGGAATGGCAGTACACCGTAGCTGCCGACAAGGGAAAGCAATTCAAAATCTTAAAAGACCTCATGCAGCGCAGCGACGTTTCGGAAGTCGTGAACGCCTGCGACGCAGGACGCGAGGGAGAATTGATTTTCCGCTTTGTCTATCATCAAGCGGGCTGCAAGAAGCCCTTTACCCGTCTTTGGATTTCCTCTATGGAAACGGACGCCATCAAAAGCGGCTTTGACAATCTGAAGGACGGGCGCAGGTATGACGCTCTCTATCATTCCGCACTATGCAGGGCAAAGGCTGACTGGCTTATCGGCATTAACGCGACCCGCCTTTTCTCCTGCCTGTATGGAAAAACCTTGAACGTGGGGCGCGTTCAGACCCCAACCCTAAAAATGCTTGTAGACCGGGACGCTGCCATTATGAACTTCAAGAAAGAAAAATATTACCATGTGCGCCTTATGCTCCCCGGCGCAGAAGCGGCAAGCGCGAAGATCTGCGCCGCTGATGAAGCGGGCAAACTGAAAGCGGCCTGCGAAGCGTCGGCGGCTGTCTGCACTTCCTTGACCCGTGAAAATAAAACCGCTATACCGCCGAAGCTCTTTGACCTTACCTCTCTGCAAAGGGAAGCAAACCGTATCTACGGGTACACGGCAAAGCAGACCTTTGACCTTGCACAGACACTTTATGAAAAGAAGCTGCTTACTTATCCGAGAACGGACAGCAACTATCTGACCGACGACATGGGCGACACAGCGGCGAGTATCGTATCGCTGCTTTGCGGCAAGCTGCCCTTTATGGCGAGCGCAGCCTATGAACAGAGTATTTCCCGCGTTCTGAACAGCAAAAAAGTATCAGACCACCACGCCATTATCCCCACTATGGAAATTGCAAAAACTGACCTTACTACGCTGCCGGAAAGTGAAAGAAATATCCTTATCCTTACCGGGGCGCGTCTGCTTATGGCGACCGCAGAGCCGCACGTTTACGAAGCGGTAACGGCGGTTTTCTCCTGCGCCGACCATGAATTTACGGCAAGGGGCAAGACGGTAATCGCTGCCGGGTGGAAAAACATTGAACGGCTTTACCGGGCTACCCTCAAAAAGAAGCCGGACAGCGACGACGAAAACGAACTTGTTTTAGATGTGCCGGACTTTACCGAGGGACAGACCTTTGAAAACCCTGCTGCAAAGGTTACGGAGCATGAAACGACGCCGCCGAAGCCCCACAATGAAGCGTCCTTACTTTCTGCTATGGAACGCGCCGGGAATGAGGACACCGACCCGGACGCAGAACGCCGGGGGCTTGGTACGCCCGCTACCCGCGCCGCTGTCATTGAAAAGTTAGTGGGAGGCGGCTTTGTGGAGCGCAAGGGCAAGCAGCTGCTTCCCACCAAAGACGGGACAAATCTTGTCTGCGTCCTGCCGGACAGCTTAACTTCTCCGCAGCTTACGGCTGCATGGGAAAACAATCTGACGCAGATTGCAAAGGGCAACGCCGACCCGGACACTTTCATGCAGGGTATCGAAACTATGGCACAGGAGCTTGTAAAAACCTATGCTTCCGTGTTAGGCGAGAAACAGGAGCTTTTCAAGACAGAAAAAACAGAGCTTGGAAAGTGTCCCCGCTGCAAGTCCCCGGTCTATGAGGGAAAGAAAAACTACTACTGTTCCAACAAAGAGTGCAGCTTTGCCATGTGGAAAAATGACCGCTTCTTTGAGGAACGGAAAACCGTCTTTACCCCGAAGATTGCCGCAGCACTTTTGAAATCCGGCAAGGCAACAGTCAAAAAGCTGTATTCTCCGAAAACAGGAAAAACCTACGACGGAACGGTGCTTTTAGCTGATACGGGCGGTAAGTATGTGAACTACAAAGTAACCATTTCAAAGGACAAAGAGCTGGAATAGCAAGCATAGGAAGCGGGTACCCACTTCCGTAAAATCCCTGCCACTCATGTAGAGCTTGGCGGGGATTTTGCTTGTTGGGAAGTTTCCCAAACCCTCTAAAAATCCTCAAAAATCTTTGGCAGAAATGCGGGCGCACCGTAGTAGGACTATGTAACCACAAACGCAGCGTCCGCGCTGCCATACGCGAAAGGAGGTTTTACACATGGCAAGTTTGCGCGACAGCGTAAAGGACTATCAAGAGGAACTTAGGGACGGTATTGCATGGGTAGCATTTTGGAAACAGGGACGTTCATGGAACGCCGAGCTGTTTCATCTTGAAGTGGACGGTACTTTAGAACCGTTTGACAGGAGCCGGTTAGAGGAAATCAAAGCGGCTGACCCCGCCGCCGTTATTCTAAACGGCTACTACTGCGGGCATTTAGGCGAGAATATGAGCCTTGACGAGCTGACCGCCGGAGTGCGCTATCACTATGAAAACGGCAGGAATGACCTTGACGGTTTTATCGGGGCGCATGACGACAGGCTTCCCCCGGAGGTTATCGAGGAAGCAAGAGCCGCCGCCCATGCAGCGGGGCTTCCCTTTTCCGAAAAGCCCTACCGGGACGGGGAAGATTTTGACCCTTATATATTTGACGGAAGCATGAGCATTGAGGACTACGAACTTATGCACCGCATGATTGAAAAAGAAAGGAGCGAGCAAATGGACGAATGGAAAACAGGTTATTCCTCATACGACCATGACAGACTGGAAGCCGCCGACAAGATGAAGATTGAGCGCGGTATCTATTTTGACACGAAAGGCGCGGATATTTCCCCGCTGACCGCCTTACCTCTTGCCGAGCTTGTGAAGCTGCGGGAGGAAAGCGCGGCTGCGGAACAGACCGTTTTTGAAAATCTGAAAGTACAGGCTTCCGCATGGGAGGAACAGGCAGGAAAGACCTTGCTATTTGACAAGGCGATTGAGTATGCGAGAATACCCGAAGTGAAGCATACGGCGAACAAGTGGCAGGACGAGGACAACGACCGCCACACCATCAGCAACCGGGTATATAAAATGAGCTACCATGTGTATGAAAATACCCGCTACGACAGAAAAGCAGAGAAATCTATCCCGTACTCCTATACGTTATCTTGGAACATCTACACCAACAGCCCCCACGGGTACGGACAGGCAAAAATTGCCGGACAGGACAGAAAGGTATTTGCTGACCGGGCAGCTATGGAAAAATATCTGAACGGGCGTATCAAGGCGTATGAAAAACTTTTTACGGAAATCTCCCCGGCTATCCCGCCGGAATACGCGGAACAGTTTAGGGTAAACGGACAGCTCTTACCAGGCTACACCGTAGAGGGCGAGGAAATCAAGCAGCCCGCCGCCGACATTTCCGCCGCTGCACCGAGAACCGAACCGGGACAGGAAACGGAACAGTTTGCAATCCTGATTGACAGCCGCACCCGCTTTGAAACGGGAGAACCGGGTGGCTACTGGCTTTCCATGCCCGCCACAAAGGAAGAACTTCACAAAGCTATGCGAAGCGTCGGCATTACCGCTGACAATCCGCAGGATTTTTTCATTCATGGGTATTCTGACCGGGAGGACAGACACATTGCCCTGCCGTATGACATGGTATGCGCGGCACAGGTGGACGAGCTGAACTTCCTTGCGGCAAGACTGGAAACCCTTGACGCTTCCGGGATTGCCGCGCTGAACGCAGCCACGCAGCGCAGGAATGGTTTTGAGAATATCGGGCAGCTCATTGACTTTACCTATAACGAGGACTTTTTCGTGCATATCCCCGAAGTCCACACGCCCCGCGAATTGGGCGATTATTACCTTAACAAATCCGGCATGATGCAAATGCCCGCTGAATGGAAAAACAGCATTGACCCTATCGCCTTTGGACGAAACGCCGCCGCGCAGGAAAAAGGCAGCTTTACGGAATACGGCTACCTTGTGGAAAGCGGCGACGAATGGGAGAAACACTTTGAGGGACGGGACGTGCCGGAGGAATACCGCATTATGAGCTACCCGCAGCCGACCATCGAACTGGACGCAGCCCCGGCAGTACAGACGGCGACCATTCCCGAAGCACAGCAGCAGGAGCCGCGCCCGGTTATCCCTATCGTGCTGACGAGCGAGAAGCCAGCCGAAAAGCTCAAAGAGATAACCGACCGCTTGGAGCAAGGCATTACGGAGCTGTTCGACAGCGAGCGTTACAAGGAATATCTGCGCGTCATGTCAAAGTTTCATAATTACAGCTTTAACAATACGCTGCTGATCGCCATGCAAAAGCCCGACGCTTCCCTTATCGCCGGATTTTCCGCATGGAAAAATAACTTTGGACGAAACGTGATGAAAGGACAAAAGGGTATCAAAATCCTTGCCCCGTCGCCCTTTAAGATTAAAAAGGAACTGGAGAAAATCGACCCGCAGACGGGAAAAGCCTTTATCGGCAAGGACGGAAAGCCCGTAACCGAGGAAAAGGAAATCACAATCCCCGCCTTTAAGGTGGTATCGGTCTTTGACGTATCGCAGACCGAGGGAAAGGAAATCCCCGACATTGCCGTAAATATGCTGACCGGGGACGTGGAGCATTACAAGGACGTTTTCGCTGCCCTTGAAAAGACTTCTCCTGTTCCTGTCGGCTTTGAAAAAATCGAGGGCGGCGCACATGGTTACTACCACTTGGAGGACAAGCGTATTGCCCTTGATGAGGGCATGAGCGAGCTGCAAACCTTAAAGACCCTTATCCATGAAATCGCCCATGCGAAGCTGCACGACATTGACCTAAACGCCCCTTTGGAGGACTTGGAGAACAGACCCGACCGCCGCACCCGTGAGGTGCAGGCAGAAAGTATTGCCTATACCGTGTGCCAGCATTACGGGCTTGATACTTCCGATTATTCCTTTGGGTATGTTGCCGGGTGGAGTGCCGGACGGGACCTTGCCGAACTGAAAAGCTCCCTTGAAACAATCCGCAGCACCGCAGCGGAAATCATCAACAGCATTGATGAACATATCGCAGAGCTGCAAAAGGAACAGGCGCAGGACGCTCCGAGGGAGAAAGCCGCCATGCAGGAGTACATTTACAAGATTGAAGCCAACCCCCGCACAACGGGCGACAACGACCGCTTTTTCCTGCAAGCCTATCTCCCGCAGGAAAACGGCAGGGCAAAAATCGGGGACGTGCTGTATATCGGCAGCCTTGCAAAATGCCGGGAACTCATGGGCGGGCTGAACGCCGGAGAGCTGACGCAGGGAGAAGTAAAGGAGCTATATGCAAAGGCGCAGGAAGCCGAAGCCGACAAAGACACCTTTTCCATTTATCAGCTAAAGCAAGGGGACGAAACGCGGGACTTCCGCTTTGAGCCTTACGACCGCCTGCAGGCGGCGGGAAATGTGGTTGATAAGACAAACTATGAGCTTGTCTATTCCGCAGAGCTTACGCCGGGTACTTCCCTTGAAGATATTTACACCCGTTTCAATATCGACCACCCGAAAGATTTTAAGGGACACAGCCTTTCCGTTTCCGACGTGGTAGTGCTTCATCAGAACGGACAGGACGCGGCGCATTATGTAGATAGTTTCGGCTACAAGGAAGTGCCGGAGTTTTTGCAGGAGCAGACACAACAGCCGGAAAAGATAAACCCGCTAAAGCACGTCGAGGACACAATCGAGCAGAACGACAACAACTTTGACGGTATCATCAACAACACCCCTACGGTTGACGAACTGGAAGCAAAGGTAAAAGCCGGGGAACAGATTTCCCTTGTTGACCTTGCAGAAGCGATTAAGGCAGACAAAGAACGCGGCAAAGAAAAGCCCTCTATCCGGGCGCAGCTTAAAGCTGACAAAGAACGGACGGGGAAAAAGAAGAACGCAAAGCAGAAGTCGCAGGACTTGGAAAGGAGCTGACACATGAGCAAATTAAATAAATTTGAAGATGTAGACGTGTTCGCTTCCCTCGATGCGATTATGAAGCAGAATACAGGCTTTTACCAAAGCGATTTTGATATTGACAGGGAGATTATCGCAAAAACGGCGGCAAGCGCAAGTAAAGAGGATAAGACCCTCTTATGGTTTTGCCGCCCGTCCGGGACGCATTGCTTCCGGGAGCGTGACGTTTTCCTAAAGGACACCGCGCCCCATAATACCTGGCGTTTTTACATGGAGCAGACAAGCGACCGTATTCTTGCCTATGCAATCGAGCTGACAGGCAAGGAGCATGGAAAAATCAAGGGCAATCTGTATGAACTTGACTATTCCCGCCATTATGAGCGCGTCAAAGAAAAAGGGCTGCCCGCCGATACGGTAAAGCTGATTTATGAGCGCGGGGAGCAGATGATACCCGCCGGACAGTATTTCAACGGAAGCCCAGACCCGCAGTTTGGGAAGTTTGAACGCTTTGAAGCCATACCCAACGACCCGGACGCTCTTAAATGGCTCTTACGGGAGGAACACCGCAACAGGGAGCAGCTTCCACCGGGAGATTTTAAGGCCCATATCGCCGCATTGCATGACGGACTGACTGAAACGGAAGCACGGCGCATTGTGCGGGAAATGAAGCGGCATGACACGCCGAACAGCCCGAACAAGACCCATTTCATGGTGGAGCTTTCCCCAGCGTTCATGCAGCTTGCGAACACAAAGGACATTGACCGCCTTTTCTCCATGCTGCCTTACAAGACCCTTTCCTTTTCCAAAATCGAGGGCAGACATGGAACGTATGCGCTGATTGACAAGGGAGAGAACCGGGACAAAGAGATTAAAAAGCCCCGCCCCTCTGTCCGGGCGCAGCTTGCCGCAGACAAGAAAACAGCCGCCCCGAAAA
>ERZ772884.1528-NODE-1528-length-14728-cov-2.611327_pt1 | contig 14728 bp, 7 predicted proteins | sample MGYA00580574_ERZ772884 | MGnify/ENA primary metagenome ERZ772884 (study PRJEB29015, sample SAMEA2737690) | human gut metagenome | biome: human gut; feature: human-associated habitat; material: faeces | place: China | collected 2012 ... | reverse complement strand
TGATGGCGTCGCCGATGGGGGTGCCTTCGAGGTTGCGTTCCTTGAGAATCGGCATGAGCGTGCCGAGCGCGGTGGTGGTGAGTGCGATTACCGTGGCTACGCCGTTGATGCCTTGCTTGGTGAAGAACGGAAGGAATGTCACAACCAGCCAGGCGAGGCCTAGCGTGATTCCCCATGTAAGCAGTCCGACTTTGCCTTGATGTCCGGCGAGTCGTTTGGGGTCGATTTCGTAGCCGGCGAGCAGGAACAGGAACGCCATGCCGAGCTCGTTCAAGAGTTTCACGGCGTCGTTTACTTCGATCACGCCTAGTCCGTACGGGCCGAGCGCGGTTCCGGCGGCGAGCAGCAGCACGGTTTGCGGAATGAACTTGCCCGGGATCAGCTGCGCCACGATTGGGCTGACGGCCGCCACCGCCATGATGATGGTTAATGAAACGAGCTCTTGCGTCATGTTTCCAGCCTAGTGAGTCTGCGTGACGGTGCTCGGATACGCGGTGACCCCCATGACGCGCTGGGGGTGAGGTTAAGTTTTTGTTAATTTTATGGGGGGGGGGTCTATGAGCTTTTATTATCCGTGGAAAATGGCGGGACTGTTTTGTTTGAAGGTTGGCCCCCTCTTTTCGTTGAAGGGGATGGGTCTTTCGTTCGAGGGTTTTAACGAGGGTGTTAATGGAAAGAGCCCGATATGATGCTGAATCGAGCTGTTTAGGCGATTTAGGGGGTGTAAAAAATGATTGATGGCAAATTCACAGCAAAGGAGCGTGCGTATCTGGCCAGCCTGCCAGCGGTCAAAAGCGTGAGCCCATCCCATATCCGGTATACCGATCGCTTTAAGGTCGAGGTCATGTGCCGGTACAACGCGGGCGAATCGCCGTCGGCCATCTTTCGGGAGGCGGGTCTCGACCCCAAGCTGATCGGCTACAAGCGCGTGGAACGGTGCATCGCGCGCTGGAAGCAGCAGGAGGAGCGGAACAAGCGCAGGAACGAACATACGAACCATTACATGCAGGATTGTGATGACGAGCTGGAAGCCATCGAACTGCGCGGAGACGATGTGGATCAGTCCGTGGTGGATCTTTATGGCGCTGGCGCGGCAGGGACGTCGGGAAGCGACGTCGCGACGAGAAACGTTGGCGCGTCGGGAAGCAACGGCGTGCAATCGCAAGGCTCGGACAAGTTGCAGGAATCGCGCGCATCGCAGGATATGCTGTCGAAACTTGCACAGGCACAGCTGACCATCAACAAATGCGACATGCTGATAGCCAAGCAGGCGTTGCGTATCGACGAGCTGGAACGCGTGCTGCGGAAGTTCATCCAGTGATGCGTGCGAAACGTATGAAAAACATGGAACGTACGGAAGGCGCAGAACCGTCTTTCAACGAGATAATCGACGTTTCCGACGACATGCGCAGACGGCGTGGCCGTCGTAGGAAAACCGTCGCCATGCGTGTCTCCGCGGCACTGCTGATCGTCATCGCAATCTGTATCGGCGGATTCCCGACGATGCTGCAATACCGGTCGGCACACGAACTGTCGAACACGTCGGACCAATCCGCACGTGCGGTTGCGGGCTGGCCGTATCCGCAAGCGGACGACGCAATCGCAGCGGCCAAGGAATACAACGAACGGCTTGCCACATCGGGGCAGCCGATTCTCGGCGAAGCGAAAGACCCGTTCTCCCAGGTGCAGGGCAGTTCGCGGTCCAGCGAATCCGGTTCCAACGAATCAGACAGCGCCAGCGCCAAAGATACGGAATATCAAAGCCTGTTGGATTCCGGCAGCGGTGTGATGGGCACTATCCGCATTCCGAAAATTTCTGTGAAACTGCCGATCTACCATGGCACGTCGCAGTCGGCACTCGCGTCCGGTGCGGGGCATTTGTATGGCAGTAGTCTGCCGGTGGGCGGCAAGGACACTCATGCCGTAATCACCGGGCATCGCGGACTTGTGGACGCGATGATGTTCACCCGATTGGATGAAATGCGCGTCGGCGACTACTTCTACATCGAAGTGATGGGCCGCACGCTCGGCTACCAGGTGGACCGCATTTCCGTAATCGAGCCGAACGATACGTCGAAGCTGAAAATCGTTCCCGGCGAAGACCGGGTGACGTTGATGACGTGCACGCCGTACGGCGTTAATACGCATCGACTGTTGGTTTCTGCGGTGCGCTCGCCGATTCCCGACGTGGTGCCGGCGGAGCATGATGCGGCGAAGGATGCGCGAACGATTGCGACCACGGCCGCGGTGGTCACGTTGCTGCTCGGTCTGCTGCTGGCATGGTTGCGCGGGCGACCGTGGCATATCCGTAGGCATGCGGCTTGGTGGCCGAAGCGTGGCTAACGATCGCTGTTTGCCGATGCCCCCTGCCGGCTTTTTTATTCGGGTATCACCCATATTGTGAAACGTTGCGATTGCAACGGTTGACGGTGGTATGGTACCTCGACTTTCCCGCACTTAGGGTGTGCATCTCCCGACGTCTTTTCTCCTATGTTCGAGGTTGGAGCGCTGGAAGTGTATCCGTACTGGACATGGCATGTGCCGGTGCGCGATGCGCGGACGGTGTTAGAGACGGAAACCGCGTTGAAGCGCGGTATTAAGGGGACAATGCATATGAGGCATGTACATGAATCTGAGGCAAAGCCAAAGGGGAACTTTGCCAAGCGAATCGTAGCTGCGGTAGCCGCGGTCGCCATGCTTGGTGGCATGGGCTACGCCACCACTTCTGCCGCGCTGGCCGATGACGTCAATGCCACTGTTGAGCAGCAGAATGGTATCAGCATTGGTCTGCATGATTACGATCGCAACTCCATCAACAATAATCATGCGTTGCATTTTATGAGCGGAGGAAACGAAACCGGTTATAACCGCTATGTTCAAGATGGCAGAGGTGCGTACGCGGGCATTGTGAAGCCTCTGCTGACTAACGATTATCCGACCATGGCGGATGGCAACGGATCGCTGGATTATCTCTTCGGCGGTGCGTCTGATAAGGCTGTGACTAATTACATGCCGGACGGTGGTTTGCTGACTTCGGATGGTCAAGGGAATTACAGTTTCGATGCGGCGTCGAAATATGCGAAATATAACGGCAATAGCAATCGATTCGAATTGACCAAGCAGACACAGAGCGGGGATCGTAACCCGTTATTCACGCCGTTTGGCAATGACAGCGACGCCGATAGGTATTCGTTCGGCATGAACCTTGGGGCCGATTTCTATATGCCTAAAGATGGCAAAGTCAACAATCAGAACATGGTGTTTGATTTCACCGGTGACGACGATGTGTGGGTGTTCATCGATGGTGTGCTGGTGCTTGACTTGGGCGGTATCCATCAGGCGATACGCGGAACGATTGATTTTGCTACTGGGAATATCACGTATGATCGAAATCAAAGTTATGGTTCGGATCGCGCGACGACAATTAACCAGGCATTCAGTAATGCGGGCAAGAACTGGGATTCCGCTGCATATAAAACCCATCATTTGAGCTTCTTCTATCTGGAACGCGGCGACGGCGGATCCAACTGCAAGATCAGCTTCAATTTGCCGGTGAAGCCGTCCAAGGCCATTGACATTGAAAAGCAGACATTGGGCACTATTCCAGCCGATCAACAGTTCCAATTCCAGCTGTTCGCCAATGGCTCGCAAACGCCATATGAAGGCAAATACAGCGTTTACGATGCGTCCACCAATCAGGTTGTCAGCTCTGGTTTGAACACCGGTTCGAACGGTGTGATCACTTTGGCCAAAGGCCAATTTGCTCGTGTGCAATCCAATGATTTCTCTGATGACACAACCTATTCGGTGCGTGAGCTGAATTCCGGCAAATACACTGTTTCCGCGAATGGTGAGGCGTTGTCGCAGCACAACGATGGAAATGGTGGTTCCTATGCGGAAACCCATTCTTTCAAGGTGAGCGATACCAGCCATGTGACTGTTATCAATTCCAATGTGAAGCCACAAAACAATAAGACCATCGAAAAGGTCGATGGTGATGGCGACCAGTACGAGTTGCATTTGAATGCTTCGGGTGATAGCGCTTCTTCCGAAACCACTACCGTCACGCCAGCCGACATTGTGCTGGTTATGGATAAGTCCGGCAGTATGCAGGATAAAAACGACAATCGTGATACTAACGCGAAGAACGCGGCAAATAAGCTTGCTGAGAAATTACTGACCGAGGCGAATTCCAAATTATCGGAATCTCAACAAGTCCAAATGGCGGTTGTGACATTCAGCGACAAGGCCTCGACTAAGCAGAGCTTCACCACATCTGTCAGCAAGATTAAAACAGCTGTGTCCAGCAAACCTGATGGTGGAACCAACTGGGAGGCTGCGCTTAAGCAGGCGAATGATCTGCAAGGACGCACGGGCGTGAAGAAGCACATCATTTTCTTGTCCGATGGCAATCCGACGTTCCGTATATCCAATTATCCGATTGGGTGCAGCAAAAAAAGGTGCAATCCTGATGATGATTGGCGTACTACACCTCAGGGTGTGCATGGTGCAGGTACCGAGGGTAGTGATAATTACTACGGTTACAACTATGCTGCCGCTCTGGCCGAGGCCAACAGGCGGGAGAGTAATGTTTCGCTTTATGTGGTGAAGGCTTCGACTGACGCCAATAGAATGTCCGATTTCGCCCGTGAAGCCAAGGCAGTGAACGGTAAGGAATTCGATGGCACGAATGCTGAGAATCTGACGCAAGCATTCGGCCAGATCTATTCCAGCATCACCTCATCCGCGAAGATCAAGGTCTCCTCCATCACTGACACCTTGTCCCAGTGGGTCGACCCGGTCGATTTCGCTGGCGTGGCCGACGGTGCCGATATCACACAGTATGTGACGGTGAAAAACGGCAATAAGGCGCTGACGGGCGGATATACGGCCACGTACGGTGTCGATCAATCTGGCAATCGCACGGTGACGGTGACGTTTAACGGCACAGACGGTATCGTTACTGAGAAAGCCGACAGCATCGACGTATCCTTCAAGGTCAAGCCAAGCGATGCCGCCTATGCCACTTATGCCGGCAACCAGCAATACCCGAATGTGGGAGAGCCGAATACTGGCACCGCATCTGCGGGCCAGCCGGGATTCTATTCCAATGTGGACGCGCGATTGAACTATTGCGTGCTTACCGAGGTTAATGGAACTACGTCATGCGCACCGACTGAAGTCGAGTATCCGCATCCTGTGGTGCAGGTGAAGCTCGGCAAGATCAAGATCGTCAAGCAATGGTCGGATGGTGCGAGCAAGCATGATGACGGTTCCGTTACGGTGCAGTTGCAGCGTAAGAAGAGCGGCGATTCCAATGCTCAGCTGGAGGACGTCGGTGGCGTAATCACGCTGAATAAGGGCAATGGTTGGCAGACGACTGTCGACAACCTGGTTCCTGGATACACGTATTCCGTGGCGGAAATCTCTGGTGATGACCGATATGACGTCTCCTATACGGGAAACAATGTCGACTTGACCAAGCAGATGGTGTGGTCTTCCAATGCCGATGCGGGCACGTTGAACGCGACCATCACTAACACGTTGAAGACGGTTGCCCTGGAGAACGCGATTTCGGTGAAGAAGGACCTGGCCGGACGCGAGTGGAAGACCTCCGACACGTTCGATTTCACTCTGGCGGCGAAGGGCAATGCGCCGTTGCCGGATAAGTGCGAAGCCGATCAACCTTGCACGGTGAAGGTGAACTCCGATTCGGGCAGCCATACCGCGTCCTTCGGCAACATCACTTACAACGCTGGCGATGCCTCTTACACGTATTACGTGACGGAGGTCAAGGGCTCTATCGCTTCATTGCATTATTCGCAGGCGAAGTATGAGGTTGTCGTGACTGTCGCGAAGGACTCCAACGGAGAGTGGAAGGCTTCCGTGAAGTCCGTGACCAAGGTGCTGGATGACAACGGTGCAGCAGTTCCCGAATCGCAAAGTGCTGCTACTGAACCTGTCACCTTCACCAACCGATATGTCGCGGTGTCGGCGCTGCCGTTGACGGGTGGTGCGACGGGACGCCAGTGGCTACTGGTCGGTGGCGTGATCGGCGGACTCGCGGTGCTGCTTATCGGCGCTGCCGAAATTTGGAATAACAAGAAGCGACTCGTCTGAGTTGCTGTGTGAGGCCGGAATGCCTACCAACTTGAGGGCATTCCGGCCGGCAAATCAAAATTTGCGGATCGCGGGAGCAAGTTGGGTTCCCGCCTCCCGCGATTGCAAAAACAAGTAATCAAACAATAAGGAAGAGAGGATTCTCATGAAGATGAGGAAACTTTTCGCCGGCATCGCCGCCGCGGCGACGCTGCTGGGTGGCATGGCCCTGGGCGCAACCAGCGCACAGGCCGATGACGCTGCTGGTACTCCGGTAACGGGCGTAGCAACGTTCACGTTCACCGCTGAAACCGCTGAACAGCTGACCAACGCCAACCTGAAAGCATACAAGATTGGCGATTATGTTCAGTATGGTTCCGGCGAGAACGTTGCTTACGGTGTGGTGACGAATTCTAACAATAAGACTGCCGTTGACTCCGCGTTGAAGGCTGCCGGTGTAGATACTACGGATTCTGAGGTGGACCATCTGGCCGCAGCCCTGAATGCCGGCCAACTGGATGTTTCTGATGTTCGCCCATGGGCTTCTCCTACGGCAACTCGTAAGTTTGCCGATGCTTTGGAGAGCGAAGGCCGTTTGACTAGCGGAACTGATGTTACGCTGAGCAACCCGGTTGCTGCACAAGACGGCTCTTATTCCGCCACCGTGTCTTTGCAGGCAGGTATCTATGTGTTCATTGACTCTGCGGTTGCTACTGGTTCTGTGACCCAGGCAATCCCGATGATTGTCGCTTCCGGCACGGTTGCTGATAAGGTCTTGACTGATCCGATTCGGGGCGCCAACACCGTGAACATGAAGAACACCAACAACCCCGAAAAGACAAAGGAAGTCAATAAGACTTCTGCTGCCATCGGTGACACTCTGACCTACACCCTTACCGGCGTTGTCGCGAACCCGGCTCCGACCGCGTTCAAGTTCACCGATACTCCGAGCAAGGGTCTGACCATCAAGGCTAACAGCTTCCAGTTCTTTACGGAGGAGGCTAATGCGGAGCGCCAAGCTGAACCTGCGAGCAACTTCAGTGTTACCCCGACTGGTGATTTCACGGGTAATGGTACCGCATCTTTCGATGTCGAGGTGGAGAATCCGTCCGCTTATGCAGGCAAGAAGATTGTGGTCACCTTTGAAGCAGTGATCAATGACGAAGCTGACGTCGAGAATGGTGTCGTCAACAAGCTTGACAACTATGGCACCTCGGTTCAGGTCCCGACCACGTTTGGCAAATTCGAATTCACCAAGGTGGATCCTGATGGCAAAGGCATTGAGAACGTTACCTTCCAGGTAAAGGACGGTGACACCACGCTGTACTTCGTGAAGCAGAAGGACGGTTCCTACAAGAAGGCTGCTTCTGCTGCCACTTCGGGCGCAACTGCTGATGTCAAGACTGGTGCTGATGGCAAGCTGTCTTTCACCGGTCTTGATAAGACCAAGATCTACACCGTCACGGAAACTGTGCGCGCCAGCGATGCCTACCTCAACATCATGCCGAGCTTCACTGTGTCTTTCAACGAGGAGAACGGTTCAGCTGTTCTGGCTAAGACCACCACTTCCGATCCGTGGGGCCTGGTCAACACCACCGCCAAGACCGTGAAGAACATCAAGTCCATCACCCAGCTGCCGCTCACCGGCGCTGCGGGAACCATGCTGTTCACCGTTGTGGCTCTGCTCGTGGCTGGCGCTGGCGTGACCATCGCCATCAAGTCTCGTCAGAACGCCGAGGCCTGATCGCCCATCTCTGACGGTGTTCGTTAAGAACACCAATTCGGAGTGATTTAAGGTCGACCCATTATGGGTCGGCCTTTTGTATTGCTCTGTATTTCATATGGGATTGCTTGGATTGCGCCATATTACCGTTGCTTTGGACGTGCCACCCGATGTGGGTGGACATTGCGTTTTTCGAGGGTATAAGGCGTTTCAGTGGGATGTGTTGCAACAAACGGAATCTGGAAACGTGAACCGTTATGGGGGCTGTTAGTCAGGGGAGTGAAGTGGGGGTATTGCACGGAAGGAGGGCCATAGAATCGCAGGCACATCCGCAAAAGAAAGCAACGAAGCATCAATGGGAGGTATTGCGATGCGCAGTGGGGGAGCATTCAGTGATGAGGAGATTCAGCTGTTGCGTGGATTGCCGGCTGTTTCCAATGTGACTCGTGATCGTATCACCTATTCCGACACATTCAGACAGGTGTGCACCATCCGATATCTTGCGGGGGAGTCGCCCACCAAGATCTTTCGTGAAGCGGGTCTGCCGCCGGAATTGGTTGGTTACAAGCGTATCGAGCGCAGTGTGGCGCGGTGGAAGGATGCGGCCATCAAGTCGGTGAGCGGCAGCGACACCATGACCGATGGTGAGATCATAGCGCAGCTTGCGGCGCGGTATAAGCGTGCGTTGGCGACGAGGCGGAGTCTTGAAGACATCGCCAATACGGCCACTGAGCCGAAGCCTGCCGCAACGGCTGCGTCGAATGACGTTCATCCGTTGTCTCTCGGACTGTTCGACGGTGATACGGCCGGCATTATTATCAGGCAGCAGGCTCGTCGTATCGACGAGCTCGAGCGCGATGTGGTGAGGTTGCGCAACAAGCTGGACAAGGAAGTCGGGCCCAATCCTGCCTCCGCTGAGGCCTGACTTATGCTATCTAGCTTATAGATGGCGGGTGGTTCGCCCCATTTGCCAGTTCGGGGGTGTAAATCATACCCCCGAACCGCCTATTCTCGTCTAGCACCCGCCATCTATAAGCGAAATACCTTTCCGCAAAGCCCCAAATCCGCCATCTATAAGCCAGATAGGCCCATCGGTTTGACCATGGGCAGACTCGGTTAGAGATGCTCTTGGCAAAAATGCCAATTTCGGCCTCCTGCAAGGGTTTTGCTGGGGCTAACCCACGATTTGCGTAAGTCCTAACCCATGATTTGCGTAAAACGTGGTTCGCTCAGAGCTGTGGCCGGAGACCGTCCAAGTTCGACCGACATTATCGGAATCGTTAGGGAAGAAGGCACGCGGGCGGAGTGCAATATAATGTTCCCTATGGCTGGCAGTTCAAGGGGGCAAGACTGATGGCAGTTTTTCCGCATGGGAGCGCGCGCGGCGGGTCGAGAAGCGACGGTCCTCAGCAAATTAAGGACTTACGCGCCGACGATTTTTATGGCGATTCGCACGATGGCAACGACGGCTCGCGGTTCGCACGACACCACGCGCAACACGCGCACCTACGTTCCGCCGACGTTCGCCGAGGCGACCGATGTGTCCGAAGAGATTCGCGAGCGTCGCGCCGACGTGGGTAGATCCATTGCCCTGCGTGTGCTTGCGGCGGTGCTGATTTTCTCCGCAATCGGCATTGGTTTTTTCCCGAAAGTGCTGCAATACCAGTCCGCGCAAAAGCTGGCGAGCACGTCCGCCCGTTCCGAGCAGAGCGTCGCGGGCTGGCCGTATCCGCAGGCCGACGAGGCATTCGCCGCAGCTGGGGCGTACAACAAGCGTCTCGCCGAATCGGGGCAGCCGGTGATTGGCGAGGCTGAGGATCCGCTCGCCGAGTTGTACAACAACAATCAGTCCGACTCCAGCGACGGTTCCGGTTCCAGCTCGACGGGCGCAGACGCCACTGGCGATGGTAACAAGGATTCCGCTAGCTCCAAAGACGCGGAATACCAGCGTTTGCTGGATACTGGCGATGGCGTGATGGGTTCCATCCGCATTCCAAAGATTTCTGTGGATTTGCCGATTTACCATGGCACGTCGGAGCAGACGCTTGCGTCCGGTGCGGGGCATTTGTATGGCAGTAGTCTGCCGGTGGGTGGCAAGGATACGCATGCGGTGATTACCGGACATCGGGGTTTGGTTGAAGCCTCAATGTTTACGCGTTTGGATGAGATACGGGTTGGTGATTACTTCTATATCGATGTGATGGGCCATACGCTTGGCTATATGGTGGATCGTATTACCGAAATCGAACCTAACGACACATCGCAATTGAAGATTACCTCTGGCGAGGATCGGGTCACGTTGATGACATGCACTCCGTACGGTGTGAATACGCATCGTCTGTTGGTTTCGGCATTACGTTCCGCCATTCCCGAAGAGATTCCCGCGGAGGATGATGCGGCAAAAGATGTGCGTGTGATTGCGGGCGTGGTGTCAGCTGCCACGTTGCTGGTCGGTTTGTTGTTGGTTTGGCTGCTCCGCTGTCCGTGGTATGTCCGTAGGCATGCCGCTTGGTGGCCAAAGCGCAACTAGGGGTTGATGGCGTTAATGTTGCACTTGACAGATGCTTTTTTGTCGGGGAAAATTCTGAAAGAGGCATGACAACGTTTGCTTATAGTTTTTGCATCGCGATTTACGGGGGCAAGAATACTCTAGAATCGCGATGATATGTGCGATTTCAAGGAAAGTATATCCCCTTGATTACCTCGTTGGGAGGGTATGTATCCCTCTGTTTTTCTCCTTAAGGTTTAGGCAACGAAGCGATTGTCGGACGGTATGTGAAGCGAAGACGCATCAAATATACCGGTCGAAGGAGGAAGGTATTTCCCCGATCGCTTAACGGTACAAGGGGGTTGACGTATGAGACACGTCTTTGAGCGAAACAGGGCGAGGGGCACAGGTCTGTTCACGCGTCGTGTCATTGCGGCCGTCGCGACGGTCGCAATGCTCGCCGGCGTGGGGTGCGTCACTGCTTCGTCAGCGGCGGCGGAAGATGCCACGGGAGCCTTGGAACAACAAATCGAGCAGCCGGTATTGCAAGAATCTGGGCAAGAGGATTCACAGCCGGTGGAACAAAATTTGATGGTGGGAGAAGAGCAGCCGTCAGAGCAAGAGCAGCCGTCAGATCAAGAGGCTTACCAGCAAGTCGAACAAGAAACGGAACAAGAAACGAAAGAAGAGACTGAGCAGTGGGTTGAGCAGGAGGTTGAACAACAATCTGAACAACAATCTGAACAACCTGATGAGCAGCCAGTTACGTTGTCCGCTCAACCGATTGCGCGAGCAAATCGGGCGCAGTCGGTTGCGCAGAACGAGACCGGTTCTCAGTTGGGCGCTCCGGAGAAGCATAAGCGCATCAAGAAGAACGATGATGGCAGTTACACCGTGAACGTGGATGTGAAGGGCGCCGTCAACAGCACCACGGTCACCACCACCCAGCCGATCGACTTCACGCTGGTGCTGGATGTGTCCGGTTCGATGGACGATCCGATGAGTAAGACGGATCGGACCAAGCGGTTAGACGCACTGAAAGAAGCGGTTAAAGCATTTCTTGATGAAGCTGCGAATACTAATACGGAGGCCGGTTCCGAACTGGTTCGCGTTGGACTGGTGAAGTTCGCCGGCAACGAAAAGAACGGAATCGGGGATGACACGTACCGAAGTGGTGGGTACACCTACAACTACTCCCAAATCGTTAGCGATCTGACTGCGAATATGAGCGGTCTGAAGAACAAAGTCAGCAAACTCAAAGCCGCTGGCGCCACCCGAGCCGACAATGGATTCAATCTTGCGGTCAAGGTGATGGGCAGTGCTAGTGCTCGAACCGATGCGAAGAAGGTCGTTATCTTCTTCACGGATGGCTCGCCTACATCGTCTAATGGGTTTGAAAAAGAAGTGGCAAACAATGCCGTTACCGCTGCCAAGAAGTTGAAGGATGGCGGTGCCGCCGTGTATTCCATCGGCATCTTCGCCAGTGCCAACCCGTCCTCGCTCTCCAGCAACGAGAACCAGTTCATGCATGCGGTGTCCAGCAATTTCCCAAAGGCAACGAAATACAACCAGCGCGGTGAAGGGAATATCAAAGCCGGCTATTATAAAAGCGCGACGAACGCTTCGGAGCTGAATGCCATCTTCGACGAGATTGAGAAGAGCGAGACCACCACATCCGCATACATCAATGTGGTGATGGAGGATACGCTGTCGGAATATGCCGAACTTGCTGGCAGCGACTATAAGGTCGTAGCCAAGGACTCGTCCGGACAGGCCGTCGCTTTGACCAAGGATGTCGATTACACCCTGACATACGACGAGAACGCGAAGAAGTTCACCGTCAGGTTCCTGAAGGCTCTGGCCCACAACGTGACGTACACGCTGGAATACAACGTGAAGCCCACGCAAAATGCATACAACGACTACGCCTCTAATCTGAATACCGGCAAGGATGGATATGCCGGCGTGAAGGGTGACGCGGATACCGATCTGGACGGGAACACCACGTCCTCGAACCAGCCTGGTTTCCATTCGAACGATTCCGCATGCCTGTCATACACGGCCGATGGCGTGGATCATGCATGCGGCGGCAATCCGTATCCGCATCCGGTGATCCAGGTGGTTTCCTCGACGCTGCATATCGAAAAGCAGTGGAGTGGAGACGGTGACAAGCCGGAAAGCATCACGGTGGATATCAAGCAAGGTGGCAATAGCTACAAGACAGTCACGTTGAAGTCGGATGCGAATGGAAACTGGTCCACGGATGTGATCATTCCGGCCGGTGCCGCGAAAACGTACACGGTGACGGAAACCGAACCGGAGAACCATCAGTGGAAGGCCTCCTACCAGCACAAAGTCGGCAATGGTGCTCTCGCTGACGGCAATGTGGTGACGGTGCCGGAATCCATGGCATCGCAGAACGCCACAGTAGTCATCACCAACACGTTGAAGACGGCCACGTTGAAGAACGCAATTGGCGTGAAGAAGGAGCTGGTCGGCCGCGATTGGAAGGATTCCGACGAGTTCACTTTCAAGCTGAAGGCAGACGATTCCAATCCAGACGCGCCGATGCCAGCTTCCTGCAAGAACCAGTCGGCGTGCACGGTGACGGTGAAACGCGATTCGTCTGACGATCACGTTGCTTACTTCGGCGACATCACGTATGACGCAGGTGAAGCCGAGTACACATATCTTGTGACGGAGAACGCTGGTAATGCTTCCGCAATGTATTACTCGCAGGCGGAATACCGGGTGGTCGTGTCCGTGATGAAAGACGGAACGTCCGGTGAATGGAAGGCCGTTGTCGAATCCGTGACCCAGCTGAAAACCGATTATGGTGCCGCTGGTTCGAATTGGGACGAGACCCAGCCAATGCTGTTCACCAACCAATACATTTCGGCATCGTCACTGCCATTGACGGGCCGCATGGGTGCGGAACGATGGTGGCAGATTGCGGCCGGCGGAGTTGGCGTGCTGGCATTGCTCGCCGTCGCTGCGGCCGACCAGTGGAGACGTAAGAAGCGGCTCAGCTGAATAACACAGGATTTGCGGATCGCGGGGGCGCGTTGGGTTCCCGCCTCCCGCGATTGCAGAAAACAGTAACCAACAATCAAGGAAGAGGAGATTCTCATGAAGATGAGGAAGCTTTTCGCAGGGCTGGCCGCCGCGGCAACGTTGCTGAGCGGCATGGCCATCGGCGTCGCCGCCGCACAGGCTGATGATGCTCCATTGCTGCAAGTTAACCACGCACAGGAAGGCCATACGTACACGCCATACAAGTTTGCCATGTTTGAGAATCCTGGCGATGGCTCGGTCGAAGTGAAAACGGTTGACGCATGGAAGGGAGCTGTGACCACCGCTGCTGATGTGGCTGATGGAAGCCACAACGGCATCCCGACAGAGTACAAGGATAATCCAGCCGCCTATGTGGCGACGTTCACTGCGGATCAGCTCCGTGTCTTCGCCAAGACCTTGGCTGGAATTACTCCGCCGGCAGGACCTGATGGTACTGGCCTGACCGTAACTACGGAGCAGGCAAATACGAGCCAGGCGGTCAATGTGAACGGAGAAGGCTGGTATCTGGTGAAGGATACGTTCACCAAGGCTGGCGAAACGACTGTGACGTCGGGAACTCCGGCTGTGGTGGCCACCACCGTCAATGGACTGTCCAATCTGAGGATTGCGGCCGATACGACGACCGGTCAGGGCAACATCACGACTGAAGGCCAGTTCAACGCGAAGAACGCGAATCCGACCGACGAGCCGCTCAAGTTCGCCCGGATGAATGACGTGGATGTGAACGGTAAGAGCGTAAAGGTGGGCGACACCGTGGACTTCACTGTGGCCGCGGACGTTCCTCATGCTGCGGCTGGCTGGGATGCGTACCCCTTTACCATTACCGATACTGCGTCCAAAGGTTTGCAGATTGCGGCAAAGAGTGCCTTCACGGTCCAGTTCGGAGATCATACTACTGTGAATCCCGATCTGTACATGATAACGCAGGAAGGCAATGCTCAATCCGGCACCACCACGACCATCTATTTTGCCGATGCCACAACGCTGGCCGGTAGGACGATCGTCGTGTCGTACCAGGGCACCGTCACCAAGGATGCGTTGGATGGCTTGAGCGGCAGTGTGGACAACAAGGCCACAATCACCACCAAGGATGGTACCAGCGGTGAAGGCAAGACTGTCCTTAAGACCTACGGTTTCCAGTTCACGAAGATTGGCAAGGAAGGGAATGAGGCCAAGCCTCTAGCCGGCGCCAAGTTCGTTGTCAAGAATGCGGAGGGCAAGTTCCTTAAGCAGGCTGAGGACGGTGCGTGGTCGTTTGTTTCCAATCAGAATGATGCCAAGACGTTCATTACTGAGAATGATGGTTTGGTGAAGGTCGCGGGTCTTGCGGCGGGAACCTACAC
>ERZ772884.1507-NODE-1507-length-14910-cov-3.299226_pt1 | contig 14910 bp, 9 predicted proteins | sample MGYA00580574_ERZ772884 | MGnify/ENA primary metagenome ERZ772884 (study PRJEB29015, sample SAMEA2737690) | human gut metagenome | biome: human gut; feature: human-associated habitat; material: faeces | place: China | collected 2012 ... | reverse complement strand
TCGGTCGGGATAACGCAAACCGTAACCTTAGACTCCGGTTTAGAGATGATAGCCTCCTCGCCGCGTACCTTGTTAGCCTCTGCGTCCATTTCTACGCCGAGGAACTCAAGGCCCGAGCAAGCCTCAAGACGAGTGCCAATCTGGTTCTCGCCTACACCGGCTGTCCATACGATGATGTCAACGCCACCCATAGCGGCAGCGTAAGCGCCGATGTACTTCTTGATGCGGTAGTTGTACATCTTCAGAGCGAGCTGTGCGCGCTTGTTGCCCTCAGCAGCAGCGCTCTCTACCTCGCGCATGTCAGAAGAGATGCCGGTGATGCCGAGCACACCGCTCTCCTTGTTGAGGAAATCTGCCATCTCCTGCGGCTTCTTGCCGAGCTTCTCCATGAGGAAAGTAACGGCAGACGGGTCGATGTCGCCAGAACGGCTGCCCATCATTACGCCAGCGAGCGGAGTGAGACCCATAGAGGTATCAACGCACTTGCCGAACTTAACGGCTGACACAGACGCGCCGTTGCCGATGTGGCAGGTGATGATGCGCTGTGTCTTGATGTCGCGGCCAAGGAACTCGCACACGCGCTGCGATACGTAGCGGTGGCTGGTGCCGTGGAAGCCGTAGCGGCGCACGTGATACTTCTCGTAGAGCTCGTAAGGCACGGCGTAGAGGTAAGCGTAGTCGGGCATGGTGCTGTGGAATGCGTTGTCGAACACGCATACCTGCGGCACTTCCGGCATCAGCTTGTCTACGGCGCGCAAGCCCTTCAGGTGGCCTGCGTTGTGTACAGGAGCGAGGTCGCAGAGACTCTCGATGCCGTCCTCTACCGACTTGTCGACGATGACGCTCTTCTCGAAGAGGTCGCCACCCTGCACGATGCGATGACCTACGGCGTCGATCTCGCTGAGCGACTTGATTGCGCCGAACTCAGGGTCGAGCAAGCACTGGAACACGAAGTTGACGCCTTCCTTATGGTCGGGCATGTCGTGCATGATCTTCTTCTTCTCGCCGTTAGGCAGAGTGATTTTGATGAATGCCTCATCAAGACCGATACGCTCAACGCCGCCTGCTGCCAGCACTGAGTTGTCGTCCATATTGTACAGCTTGTACTTGATTGAAGAGCTGCCACAATTAAGAACCAATATCTTCATTACTTTGAGTTTTGATTTTTGAATTATTACTTAGCGTCCATTGCCTGGCAAGCTGTGATAGCCACCATGTAGTAGATGTCCTCTATAGAGCAACCGCGAGAAAGGTCGTTCACCGGACGAGCGATACCCTGGAGGATCGGACCGATGGCGAGGGCGTCACCCAGGCGCTGTACGAGCTTGTAAGAGATGTTGCCCACCTCGAGGTTCGGCACAACGAGCACGTTGGCGTGGCCTGCGATGAGAGATCCCGGAGCCTTCTTCTCGCCTACAGCCGGCACGAGAGCAGCGTCTGCCTGCAGCTCGCCGTCGAGCTTCAGCTCAGGAGCCAGCTCGTGAGCGAGGCGTGTAGCCTCAACAACCTTGTCTACCACCTCGTGCTTAGCAGAGCCCTTTGTAGAGAAGCTCAGCATAGCCACACGCGGGTCCTGAATGCCAGCCACCGAGCGTGCTGTCTGCGCTGTACAAACAGCGATCTGAGCCAGCTGCTCTGCTGTAGGAACCGGTGTAACGGCTACGTCGCCCATCACGATGATGCCGTCGTCGCCGTACTGGTGCTCGTGGGTGAGCATGAGCATTGCGCCGCTCACGCAAGTAACGCCGGGAGCGCACTTGATAATCTGCAATGCAGGGCGCAGAGTGTCGCCCGTTGTGCTCAGCGCACCAGAGATCTGGCCGTCGGCACCCTCGGTCTTGATGATCATGCAGCCGAGGTAGAGCGGGTTCTTCACGAGTTCGCGAGCCTGCTCGATGGTCATGCCCTTCTTCTTGCGAAGCTCGGCGAGGAGCTCTGCATACTCCTCAGCCTTCGGGTTGTTCAACGGGTCTACGATGGTAGCCTTGTCGATGTTGTGAAGATCCCACTTTGCAGCGAGAGTCTTCAGCTCGTCGGGGTTGCCGATGAGGATAAGGTCAGCCAGGTCGTCAGCGAGGACGCGGTCGGCAGCCTTCAGAGTGCGCTCCTCTGTTGCTTCAGGGAGCACGATGCGTTGTTTGTTGCTCTTTGCGCGAGCTACAATGTGTTCAAGTAAGTTCATATATCTATGATTTAACTAAGTTCCGTATTCTTACAGTGTCTGCTTTACCTCAATCTCTGTGAAGGTCTCGAGCACGTCGCCCTGCTGTATGTCGTTGAAGTTGACGAGCGAGATACCGCACTCGAAGTTGGTAGCAACCTCCTTCACGTCGTCCTTGTAGCGCTTGAGGGCTGCGATGTCGGCTGTGTGAACCACGATACCGTCGCGGATGACACGAGCACGGTCGACACGATGTACCTTGCCTTCTGTTACGTAGCAGCCGGCAACGGTGCCCACCTTCGAAATCTTGTAGACCTCGCGCACCTCTACCTGACCGGTGATAACCTCCTTCTTCACCTTGTCGAGCATACCGATCATAGCCGACTTGACGTCGTCGATAGCGTCGTAGATGACAGAGTAGGTGTTGATTTCAACGCCTTCCTGCTCAGCCAGCTTGCGTGCTGCGGCAGATGGGCGCACCTGGAAGCCCACGATGATGGCGTCTGAAGCGTCGGCGAGCGTTACGTCGCTCTCCGAGATCTGACCTACTGCCTTGTAGATGACGTCCACCTTGATCTTCTCTGTAGACATCTTGATGAACGAGTCGGAGAGAGCCTCGATAGAACCGTCGGTATCACCCTTAACGATGATGTTAAGCTCCTTGAACGAACCGAGAGCGATGCGGTGAGAGATATCAGAGAGGGTGAGACGCTTCTGTGTGCGCAGGCCCTGCTCGCGCTGCAGCTGCAGACGCTTGTTGGCGATGTCGCGTGCCTCCTGCTCTGTCTCGAGCACGTGGAACGAGTCGCCGGCTGTCGGCGCGCCGTTCAAGCCGAGGATGATTGCAGGTTCAGCCGGACCTGCCGACTGTATGCGCTGGTTGCGCTCGTTGAACATAGCCTTGATGCGTCCCCATGATGTGCCGGCGATGATGTTGTCGCCCACGCGCAGCGTACCGTTGCTTACGAGCACCGTAGAAACGTAGCCGCGACCCTTGTCGAGCGACGACTCGATGATAGAACCCGTTGCCTTGCGGTTAGGGTTGGCCTTCAGGTCGAGCATCTCTGCCTCGAGGAGCACCTTCTCCATGAGGTCGCTGATGCCGATGCCCTTCTTGGCGCTTATCTCCTGACACTGGTACTTGCCGCCCCATTCCTCTACGAGGAGGTTCATGCTTGCAAGTTCCTCACGTACGCGGTCGGGGTTAGCACCCGGCTTGTCGATCTTGTTGATTGCGAACACCATCGGTACGTTGGCAGCCTGAGCATGTGCGATAGCCTCCTTGGTGGTAGGCATCACGGCGTCGTCGGCAGCGATGATGATGATGGCGATATCCGTCACCTGAGCACCACGGGCACGCATAGCGGTGAACGCCTCGTGACCCGGAGTGTCGAGGAACGTAATCTTACGTCCGTCCTCCAACTGCACGTTGTATGCACCGATGTGCTGTGTGATGCCGCCAGCCTCGCCAGCGATGACGTTTGTCTTGCGTATATAGTCGAGCAAAGAGGTCTTACCGTGGTCTACGTGACCCATCACGGTTACGATCGGAGCGCGCGGAACGAGGTCGTTCTCGTCGTCCTCCACCTCGGTGATTGCCTCCTGCACTTCTGCACTTACGTATTCTGTCTTGAAGTCGAACTCCTCAGCAACGAGGTTGATGGTCTCGGCGTCGAGGCGCTGGTTGATAGACACCATGATTCCCACGCTCATGAGCGTACCGATAACCTGGTTCACGCTTACGTTCATCATCGTAGCGAGTTCCGATACGGTAACGAACTCCGTCAGCTTCAGTGTCTTGCTCTCCTTCTTCTCCTCGCGCAGCTCCTCGTTCATCTTCTCCTGAGCAGCCTCGCGCTTCTCCTTACGATACTTGGCGCCCTTCTTGTTCTGGTTCTGCTTGTTAGTAAGGCGTGCGAGCGTCTCCTTTACCTGGCGTGCTACGTCCTCATCGTTCACCTCAGCCGGCTTCTGCTGTCCGCCGCGGTTGCGGTTCTTCTTCTTGTTCTTGTTGCTTGTGCCGGCATTGCCGCCACCGTTCTGCTTGCCGCCGTTGTTGTTGCCGCCGTTGGGCTGGTTAGACGCAGCGTTGATGTCTACGCGCACCTTGTTGATGCGTTCGCGCTTCTTCTTGTCGCCGCGTTGCTGCTGCGCCTTGTCCTCACGCTCCTTGCGCTTCTCCTCCTTCGACTTCTTCTTCGGACGAGTGCTCTGGTTGAGCGTAGAGAGGTCGATCTTGCCCAATACGTTCACCTTCGGCGCGTTGAGTATCTTCTTCTCGCTCTTTGTGGTGAAGATGCCTGTCTCTGTCTTCGGTGCTTCTGCCGGCTTCTCTGCGGCTTCCACCTTCTTCGGGGCGCTTGCTGTGTTGTTTACAACAGTCTTTGCTGCTTCCTGTTTCTTTTCCTGCTTGTGCTCTTTGTTCTGACCCACAGTGTTCTGATTTTTGTTTTGATTGTCCACTTTAGCCTCTGTGCTTGCTTTCTGTGGTGCTTCGGAATTTGTTGCCGGCTTCTGACTTACGGCATTAGTCTTTGCCTGCGGCTCTTTATGAGTCTCAGGTGTTGCTGGCTTTTTCTGTGCCGGTTTCTTGTTCAGACTGTCCAGATCTATCTTGCCCAGCGGCTTGTACTGCTGCTGAGTAGACGATTTGAGGAGCGGCTCAGCCTGGGTCTCCTCGCTGCGTTTCTTCTCTTTCGGCTTCTTCTGCAAGAGTTTCTCGGCTTGAGAACGAACCTCCTTGTCCTGCTGGAAGGCTCCAGCGAGTGCGGCGTACTGTGCATCGCTCAGCTTGAAGCTGGGCTCTGCCTTTACCTCTCCAAGGTCACTTCTTTTCTCAAGGAACTCCACTGCCGTCTGGAGCCCGATGTTCAACTCTCGTAATGCTTTGTTTAACCTGATGCTCATATTTTGCTGTTTTAAAAGTAAAAGAGTAAAGGAGTAAAAAAGTAAAACGTCTGCCTACCTCTGCTTCGGCCTCGTGCCCTTTTTCGGGGCGTTGCGTGGAGAAAGCTACCCGCTTTACGTCTTTCCTTTTCCTTATAAAATTTGTTTATAAATATGTTAGTGTGTAGATACTCGCTAAGGGAGCTTCAAAAACCATGCGGTTTTGAGACTCCCTTATATGTGTATCTTGATTACTCGAATTCGGCGCGCAACACCTTCAGCACGTTGTCGACAGTCTCCTCTTCGAGGTCTGCCTTCTCAACGAGCATGTCGCGCGGAGCGTTGAGCACTGCCTTGGCTGTGTCGAGACCGATGCCCTTGATGGCGTCGATAACCCACTGGTCGATCTCGTCTGCGAACTCGTCGAGGTAGATGTCCTCGTCGGCGTCTTCTTCAGACACTTCGCGGAATACGTCGATGGTGTACTCTGTGAGCAGCGATGCGAGCTTGATGTTCAGACCGCTGCGGCCGATGGCGAGGCTCACTTCCTCTGGCTTCAGATATACTTCTGCCTTCTTGTTCTCCTCGTCAATCTTGATGCTCGACACCTTAGCCGGTGAGAGTGCGCGCTGGATGAAGAGTTTTGTGTTGCCAGTGTAGCAGATGACGTCGATATTCTCGTTGCAGAGCTCGCGTACGATGCCGTGAACGCGGCTACCCTTTACGCCGACGCATGCGCCTACCGGGTCGATGCGGTCGTCGAAGCTCTCTACTGCTATCTTGGCGCGCTCGCCGGGGATGCGTGCGATGCGGCGGATGGCGATGAGGCCCTCTGCGATCTCGGGCACTTCTGCCTCAAGCAGGCGCTGGAGGAACATCGGGCTGGTGCGCGAGAGTATAATCTTCGGGTTGTTGTTCTCGTTGTCAACGCGCTCGATGACGGCGCGTATTGTCTCGCCCTTGCGGTATACGTCTGCCGGAATCTGCTCTGCCTTCGGGAGGATAAGCTCGTTGTTCTCGTCGTCTACCACGAGCACCTCGCGCTTCCATACCTGGTAAACCTCGGCTGCGATAACCTGGCCTACGCGGTCCTTGTATTTGTTGTAGAGCGAGTCGTGCTCGAGCTCAAGAATCTTCGAAGCGAGAGTCTGGCGCAAGTTGAGGATGGCGCGGCGGCCGAACTTGGCAAAGTCGACACGCTCCGACACGTCTTCGCCCACCTCGTAGTCGGGCTCTATCTTGCGTGCCTCCTTGAGCGACACCTGCTTGTTCTCGTCCTCTACCTCTCCGTCAGCCACTACCACACGGTTGCGGTATATCTCGAAGTCGCCTTTGTCAGGGTTTACGATAACGTCGAAGTTCTCGTCGCTTCCGAATATCTTTGCGAGAACGTTGCGGAAGCTCTCCTCCAAAACGCTTACCAAAGTAGTGCGGTCGATGTTCTTTGTCTCCTTAAACTCCTTGAAAGAGTCGAACATGCTCACCACGTCGTCTTTTTTAACTGCTGCCATAGCTTATTTGAAATTTATTAAGTATTTTGTATATTTCACTTTGTCCATCTGGAAGGTGTGGTCTGTGTCTACGAGCTGCGGGCGCTTCTTGCCTTCCACCTTCTGCTTCTCCTGCACCGTCACAGTGAAGTCGTTGCCTTCAACGGCTTTGAGCACACCTTTGTACTTCTTTCCGTCGGCGTCGAGCACTTCCACGTCCTTGCCTACGAAGCAGTGGTACTGCTGAGCCACCTTGAAAGGCTGTCCCAGTCCGGCTGATCCTACTTCAAGTTCATAGTCCTCTTCGTCGCGGCTGAGGTGGTCTTCGATGAAACGGCTCAATTCTACGCAGTCTTCAATCCACACGCCGTCGGCATGGTCAATTTCTACTACGATACGGTCGTCGGGGCTTATCTCGATGTCAACAAGGAAATACTCCTTGCCGTCAAGCCACTCTTCTACGATACTTCTTACGGTGTCTTTGTTTATCATATATTGCATTTATAAATAAAAATGAGGAGCTCTCTCGGAGCCCCTCATTCCACTGAACGATGCAAAATTACTAATTTTCTGCAACGTAAGCAAATATTTACTGAGTTTTCTACCCTGTTTCGGGCGTTTTATCGTCTAAGCCACGGCTCTGGGTTGAGTCGGGTGCTGTTCTTGTGCAGCTGGAACTGCAGTATGCCTTCGCCGCCGACTGATCCGAGCGCCTGACCGGTCGACACCTTCTGATCTTTATGCACACCTACCGACGTGAGGTTGCAGTAGACCGAGATGTAAACGCCGTGGCGCACCATCACGAGCCACTGTCCGCCGATGCCGTACACCGCACTTACTATGCCGTCGTACACGGCGCGTGCCTGGCAGCCTGGCTGTCCCTTGATGTTGATGCCCTTGTTGTCGAGCGTCACGCCGCGCAGACCCTCGATGGTGTTCTGTCCGTAGTGCGACACGATGCGGTAGCCGCCCGATACAGGCATGGGCAGACGTCCGCGGTTTGCCTCGAAACCGCCAGACATCATGCGGTCTACCGACGACACGGTGTAGGTCTGTTCCACTTCGCGCTTTGCCTCGGCAATTTCTTTCTTGGTGCGGCGCTCGTCTGCCTTTGCCTTGCGCTCTATAGCCTCGCGCTGCGCCTCTGCCTCGCGAGCCTGCTGCTCGGCGCGTGCCTTCTGCTGTGCTGTGGCTTCGCGAGCACGCTGCTTGGCGCGTTCCTCTGCCTCGCGAGCTTCGCGCAGTCGGCGTTCGTTCTCGGCGCGTGCTCTTTCTGCTTCGGCACGCTTGCGAGCCAACTCCTCCGCACGGCGCTTCTTTGCAGCGGCGGCTTCGGCAGCCTTGCGGCGCGCCTCCTCCTCGGCACGCTTGCGCGCCTTCTCCACTTCTATAGCGACGAGTCGGTCGATTTGCGCATTGAGGGCGCTGGCGTCCTTACGCTGCTTCGCAATCACGCTCTGTATAGTCTTCTGCTGCTTCTGCAGCGAGTTGACCATAGTCTGCTGTTCGCTCTGCTTGCTCTCGAGCGCGCGGTGCTCCTGTCTGCCCTTGTTGAGCATCACGTTTTTCTGTCCGCGCACCTGCTGCAGCTGCTTCTGCTTCTCGTTCACCTGCAGCTGCTTCGACTTCACCATCTCGCCCTGAGCCTTCTGCCACGACGAGTATTCGCGCACGAAGCGCAGACGGCGATACATCTCGGTGAGACTCTTCGCCGAGAAGATGAACATCAGGCGGTCCTGCATGGTGTGCTGTCTTGAGATGTAGCGCATCGACTTCACGTACTTCGCCTTACGCTCCTTCAACTGCTGCTGCAGCGTGGCGAGCTGGGCGTTGAGCAGTCCGATGTTGCCGTCGAGGTGCGTGATGTCGCGCTGTATACCGTCGATGTTCTGCTTGTGGCGGTCTATCTCGCTGTTGAGGATGAGCAGGTCGTTGAGGCGCTTCTTTACGTCGGCTTTGTTGGCGCGCAGAGCCGCCTCCTGTTTCCTTATCTCCTTTTGAATGCCCGAGCGCTTGCTCTGCAGTCCGCGAATCTCGGCTGTAGAATACTTTGCGTTGTTCTGCTTTGTGCCTTTCTTCCTTGTAGCGGTCTTCTTGCGCTGTGTTGTTTTCTTTTTTGCAGCGGTGGCGTGTTTTCTTGCCGTCGTTGTCTTCTTGCGCTGAGTGGTTGTCTTCTTTGCGGCGGTTGTCTTACGCTGCTGTTGCTCGGTGTTGACGCCGTTCGCCGTGCAGGGTAGGGCGAGAGCTATCAGGGCGGCGAGCATTATGTTTATTAACTTCTTCATTCTTGCGACGTGTTTATTGCATCAATTGCGCTGCGTTTTTTACTGCAGCGATGTTATCTTGCGGAGCAGTTCGTCTACCTCCACCTTGCGATACTTCGACGACACCTCGGTCTTGGCGTCCCAGTCGGCGCTTGTCTTCGGTGCAGACATCTGTAGCGTCACCTGCGCTGCATGGTTCTTGCCGCCGTAGTTGGTGTTGAAGCCGAACTGCTGCGTCATCGGGAACTTCTTTGCGCCTACGGTCTTGAAGTCGTCGTAGCTCCAGGCGAGCGACGATGTGCCGTGCGCAGCGCTGCGATACGAGATGTCGGCGTTCTTGATGAGCGCCGTGGCTGCGTCTACGCTCCACTTGAATGTCATGTTGCCGCTTGAGAGCGACACAGGCACACGCGAACCAGCGGCAGTTATGTCTGCTGCGAACTTCTTCAGGTCGGCGGCAGACAGGTGCTTGGCGCCGGGCGCCGTGAGCTGGTTCCAGAACAGCGACTGCAGGCTGTAGAACGAGATGCCGTTGTTGGCGAGGAAGCTCACCTCCGAATATGAAGCCTTTATATACTCCTTATGGTAGCGGTCGATGAGCAGCACATAGTCGGGCGTGAACTCGATGCGGGCGAGTTCGCTGCGCAGGATAGGCATAAGCAGCTGGATGCGTATGCACTCGTCCTTGCGCATGCTGAGCTTGGCGGGCACCGTAATCTCCTTGCTGCCCGTCTTCAGCGTGGAGTCGCCACTGGCGAGTATGTTCGCTGTGGTGGCGTTGTTGTCGGCAATGCGCTGCACGAACTGCAGCGACTGCTTCTCAGCCGACTTCTCGGTCTGTGCGTGTGGCAGCGAGGGCAGTTTCGTGCCGTCGGTGATGGTCTTCTTGCTCGCACACGAAGCCATGAGCAGCATAGCCATGGCTATCGGGGCGTATCTTAATATCTTCTTCATCTTATTATTGTTTTCTGTTTTGTTTCGTGGGTTTTCTGTTTTATTCGGGTGGTTGCATGCCGCGGCAGCGTCGTTGCGCTACTTCAGCTTGCGTGTCTTTATCTTACGTTCGAGCTGAGTCTTGTCGCCTCCGCTCTCAATCGCCTTCTGCCAGTATTCTACGGCTTTCTGCTTGTCGCCCGTCATCAGATAGATGTCGCCGGCGTGTTCCCAAAGCACATTGCTCGGGTCTTTGTCGTTGGCGAGAGTGAGGTCGATGTACGCCTTCGCCTCGTCATAGCGCTTCTGCAGGAACAGGATCCAGGCGTAGGTGTCGAGGAATGTGGCGTTCGTAGGCTCCTCCTTCAGCGTCTTCAGACTCATCTCTGCCGCGCTGTCGAGGCGTGTGTTCTGCATCGAGAGATAGTAGGCGTAGTTGTTGAGCACCTGCACGTTGTCAGCCTTCATCTTCAGTGCCTCCTCGTATGCGCCGAACGCCTCGTCGTACTTGCCGTTACTGTAGCTGATGTCGCCGATGAGTCCGTACATGTCGGACGCCATAGTGCGCTGTGTCTCGTCGGCGTTGCTGAGGTCGACGGCGCTGAGTCCGCGTTTGAAAGCGTCGTAAGCCTCGGCGTCCTTGTCCTGCTGCACGTAGGCGAGTCCCATAAAGTAGTAGAACATAAGCTCCTCGGGTGTGTATTGTATGCCCTTGTCGCAGAGGTCTACCACCTCGTTCCATTTCTTCTCCTCCCACAAGTTCTGCGTCAGCGTGAGTCGTGCCGACAGGTTGTCGGGCTCGAAGGAGAGCGTGTGAGCGTATGCGGCGTTGATGCTGTCCTGCGGCATCTTCTTCAGACGCATGTACACAGCCTTGAGGTTAGACAGGTCGGCGTTGTGCGGCGCTGTGCGCATCACGCGGTCGAAGATGTCGAGCACGATGGTCGAGTCGCCGCCCTGCTCCTGCTCGTTCTCGCGAATGGCCTGCTGCAGCATAGACAGCTTCGTCTTTATGTCGGTCTGCTTGCTGAACAGTATGTCGTCGCGCAACTGTCGTGCCTTTGCGTCGTCGCCCGTGTTGCGGTAGTAGTCGTAGAGCGAGTTCAGTGCGAACTCGTTCTGCTTGTCGTCCTGCAGCGCACTCTCGAACCACTTGAACGCCTCGTTCTTGCGGTCGTGCTGCATGAGCCAGTTGCCGAGCATCACCTTGTACGAGGGTTCGTTGGGATGGTCGTCGGTGAGCGCTTTCAGTATGCGGTAGGCGTTCTTCTTGTCGCCCTGCTGCTCGTAGATGCCCATGCGCATGAACGAGATGTCCTCGCTCGGTCCGTCTGCCTGTTCCATGCGGTCTACGGTGGAGAGCATCTTCGCATAGTCTTTCTTCGCATCGTAAAGGCGAACCAGAATCTCGAGCACGTCGCTGCGGTCGCGGTGGTGGGCGTAGAGCTGTTCGTAGGCTTCGATGGCGCGGTCGTACTCACGTTGGTGTATGTATGTCTCTGCTACGTTCTCCAGATAGTTGTCGTTGTCGGGCTGCAGCTCGGCAGCTCGGCGCATATACTCGATGGAGAGCGAGTCGTTGCCGCGTTTGGCGTATGCTATAGCCTGCGAGTAGTAGACCTCGGCGGCGTCGGGTCGCATCTTGCGGCATTGCTCGAGCAGGTCGAAGGCTGTGGAGTCGCTGTCGATCTGTCGGCACACGGCGTCAAGATAGAGTCGGTCGAAGAGTGGCGTCTCCTTCAGCAGCGAGTCGGCTGAGATGCTCATCGTGTCGCACTTCTGGTCTACTGCTGCTCCCGTGCGCGCTCCGCCTATTGCGAAGAGAGGGGCGATGGCTGCCACAGCTATCGCAAAGAGTATGATTTTCTTCATTTTTCTTCTTCTTTTATTGTTTTGAAGTGAGTTGCCGACGGAGGGTTAACCGTAGGAGGCTGCTTACTTCACTCCGGTATGTCCGTATCCGCCCTCGCCGCGCTCGGTCTCGTCGAGTTCTTCAACGAGGCAGAACTCGCCCTGCTCGTGGCGTGCGATTACCATCTGTGCGATGCGCTCGCCGGCTTCAATCACGAACGGCTCGGTAGAGAGGTTGATGAGCAGCACGCCCAGCTCGCCACGGTAGTCGGCGTCGATGGTGCCGGGCGAGTTGAGCACGGTGATGCCGTGCTTGAAGGCAAGACCCGAACGGGGGCGTACCTGCGCCTCGTAGCCCTCGGGCAGCGCAATGTGCAGTCCGGTGGGGATGATGCGGCGCTCCATAGGCTGCAGGGTGATGGGCTCGGTGATGTTGGCACGCAGATCCATGCCTGCGCTCTGCGGTGTGGCGTATGCCGGAAGCTGCTGCGTTCCGCGGTTCACTATCTTTATCTTTACCATTATGTGTTTCTATTTTAGTTTATGACGTAATGTTTCAAACTGCAAAAGTACTTAATTATAACGAGATAACGCCGTTTTGGAGTATTAAAAAACTGGAAATGGCGACGCCGACTGCGCATTCTTCTTGTCTATTCGGAATAATAGTTTTAATTTTGTGCTATAAACGATAAAACAAAACCACTATGGCAATGAACTGGCAACAACTCATATCTAACAAGCGTCTCGGACAGGAGCTGCGCCACCCTGAGCGCCACGACGACCGCTCGGAGTTCAAGCGCGACTACGACCGCCTTATCTTCTCGGCGCCCTTCCGCCGCATGCAGAACAAGACACAGGTGTTCCCGCTGCCGGGCAGCATCTTCGTGCACAACAGGCTCACCCACAGCCTTGAAGTGGCGAGTGTGGGAATGTCGCTGGGCAATGATGTGGCGCAGGAGATAATCAGGCGCGACCCGACACTTGCCGGAACGCTGTTTGAGGAGATAGGAACCATCGTCAGCACGGCATGTCTCGCCCACGACATGGGCAACCCTCCGTTCGGTCATAGCGGCGAGAAAGCCATCCAGGCGTTCTTTACCGACGGTGCGGGACAGCGTGTGAAAGATCTTGTGAGCCCCGGGATGTGGAACGACATCATACGTTTTGAGGGCAACGCCAACGTGTTCCGTCTGCTCACCCACCGTTTCCGGGGACGCCGCATAGGCGGTTTTGTCATGACATACACACTTCTTGCGAGTGTGGTGAAGTATCCGTTCTCGAGCAGCTGCGCCGGTTCTCACGGCAAGTACGGCTTCTTCTGTTCTGAGGCAGACGCTTATTGCCGTATTGCCGATGAATTGGGCATAATACGGCTGTCGGCACCCGGTGAGCCGATAAGGTACGCCCGCCATCCGCTGGTGTACCTCGTTGAGGCGGCTGACGACATATGTTATGAGATAATGGACATCGAGGACGCTCACAAACTGAAGATTCTCACTTACGGCGAGACCGAGAGTCTGCTGCTCGGATTCTTCGATGAGGACACCAGAAAATACATTCTCAGGCGCATAGTGGACGAGGATGTGACCGACGATAACGAGAAAGTGGTGTATATGCGTGCCCGTGTGATAGGGAAACTCGTGGCAGAGTGCACCCGCGCTTTTGTGGAGCACGAGGACGAGATAATGTCGGGAACGCTCAAAGGAAGCCTTATCGACCATACCGATCCGCTTGTGCGCGACGCTTACAGAGCCTGTGCCCGACTGAGCAGCGACAGGATTTACAACAGCAAGCCGGTGCTTGACGTGGAGCTGAGCGGCTACAGGATAATAGAGACATTGATGGAAACGCTCATCGAGGCGGCTCTCAGTCCGGAGAAGTTCCATTCCGGTCAGCTGCGCAAACGGTTCAGCAGCCAGTACGACATCAACAGCGACGACCTTGAGACACGTGTCATGGCGGTGATAGATTTCGTCAGCGGGATGACCGACGTGTTCGCTCTCGACATATATCAGAAGATAAACGGCACGTCGCTGCCTATTGTGTGACGTGTCGGCAGCATGTGAGCCGTTGCGTGAAAATGCCGATGGAATGGCGTAAAAACGCATGTCCGGGCTTCCGGCACAGAACGATTCCCAACCCCGAACATATACAGACACAAAAAACCGGAGCGCGTCGGGCGACTCCGGTTTTTCTTTATGGTGATGCTATATCAATAGCTCAGATCCTGCGGATTCTCTATTATGGAAGGTATTCTTTCGAATATAGCCTTGATGCGCTTCATGTCGAACTTCGGCGTACGGTCGTAATAGTAGATTCCGTTCTGCTCCTGCTCCACGTCGGTGAGCTGTGTGTAGCAGAAGCCTACCACGTGCTTGCTGTCTTTCAGAGCGTCCACCTCGTCCTGAAGAATCTTGTAGAAATCCTCCATCGACTTTATCTCAGAGCCGTAACCCCATGAGTTGCCCTTGCGCTCAGACTCGCGTATCCAAGCGAGACCGCCGAACTCATCGACCATGTAGGGCTGTCCGTCGTAGCATGCGAGCCAGTCTTTGCGGTCCATGGTGTTGCGGTAAGGCTCCTTGCCGTGCTCGAAGGTGAACGCCTGTCTGAGCTTCTGCGGGTCGCGCTCGTAGTTGTGCACGCTCCAGATGTCGGTCTTCACGTGGCAGTCACCGCTGGCGTCGTTCACCGGACGTGTGCTGTCCATAGCCTTTGTTATGTTGTATATGTTCTCGACGAAGTGTGTGTATACGCCCGAGTTGTTGGCGTCCCATGTCTCGTTGAGCGGAGTCCATGTGACGAGAGACGGGTGGTTGCGGTCGCGCTCCACGAGCTCTGTCCATTCAGAGAGGAAGTTGCGCGCTGCCAGTTCGTTGTTCACGTCGAGTCCCCAGCTTGCCGATTCGCCCCATGTAAGGTATCCCAGCTTGTCAGCCCAGTAGTAATAACGCTCCTCGAAGCTCTTCTGGTGCAGGCGCGCGCCGTTGAAACCGGCTTCTTTTCCAAGCTGGATGTCCTTCTTGAGAGCCTCGTCCGATGGTGCTGTCCATATTCCGTCAGGATAATAACCCTGGTCGAGCACGAGACGCTGGAAGTAAGGCTTGTTGTTCAGATAGAAGTATCCGTTAGCCGTGTGCACCTTTCTCATGCCGGCATACGACTTCACCTCGTCTATCGTCTTGCCGTCCTTCACCACCTTGTATGTGATGTCGTAGAGGAAGGGAGACTCCGGGCTCCACAGCTTCATGTTCTTCACAGGCAGCACGATGACCGAGTTGTTGGTGCAGTTGACTGTCTTTGATGCCACAGCCTTCTTTCCGTC
>ERZ772884.1496-NODE-1496-length-15016-cov-9.002674_pt1 | contig 15016 bp, 10 predicted proteins | sample MGYA00580574_ERZ772884 | MGnify/ENA primary metagenome ERZ772884 (study PRJEB29015, sample SAMEA2737690) | human gut metagenome | biome: human gut; feature: human-associated habitat; material: faeces | place: China | collected 2012 ... | reverse complement strand
CCCCGCAGCCCAGCCTGTGCCGGAGTCGGCCCCGGTACAGCAGGCAGCCCAGATGCCCGCCATGCAGGAGACGGCCTACTATGAGCCGCCCACAGCCCAGCCCGTGCCGGAGCCGACGGAAAGTGCCCGGGCTCAGGGCGAAAAGGTAGATACGGTGGAATTTGCCATCGCGCCGCACCCGGAGGAGCCGGAGGAAGCCGAGCCCGCCCCCATTCCCGTGGAGGAGCCCGCCATCGACGAGACGCGGCTCCAGGATGTCTCCGGCCTGTATGACGAGCCGGAGGCCAAGCCTGCCCGCCGCCGCAAGGCCGGTACGACCAGGCGCACGACCCGCAAAAAGGCAAGTGACGAACCGCAGGAGGAGCTGAATTCCCCGGCGTTCGATAACTTTGAAGGCGTTGACTTTGACAGCTGACGCCCGATGTGATATAACTAAAGAATCCAATAAATAGAGGAGAGTAGGAAACTTTGGCGCAGAACTACAACGACACCATCCATAAGATGCAGACCTCGTTTGAAATGCGGGCCGGTCTGCCGAAGAAGGAACCCAAAATGCTCGAGGACTGGGAGCAGAACCATGTCTATGAGCAGATGATTAAGAACAATGAGGGCAAGCCGCAGTACATCCTGCACGACGGCCCTCCGTATGCCAACGGCAATATCCACATGGGTACGGCCCTGAACAAGATCATCAAGGACATCATCATCCGCTATAAGAACATGTCCGGCTTCCAGGCACCCTACGTGCCCGGCTATGACACCCACGGCCTGCCCATTGAGCTGAAGGCGCTGAGCTCCCTCGGCGACAAGAAGGCCGGTGTCTCCAAGCTGGAGCTGCGCCAGATCTGCAAGGAGTTTGCCACCGAGCACATCGGCGTCATGAACGAGCAGTTCAAGCGTCTGGGCGTGCAGGGCGACTTTGAGAACCCCTACCTGACCCTGCGCCCCGAGTTTGAGGCCCGCCAGGTCGAGATCTTCGGCGAGATGGCCAAGAAGGGCTACATCTACAAGGGCATGAAGGCCGTGTACTGGTGCCCCGAGGACCGCACCGCACTGGCCGAGGCTGAGATCGAGTACGCCGAGGACGAGTGCGATTCCATCTATGTCCGCTTCAAGCTGACCGACGACCCCAACGGCGTGCTGGCCAAGCACAACATCCCGCTGGACAAGGCATGGATCGTCATCTGGACGACCACCACCTGGACACTGCCCGCCAACGTCGCGACTTGCCTGAACCCCAATCTGGAATATGCCTTCGTCAAGATCGGTGACGCCTACCACATCATGGCCCGCGAGCTCGTTGAGTCCACGATGAAGGGCTGCCATATCGACGAGTACGAGGTCCTGCCCGAGACTGTTCTCGGCAGTGAGCTCGAGCTCATGCAGTATCAGCATCCGTTCCTTGACCGCAAGGGTCTGGTCATTCTGGGCGACCACGTCACGCTGGAAGGCGGCACGGGCTGCGTCCACACCGCTCCCGGCCATGGTGTTGAGGACTTTGAGGTCTGCGTCAATCACTATCCGCAGGTTCCCGTTGTCGTTCCCGTGGACGACGCGGGCCGCCTGACCGCCGAGGCGGGCGAGAAGTTTGCCGGTCTCAAGGTCTGGGACGCCAACAAGGTCATTCTGGAGCACATCAAGGAGAGCGGCCATCTGATGGGTGTGCAGCACATCACCCACCAGTACCCGCATTGCTGGCGCTGCCATCATCCCATCATCTTCCGTGCTACCGAGCAGTGGTTCTGCTCCATCGACGCCTTCAAGGAGGACGTCTACAAGGCCATTGACAGCGTGCACTGGCAGCCGGCGTGGGGCCATGACCGCATGGCCGGTATGGTCCGTGACCGCAGTGACTGGTGCATCAGCCGCCAGCGCGTCTGGGGTGTGCCCATCCCGGTATTCTACTGCAAGAAGTGCGGCAAGTACCATATCACCGATGCCTCCATCAAGGCTGTGTCCGACCTGTTCCGCAAGGAGGGCAGCGACGCCTGGTACAAGTACGATGCCAACGACATTCTGCCCAAGACCGAGGTCTGCGAGTGCGGTGCCTCCGACTGGGAGAAGGACCCCGACATCATGGACGTCTGGTTCGACTCCGGCTCCACCTGGAGCGCTGTCTGCCGTGAGCGCCCCGAGCTGCGCTGGCCCGTTGATATGTATATGGAGGGTGCCGACCAGTTCCGCGGCTGGTTCCAGTCCAGTCTGCTGACCAGCGTCGCCACCCAGGGTGTGGCCCCGTACCGCGAAGTCCTGTGCCACGGCTGGGTCGTCGATGCCCAGGGCAAGCAGATGCACAAGTCCGCCGGCAACGGCATGGAGCCCAGTGAGATCATCCGCGACTACGGTGCTGACATCATCCGCCTGTGGGTCGCTTCCAGCGATTACACCGTCGACGTCCGCGCCGGTAAGGAAATTTTCCGCCAGCTGTCCGAGGCGTACCGCAAGATGCGCAACACGGCCCGCTTCATGCTGGGCAACATCAGCGACTTTGATCCCGCGAAGGATATGGTCGATGATGACCAGCTGTTCGAGATCGACCGCTGGGCACTCGAGGCCTGCAACAAGCTGACCGCCACCATGCGCGATGCCTACGAGCACTACGACTTCAGCCGTGCCTACCACGCGCTGTACAACTTCTGCGTCATTGATATGTCCAACTTCTACATGGACGTCATTAAGGATCGTCTGTACTGCGCAGATGACCACGCACGCCGCTGTGCCCAGACCGCGCTGTACCGCATCCTGGTCGACTTTACCAAGCTGCTGGCACCCATCCTGTGTTTCACCAGCCAGGAGATCTGGAGCTACATCCCGAAGCTGGACGGCATGAAGGACTATGTTGTCTTTGAGCAGATGCCCGAGGCCAAGGCTGCCGCCGATGAGGCGTTTGAAGCTAAGTGGGACCGCATCATGGCCATCCGCGACGACGTCAAGAAGGTGCTGGAGCAGGCCCGTGCCGACAAGGTCATCGGCTCTGCGCTGGAGGCCGGTCTGACGCTGTACTGCAGCAAGGAGGTCTACGACTTCCTGAACGCCATCCCGATGGATGAGCTGGCTGACCTGTTCATCGTCTCCCACGTTGACCTTGTCGAGGGTGAGGGCGGCGTCAAGGGCCTGGTCGAGGGGCTCGGCGTCAGCGCTGCCCATGCGGCCGGCAACAAGTGCCTGCGCTGCTGGAAGTACGAGACCACCGTCGGAGAGGACGGCCTCTGCCCGCGCTGCGCTAAGGTCTTGAAGCAGTAAATTTACTCTACCGTCAGCGGTGCTTATACGTTTAAGCACCGCTGATTTTTTCGGATAAGGTGTTGTATGATTTCTGGTTTGTTATCGCTGGCAGGAGCGGCCATTCTGGTCGTCATTGACCAGCTCATCAAGCACTGGGCCACGGCGGCGCTGCTGCCGGTGGGCAGCATGGATGTGCTGCCCGGCATTGTGGAGCTGCGCTACTGCCTGAATGACGGCATGGCGTTTTCGATGCTGGCCGGTAAGCAGGGGCTGCTCATCGGCATGACGTCGGTCATGCTGTTGGCTGTCCTTATCATGCTGTTCGTGCGCAAAATGCCACTGACAGAGCGCGCAGCCTGGACGCTGGTACTGGGCGGCGGCGTGGGCAACCTCATTGACCGCGTGCTCAACGGTGTGGTCGTGGACTACATCAATGTGCTGTTCATGCGGTTTGCCATCTTCAATTTTGCGGACATCTGCGTATGTGTCGGCGTCGGCCTGCTGATGCTCGCCGTGCTGCTGGACTCTTTCAAAAAGGATAAGACCGCAGAGCCAAAGGCGGACGAAGATGGAGCGGCTTGAGCTTACCGCAGCCCCCGGCGACAGCGGACGCCTGGACGCCTGGCTGGCTGGGCAGTGCCCGACGCTGTCCCGCAGTGCGCTGCAAAATCTGATCGAGCAGGGGCTTGTGACCTGCGGCGGCGCGCCCGTCAACAAAAAGGATAAGGTGGCGCCCGGCAAAGTCTACGCCATCGACCTGCCTGACCCGCAGCCCATCGAGGCCCGGCCCCAGAACATCCCGCTGGACATTGTGTACGAGGACGACGACCTGCTCGTTGTCAACAAGCCTAAGGGCATGGTCGTGCACCCGGCCCCCGGCAACCCGGACGGCACGCTCGTCAACGCGCTGCTTTACCACTGCGCGGGGCAGCTGTCGGGCATCGGCGGGGCCATCCGCCCGGGCATCGTCCACCGCATTGACAAGGACACGAGCGGCCTTCTCGTCGTTGCCAAAAACGATGCCGCCCATCAGGCGCTCAGCGCCCAGATGAGCGTACACAGCATCCACCGCGTCTACCATGCCGTGGTGTACGGTAACCTCAAGGAGGACGAGGGCTTTGTGGAAAAGTGGCTCGGACGCGACCCGCGGGACCGCAAGAAAATGGCCGTCCTGGCCGAGAACGCGGCGGGTGCCAAGTATGCCTACACGGGCTGGCAGGTGCTGGAACGCTGCGGCAATTTCACTTACATTGCGTGCAAATTAAAGACCGGGCGCACCCATCAGATTCGTGTACACATGGCCTCGACGGGGCATCCGTTGGCAGGGGATGCTGTGTACGGCCCCAAAAACTGCATCAAATCGCTGAATGGCCAGTGCCTGCACGCCAAGGAGCTGGGCTTTGTCCACCCGCGGACAGGGGAGTGGATGCAGTTTGATTCGCCCCTGCCGCCCTATTTTACAGAGTTTCTGACACGGTTAAGAAAGGAACATCGCGCATGAAACCACCCCTAAGCGATACCCTTGTGATCTGTGATATGGATAATACGCTGCTGACGGCCAAGGAGGGCATCCCCGCCTGCAACCGCGCGGTCATCCAGCTGTACACCGGCATGGGGGGGCTTTTCACGGTGGCAACGGGCCGCCCGCCGGAGTCCATCCGCGCGGCGCTGGGGAACATCCGCCTGTCGCTGCCGGCCATCTCCTGCAACGGGGCGCTGCTGTATGATTTCTCCGCCGAGTCGGTGCTGCACCGCTCGACGCTGAACCGCGAGCAGGCGACGACGGCTATCCTTGACATCCTGAACAAGTTCCCGCATATAGGCGTGGAGGTCATGGCCGGAAACGGCGAGATGTTCGTTATCCACGCCAATGAGGTGACCCACGCCCATCAGGTGGACGAGCACCTCGGCAGCATTGCCTGCCCGGTGGAGAGCGTGCCCGACGGCTGGGTCAAGGTCGTCTTTGCCTCTGACCCGGAGAGCATCCGCAAGCTGGGCCAGTACGCCAAGACGCGGTACTACGGGCGGGAAAACTACTTCCTGGCCACGAACAGCATTTACTTAGAGATCATGCCCAGCGGCGTCAGCAAGGCCAGCGGTCTGCATGACCTGTGCGCCCTCATGAGCAAATCCATGAAGAACACCGTCGTTATCGGTGATTACTACAATGACCTGGAGATCATGCGGGAGGCCGGCTACGCCGTGGCTGTCGCCAACGCACCGGCAGAGGTCAAGGCTGCCGCCGACCATGTGACGACCTGCACCTGCGCCGAGGGCGCAGTGGGGGAGTATCTGTACAGCCTGATCGGCAGGGCCGAAGGACGTGAGGTTTGACGATGAAGGTCAGCGAACTGATGAACCCCAAGGGCGTACTGCTCTATGCAAAGATCGATAACTCTGCCGACGCGCTCGGCATTCTGGTCGAGCTGCAGGAGGGCATCGGCGTTATCACCAACGGCAATGCCTACTACAATGCGGTCAGCTACCGGGAAACGTTCGGCGGCACAACGGCCATCGGGGGCGGCATTGCGCTGCCCCACGCCTGCAACGCGGGCGTGTCCGCACCGGGCATCTCGGCGCTGCTGCTGCGCCGCGGTGTTGACTGGGGCGCACCGGACGGGGAACCTGTGGATCTTGTGTTCATGATCGCTGTTCCGCCGGGCAGTGAGAGCCTGCATCTGCAGATCCTGGCGCGGCTCGTAAACCTTATGAGCCGCAGCGACCTTGTGGAAAGCCTGCGCACAGCCAGCAACTCCCACCGCTTTGTGGAGCTGATCGCCAAGGCGGAAAACGCCTGCTTTGCGGAATAAAACCGAAAGTTGCCCCAGCTTATTTGCAAGCTGGGGCTTTTTGTTTGCCTCCGCAGGGGCGCATTCTATATGCGCTCGCGCAGCCTGCGGTAACTACCGCGGGCGGATATGGGATCCGCCCCTATGGGGCATCGATTTGAATATTCGTCAATATAACTAAAAAACGCCGCAAATCGCACGATGCATTATACGTATTTGCGCTTGCTTTAAACCGGTGAAGTGTGCTATACTTTAAAGCACTAAACCGGCTGCGCAGGAGGGACCCGCGTGAGGAGACGCGGGTGTACACCTGAAACAAAAAGGTTGCGCAGCAGGTACTATGGAGGAATAGACATGAAAAAAGCAGTTTCCCTTATGATGGCAGCCGCCATGACCATGGGTCTGGCCGCCTGCGGCTCCACCGCATCCACCGACACCGCCGCTTCTGCTGCGGACACCGCCTCCAGCACCGAGGCTGCTGCAAGCACTGCTGACAGCACCGCCGCTGCGGATGGCAAGGTCTATAACATCGGTATCTGCCAGCTTGTCCAGCATGAAGCGCTGGATGCCGCTACTCAGGGCTTCAAAGATGCTCTGGTCGAGAAGCTGGGCGAGGGCAGCGTCAAGTTCGACGAGCAGAACGCCTCCGGCGATTCCGCAAACTGTGCCACCATTGTGAATGGCTTTGTCTCCAACGGCGTTGACCTGATCCTTGCCAACGCCACCGCACCGCTGCAGGCCGCCGCACAGGCGACTGCCGACATCCCGGTGCTGGGAACCTCCATCACTGACTACGCCACCGCGCTGGACATCAGCGACTGGACCGGCACTGTCGGCAACAATATTTCCGGCACCTCTGACCTGGCTCCGCTGGACCAGCAGGCAGCCATGATCCAGGAACTCTTCCCGGATGCCAAGAGCGTCGGTCTGCTCTACTGCAGTGCAGAGCCGAACTCCGTCTACCAGTGCGACGTCATTGAAGGCTACCTGACCGAGGAGGGCTACACCGTTGCCCGCTATGCCTTCACCGATACGAACGACGTCACCTCCGTGGCCCAGACTGCCGCCGATAACTCCGACGTCATCTACATCCCCACTGACAACACCGCAGCCTCCAACACCGAGGCCATCGCAAACGTTGTCATCCCCGCCAAGGTCCCCGTTGTGGCCGGTGAGGAAGGCATCTGCGCCGGCTGCGGCGTTGCAACGCTCTCCATCAGCTATTACGACCTCGGCTACGCCACCGGTGAGATGGCTGCCAAGATCCTCGCGGACGGCGCGGACGTCTCTGCGATGCCCGTTGAGTTCGCTCCGAACGTGACCAAGAAGTACAACGCCGCCAACTGCGAGGCGCTGGGCATCACCCCGCCGTCCGACTACGTGGCTATCGGCTGATTGAACTGAACAGCGACTGAAAATCATCATAACAGCGAGGAGGGGGAGATTACTCTCTTTCCCCGCTGTTTTGGTGCTTTACGAAATGAGGATGTTTTTATGGATTTCCTGACCTCTTTGGTAAACTCCATGCCCGGCGCTGTGGCACAGGGCCTCATCTGGGGCATCATGGCCATCGGCGTGTACATTACCTACCGCATTCTGGATGTGGCCGATCTGACCGTTGACGGCTCCCTTGGCACGGGCGGCGCGGTCTGCGTGGTGCTGGTGCTCAACGGCGTGCCTGTGGGCGTCGCCCTTGTGGCAGCCACGCTGGCCGGTATGCTGGCGGGCCTTGTCACGGGTCTGTTCCACACGGCTTGCGGCATCCCGGCAATTCTGGCCGGTATTTTGACCCAGCTGGCGCTGTATTCTGTCAACCTGCGCATCATGGGCACCGGCACGGGCGGCGGCAAGGCAAACCTGCCCATCAGTGTGGACAAGTACAGCCTGCTGGTCTCGGCCCGCTATGTCCGCGCGCTGGCGCTCAACAACCCGATCTTCGTGCTGCTCATCTTCTGCGCGATCCTGATCGGCGTACTGTACTGGTTCTTCGGCACGGAGCTTGGCTGCTCGCTGCGCGCTACCGGCGCAAACCAGCACATGGCCCGCGCCCAGGGCATCAACACGAACGTCACCATCGTGCTCGGCCTTATGGTTTCCAACGGCCTTGTGGCGCTGGCGGGCGGTCTGCTGTCCCAGTACCAGGGCTTCTCGGACATCAACATGGGCCGCGGCGCCATCGTCATCGGTCTGGCCGCCGTCATCATCGGCGAGGTCATCTTCGGCAAGATCTTCCGCAACTTTGCGCTCAAGCTGACCGCCGCTGTCATCGGCGCGATCATCTACTACATCGTTATGAACTTCGTGCTGCGCATGGGTCTGTCCACCGATGACCTCAAGCTGCTGACCGCGCTGGTCGTGGCCGTGTTCCTGACCATCCCGTACTGGAAGGGCAAATACTTCACCAAAGTACCCGTGAAAAAGGGAGGCAAGGACAATGCTTGAGATCAAGAATGTATACAAAACCTTCAATGCAGGAACCGTCAATGAGAAGGTCGCCCTGAAGGGACTGGATCTGACGCTGGAGGACGGCGACTTTGTCACGGTCATCGGCGGCAACGGCGCGGGCAAATCCACGATGCTGAACGCCGTCGCGGGCGTCTGGCCGGTGGATATGGGCAAAATCATTATTGACGGGAAGGATGTGACACGCCTGTCCGAGCACCAGCGTGCCAAGTACATTGGCCGCGTGTTCCAGGACCCGATGATGGGCACCGCTGCGACGATGCAGATTGACGAGAACCTGGCCCTGGCGGCCCGCCGGGGTCTTGCCCGCACGCTCAAGATCGGCATCACGAAGAAGGAGCACGACGAATACTACGAGCTGCTCAAAACGCTGGATCTGGGGCTGGAAAACCGTATGACCAGCAAGGTTGGCCTGCTCTCCGGCGGTCAGCGCCAGGCTGTCACGCTGCTGATGGCGACCCTCAAAAAGCCCAAGCTCCTGCTGCTGGACGAGCACACCGCCGCCCTTGACCCCAAGACCGCGGCCAAGGTGCTGACGTTGTCCGAGAAGATCGTCGAGGAAAACCACCTGACCACCCTGATGATCACCCACAACATGAAGGATGCCATCAAGTACGGCAACCGCCTGATCATGATGTACGAGGGCCACGTCATCTACGATGTGCGCGGCGAGGAAAAGAAGAACCTGCAGGTCAGTGACCTGCTGCAGCGCTTTGAGCAGGTCAGCGACGGCGAGTTTGCCAACGACAGAATGCTGCTTTCCTGAAATCGAACCCAATTTTGCCCGGGATGTCAAATCCCGGGCTTTTTGCTTGTAATAAAATTGTAATACGTGACAATTTTTTGAAAACCATTTTCAAAGCCCGGCAAATATGATATAATCCATACTATGTATACTAGGTGGGTTGTGGCCATGGGTACGCCCGCTTTCGATAATTAAGGAGGTTGCCGTTCCCGATGAGCAGAGAACGTAATGAGGAGAAAAAAGGCCTGAGCCCGACACAGCGCAAAGCGTGTGTGGTGCTGGCGCTGTGCGCGCTGGCCGTTGTGATGAGCATTCTGGCGGCATGGGTGCTGCCGACGAAGCTGGGCCTGTTTGCAGGCGGGAAGGATTCCTACGACCCGGACGCCTACCCGCTGGATACGACGCTGGATTCCATCCTGCCGCAGAGCGCGGCGGATGACGCCTACATTACGGCCAGCGTTTTTGCGGGTGACCAGTACGCCGTGACGCTGCAGAAGGACACCCGCATCACGCTGAATCAGTTTGTCGGGCAGGAGGGATTGCAGATTTCCAAGGCGTTGTCCACCTCCTGCGTAAACTTTGCATCGGACGCCAGCAGCTACACGATCCCGCAGGCCATCCCCAAGATGAAGGCCCGCCGCGTCTTTGTGGTGCTGGGCGCGAACGATGTGGACGGCTCGGTCAGTGTGGACTCCTTCATTGCCGACTACAAGCAGTTCCTGCAGAGCATTCGCTCGGCCTACGCCTACTGCGACATCATCGCGGTGGGCATCCCGCCCGTTACCGAGGACAGCACGAACGCTGCCGAGACCCAGACCCGCATTGACCAGTTCAACCAGGCCATTGCAGCGGCCAGCAGCGATCTGGGCTTCAAGTACCTGAACACCGCCGAGGCCCTTAAAAACACCCGCGGCTACGGCGAGGGCACCTACTTTGAATCCAACGGTTTCAGCACCTCCGGCGCACGCGCCCTGCTGGAGTACGCCAAGAGCCACGCCTGCAATACGATGGACAGCCGCCCCGACACGTCGGACATCCCGCAGCGTGCGTCGGCCTCCGCAGGCAGCAACACGCCGGTGCCGACCTCGACGCCGACGAAGTTCACGGCCAGCTATGAGGTCGAGGACAGCGCCAAGGGCACGCTGACCGGCAACGGCCAGACCGGCGTGTCCAGCGTCGAAATTCAGGCCGACTCCGGCACAAGCGTCAACGTCACGGCAGTGGCGGCGGAGGGCTTTGTGTTCTACAAGTGGAGCGACGGCGTCACCACCGCGACCCGCTATGACAATATTACCAAGGACATCTCCGTCAAGGCCATGTTCAACGACGCCCGCGTCGAGCTGACGCTGGACAAGGGCGATACGACGATCAAGCAGGGCGAGAGCCTGACTGTCAATGCCGCGGTCAAGCTGGGCAACAAGGCCTACGACGCCGCGAACGTCCAGTGGTCCATCAACGATGAGATGGAGAAGAACGGCAGCAGCCTGACCTTCAAGCCCGATGCTGCCGGGACCTACACGATCAAGGCGGGCATTGAGATCAACGGCACCTTCTCGACGGCACAGCTGATCGTCACCGTGGAGGCCGAGGCCACCACGATCAACATCAGCGGCACAGGCACGCTGACCGCAGGCCAGAGTACGACGCTGACTGCTACCGTGGAAAACGGCAGCGGCGACACGCTCTGGGGCTGCGAGGAAACCTCCTGGCGCACAACGGGCACGCAGGTGACCTTCACGGCCAACGAGCCCGGCACCTACCACATCCACGCGGTCAACAACGGTGCGGACAGCGTCTTTGTGCTGACTGTCAGCGCCGCGGCTACGCCGGAACCCACCGCTGTGCCCACGCCGATGCCGGAGCCGACCTCCGCCGATTCCACACCGCAATAAGCATACGAGGTTACGAAGATGGCAATTTATACCTGCGTCCTGCTGGACGTTGACAATACGATTTTGGACTTTGACGCCGCAGAGCGCCAGGCCCTGACCGATATGCTCGCCGAGTACGAGCTGCCCCACGACGAGGCCGCTTATGATACCTACCACAAGGTCAACCGCGAGCTGTGGGACTCGCTGGCCAAAGGCCAGCTGAACAAGCAGAAGCTGTTCCAGATCCGCTTCTCCCGCTTCATGCAGACCATGCAGCTGCCCGACAACGGCAAGGGCAAGGCCATGAATGACCGCTATGAGGAGCTGCTGGCGACCCATGCCGACCTGCTGCCCGGCGCACTGACCGCGCTGGAGGAGCTGAGCGAGGTCGCCACGCTGGCCCTCGTCTCGAACGGTGCCATTGCCGTGCAGGAGTCCCGTATTGCGGCCTCCGGCATCGGCAGGTACATGGACGGCATCTATATTTCCGAGAAGGTCGGCGCGGCCAAGCCCAGCGCCAAGCTGTTTGAGCATGCCTTCCGTGACCTCGGCATCACGAACAAGAGCCGTGTGCTGATGGTCGGCGACGATCTGCTGGCCGACATCAAGGGCGGTTTGAACGCCGGTGTGGATACCTGCTGGTTCAACCCCGGCAATCTTGAAAACAAGTCCGGCATCACGCCCAAATATACGGTGAGCTCCTATGAGGAGCTCTACCGCATCGTGATGGAGCCGGAGGAGCTGGAAAATATCGGCGTGCGCAACCGCCGCCACAGCAACGAAGCCCTGCTGTAAAGCAAGGGCGCATTGCCGCTGCCCGTTTGTCAGGCGGCGGCATCATTTTGGAATTGAGGATGTACCGCTATGTTGTTGGAACTTCAAAACTTAGGCAAGAGCTTCGGCGAACACGAGGTACTGCGTGATGTAAATGCAGGTGTCGAGCGCGGGGACCGTATCGGCATCATCGGTGCCAACGGCACCGGCAAGACGACGCTTTTGCGGATCCTCTGCGGCGAGAGCCTGCCCGACGCCGGAGATGCCGCGTTCGGCACCGGTGTGACCACCGGCTACCTTGAGCAGAACGCCCGGCTGGACCCGTCGCTGGACATCTATGCCACAATGCGGCTGGTCTTTACCCCGGCGCTTGACGCCATGCAGGAGATGGACGCGCTGCAAAAGCAGCTGGCCGCAGACCCGCACAATGCGGAGCTGACCGAAAAGATCGCCCACTGCACCGCTGTCATCGACGCGATGGACGCTTATAACATGGACACCCAGATCAAAAAGGTGCTCAACGGCATGGGCTTTCCCGCCGACACCTGGACAAAACTGGCGGGCGTGCTTTCGGGCGGTGAGCAGACCCGGCTGCGTCTGGCACGGCTGCTGCTGGAGCGCCCCGACCTGCTGATCCTGGACGAGCCGACGAACCATCTGGACCTGGAAACGATGGAGTGGCTTGAAAATTATCTGAAAGCCTACCGCGGTGCGGTGCTCGTTGTCAGCCATGACCGCTACTTCCTCGATGCCGTCTGCACTCGCATTTGGGAGCTGCGCGGCAAGAGCATCAAGACCTACCGCGGCAACTACTCGGCCTATCTGCCCCAGCGCGAGGCCGCTGACGAGCGCCAGCAGAAGCTGCATGACGCCGCTGTAGAAAAGGCTGCCAAATTGCAGGACTACGTGGACCGTAATCTTGTGCGCGCCTCCACGACGAAGATGGCCCAGAGCCGCCGCAAGCAGCTGGAAAAGCTCGAGATCGTCGAGGCCCCGACCACCGAGGCGTGGGAGCTGAACTTTCGCTTTGAGTACGACATTGAGCCCTATGACGAGCTGGTCATCATGAAGAATCTGAGCGTCCATATCGGTGAACGCACCCTCATCGACGCCCTGGACTACGTCGTTCACCGCGGGGACAAGCTCGTCATTGCAGGTCCCAACGGCGCAGGCAAGTCCACGCTTTTGCAGGTGCTGGACGGCAAGCGCCGTCCGTCGGGCGGTATGGTCCGCCTGGGCAGCGGCGCCAAGCCGGGCGTATTCACCCAGCAGCAGGCCCGCCGCGCAGGCCGCGTCATTGACGCCATCTGGAACCAGTACCCGCGCTTTACCGAGCTCGAGGTCCGCAGCCATCTGGCACGCTTCGGCTACCGCGGCGAGGAGGTCTTTAAGGACTGTGCGTCGCTGTCCGGCGGTGAGCTGGCCCGCCTGCGCTTTGCCGAGCTGGCGCTCGAACGCCCGAACCTGATGTTCCTGGACGAGCCGACGAACCACCTGGACATCTACATGCGCGAGAGCCTGACCCAGGCACTGGCGGCCTACACCGGCACACTGCTGCTCGTCACCCATGACCGCTACCTGATGCAGACGCTGGGCTGCCCGATCATGTACCTGGAGGACGGCAAAGCGACGTTTTACCCGAGCTTTGCCGCCCTGCAAAACCGTGACGCGGGCAAGACCCAGGAACAGCAAAAGACCGAGGACACTGCCAAAAAGCAGGCATACGGCAAGGAGCAGCGCAAGCGCCGCGCCGAGGTCCGCGCCCGCCTGAAAAAGGTGGAAAGCGAGATCGAGGAGCTGGGTGCGCATATTGTCGAGCTGGAAAATGAGATCAACGACCCCGAGGTCCTGCGCGACCATCTGCTGCTGCGCGACAAATGCGACGAGCTTGACGACACGCGCTTCCACCAGCAGGAGCTCTACGACGAGTGGGAAAAGCTGGCCGAGGAGCAGGAAACCTTTGAAAACGAGGGCGAATGACCTTTTTACCGTTCTGTAACTTGTATTCCTGCCAAAAAGCGCTATACTATAGGTTTAGCAAGCTTACTAGGAAAAAGAGTACAGGAAAGTATGTAAGGCGGGTAGAACACATTGCAGACCACCATTATCGTAGCAACGCATAAACCGTACTGGGTGCCGGATGACCCGATGTACCTTCCGGTACAGATGGGCCATGCCGTCCACCCGGCCTGCGGCTATATCGGCGATGATACCGGCGACAATATCTCGGAGCGCAACGCAAATTTCTGCGAGCTGACGGGCCTGTACTGGGCGGCGCACAACATCGATTCCGATTATATCGGCATCGTGCATTATCGCCGCTATTTTGCCAGCCGCCGCAAAAGCCGCTTTGCGGACAAGAAGTCGCGTGTCATCAGCCATGAGGAGCTCTGCAGCATTCTGGCTACGACGAACGTCGTCCTGCCGAAGGAGCGCCACTATTTTATTGAGACGAACTACACCCAGTATATCCACGCCCATCACAAGCAGGATCTGGAGGTGACCCGCGCCATCATTGCGCGCAAATGCCCCGAGTACCTGCCCGCGTATGACCTGTATATGTCCAAGACCCACGGCCACCACTTCAACATGTTCGTCATGAAGAAGGAACTTTTGCAGCACTACTGCACCTGGCTGTTCGACATTCTGTTTGAGCTTGAGCGGGAGCTGGACATGACGGGCTACACGGTCAATGACCGCCGGGTCTTTGGCTTTGTGAGCGAGCGTCTGCTGGACGCCTGGCTCACCACGAACAACATCAGCTTTGAGGAACTGAGCATCGTTTACATGGAGCACCAGAACTGGCTGCACAAGGGCACAGCCTTCCTCAAGCGCAAATTCTTCCCGAAAAAAGATGCTTGACGCAAGAAATGTCACGGCCATCGTCGTGACCTACAACCGTCTGCCGCTGCTGAAGCAATGCCTGGCCGCCCTGCGTGCCCAGACCGTGCAGGGCTTTACGGTGCTGCTGGTGGACAATGCGTCCACTGACGGCACGGCGGACTATATAAAGACGCTGGCAATGCCTGGGCTGGTCTGCCGCAATCCGGGGGAAAACCTCGGCGGTGCGGGCGGCTTTGCCTACGGCATCCGCGCCGCGGTGGAGCTGGGGTGTGAGGCCGTCTGGATCATGGACGACGACACGCTGC